>Ga0116166_1002771_pt1 | contig 14123 bp, 10 predicted proteins | sample AD_JPNMR2_MetaG_FD_89884 | JGI IMG/M metagenome (GOLD analysis project Ga0116166, IMG submission 89884) | Active sludge microbial communities of municipal wastewater-treating anaerobic digesters from Japan - AD_JPNMR2_MetaG | ecosystem: Engineered > Bioreactor > Anaerobic > Digestate | place...
CGGATCCGCGGCGGTCGCTCCACACTCCCGTTCGTGCGTCGCGGGTCTCGCATAGCGCGGGGGAGCCACTGAGGTGGTTCGTGTCGCTACGGCCGCGGTCTATACGGTCGGCATCGACCTCGGCACCACGCACACCGTCGTCGCCTACGCGCCGGCGGCGGGGCGGGTGTCGGACGCGACGCTGCGGCTGTTCGAGATCGAACAGCTGGTCGCGCCGGGCGAGGTGGCGGCGCGCGCGCTGCTGCCTTCGCTGCGCTACCACCCGGCGGCCGGTGAACTGAACAGCGCCGACCTGGCCTTGCCCTGGGGCGCGGCGCCCGAAGGTGCCGTCATCGGCCCGGTGATCGGACATTGGGCACGCCAGCTCGGCGCGCAGGTGCCGGGCCGGCTGGTCAGCAGCGCCAAGAGCTGGCTGTCGCACGCCGCGGTCGACCGCCTGGCACCGATCCTGCCCTGGGGTGCGCCGGACGAGGTGCCCAAGGTGTCGCCGGTGGCGGCCAGCGCGAGTTATCTGGCGCATTTGCGCGCGGCCTGGAACGCACGCTTCCCGCAGGCGCGGCTGGAACATCAGGAGCTGGTGCTGACGGTGCCGGCCTCGTTCGACGACGCGGCGCGGGCACTGACGCTGCAGGCGGCACGCGAGGCCGGCTTGCCGGCCTTGTCCAGCCCTGCGGGCCTGCCCACGCTGCGCCTGCTGGAAGAGCCGCAGGCGGCGCTGCACGACTGGCTGTTCCGCCACCGCCGCAAGCTCGCCGCCGAGCTGGCCGAGGTCAAGCTGGTGCTGGTGTGCGACATCGGCGGCGGCACCACCGACCTGAGCCTGGTGCGCGTCACTCACGTCGATGGCCAGCCCCAGCTCGAACGCTTCGCGGTCGGCCGCCACCTGATGCTGGGCGGCGACAACATGGACCTGGCGCTGGCGCATGTGGTCGAGGGGCGCATGGCCGCGGGCACGGCTGCGGCTTCGGCTCCGGGCAGCGCGCGGCTGTCCCCCGCGGCGCTGGCGCAGCTGGTCGAACGCTGCCGCGCCGCCAAGGAACGGCTGCTCGCGGCCGATGCGGCCGGCGCGCCCGAGCGCGCCACCGTCACGCTGCTGGCCGCGGGCGCCAAGCTGGTCGGCGGCGCGCGCTCGGCGCAGCTCAGCCGCGACGAGGTCGAAGCGCTGGTGGTCGACGGCTTCTTCCCGCAAGGCGCGGCCGACGAGCTGCCGCGGCGCGAGCGCGCGGGCGGCGGCCTGCTCGCCTTCGGCCTGCCCTACGCCAGCGACCCGGCGGTGACACGCCACATCGCCGCCTTCCTGCAGCAGCATGCGCACGCCGGCTGGCCGGATGCGCTGCTGCTCAACGGCGGCGTGTTCCGCGCCGAGCGCATCGTGCAGCGGCTGCAGGCCACGCTGGCCGGCTGGCGCGGCGCGCCGCTGAAGCTGCTGCACAACGCCGACCCCGACAGCGCGGTGGCGCGCGGCGCGGTGGCCTTCGCGCTCGTGCGCGCCGGGCGCGCCGGCCTTGGCCCCGGCATCGGCGGCGGCTCGGCGCGCAGCTACTTCCTGGTCGTCGACGGCGGGCCCCGCGATGCGGCAGCGCGCGGCGTGTGCGTGCTGCCGCGCGGCACCGAGCCCGGCCACGAACTGCCGCTGGCCGAGCGCAGCTTCGCGCTGACCCGCGGCCAGCCGGTACGCTTCGACCTGGTGGCCACCACCACCGGCCAGGCGCAGCCCGGCGAGCTGGTGAAGCTGGCGGAACTGGATGCGCAGCCGCTGCCGCCGCTGGCGGCGGTGCTGCCCGGCGACGACGCGTCGCGGCGCGAGCTGCCGGTGCGGCTGGTGTCGATGCTGACCGAGGTCGGCACGCTGGCGCTGCACTGCATCGCCGAACACGACCCGGCGCGGCGCTGGCAGCTCGAGTTCCAGCTTCGCAGCGAGCACGGCGATGGCGGCACCGCGGCCCCCGCCGGTCTGCCGCCGCGTTTCGACGAGGCGCTGACGGCGGTCGAGCGTGTGTTCGGCGCGCGCGACCGGCAGGCCGACCCGAAGGCGGTGAAGCAGCTGCGCGCCCGGCTCGAAGCGCTGCTGGGCACGCGCGATCGTTGGACGCTGGCCACGTTGCGCGCGCTGTACGACGCACTGGCGCAGCGTGCGCGTGCGCGCCGCCGTTCGGCCGAACACGAGCGGCTGTGGTTGAGCCTGGCCGGCTGGTGCCTGCGCCCCGGCTTCGGCGACGCACTGGACGGCTGGCGCGCCGAGCAACTGTGGCCGCTGTACGAACAGGGTGTGCAGCACGGCCACGACGCGCAGGTCAACGCCGAATGGTGGACGCTGTGGCGCCGCGCCGCCGGCGGCCTGGAAGAAGCAGCGCAACAGCGGCTGCTGCAGGATTTCGCGTACACGCTGCGCGGCGCCGAACTCGGCAGCCAGGCCGAGCGTCCGCCGCGGCTGGTCAAGGGCGGCTGGGACGACATGATGCGCGTGGGCGCGTCGCTGGAACGCATCGCCCCCGAACACAAGGCCGAGGTCGGCGACTGGCTGGTGGCGCAGCTCGAGCGCAACACCAGCCCGTGGACCGTGTGGGCCATCGGCCGGCTGGGCGCGCGTGTGCCCTTCCACGGCAGCGCGCATGCCGTGGTCGCGCCTGAACGCGCCGCGCCCTGGCTGGCGGCGCTGCTGGCGCTGGACTGGAAGCGCGTGGAAGGCGCGGCGGCCGCGGCGGCAAACCTGGCGCGAATGAGCGGCGACCGCGCACGCGACTTCGATGCAGAGCTGCGCCAGCAGGTGATCGAGCGGCTGCAGGCCGCGCACGCCGCGCCGAGCTGGATCGAGCGCGTGCGCGAGGTGGTGGCGCTGGACGAAGCCGGTGAACGCGGCGTCTTCGGCGAGGCCTTGCCGCCGGGGTTGAAGCTGATCGGCTGATCGCGCTGCAGCAGATGCGAGCGGCGGCCAAGGCGCGTGATGCGCAGGCGTTCAACGAGTACGTCGACGTCGCCAAGCTGCGCGACAACCTGAAGGGCCAACTCAGCGCAAGGCTGGCCGGCGCGATCGGCCCCGACGCGCAAGGCAGCGAAGCCCGACGCGCCGGCACGGCGCTGGGCACCGCGCTCGGCGTGGCGCTGGTCGGCAAGGCGGTCGACGCGCTGGTGCAGCCCGACACCGTGATGCAGGCAATGAGCGCGGGCAAGGCCGTGGGGTGGCTCCAACGCCTGCCGGGCGTCGAACTCGACCAGCCGGCAGACCCGGCCGAGCGCCGCGAGGTCGAGTGGCGGCTGCACCGCGAAGGCGCCGACCGGGTGGCGGCCTACGCCGTTGCGGCCAAGGCGGCCGATGGCGCTGCGCGCGCGGACTGGCCAGACCAGGGCATCGGCCTAGTCTTCGAGCTCAGCGGGCTGGCCGAATGGAAGTTAGCCTTCACAATCCGCTCATGCTCATGTCACGTCCCACAAGATACGGAGCGGGCATCGTGCTCGCAGGAGATTCTGCCGACTTTGAGCAACTCCATGAGATCGTCCACGAGCTTGCATCTGAGTCTGGTCCTCTCGCACCGGGACAGGACGAATTCGTCCTTGGCCTAGCCTACGAGTGTCGGAAAGCATACGAAGGGAAGAGGCCAAAATTCGGCGGAGACGACCTTCGGTATTCCGACTACCACGCAGTGCAAGTTCTCTGGCCGATCCTCCTGGTGCAGGTTGGCATGCTTCGGTCTAGCTGCGCATACGTTCCGACGGATCGCAAAGTTCAAGCGAATCTATACACTTTGGAAGCTTGCACTGAAGAGGCGCTACGCGCGGTCGACCCCGTAGTTGGCGCTCTTTGCATGAGGTGGCTCGCGCGCTTTTACCCCTTACCCGACAAGTACCTGCTTGAGTTCATCTCGTTCCAGGCTAGAGACTTCGTCTTCGGTGCAAAGCCTGGGAAGCAACGACTGCAGAGGTTACCGACGGTCTTGGACCGAATGGACTCGCTCTCTACAGCGTATCGAGAGTTTCAAGATCGCGTCGGCGGCGCTGCTGCAAGAGCGGGCGCACGACCCGAAGACATGCAAGACTGGTCAGAGTGGCCAGAGTTCAAGTGGTAAGCATCGGTGCTCCAGTGAAGGCTAACTCAAACGCTCAGCGGCGTGAGGCTGCCGCCACCGCGCTGACGCGGCTTCAGTGCACCGGCCGGTGCGCCTCGGCCACCGGCCACGGCAGTGCGCGCCCCTGTTCGGCGCTGTCACGCACCGCCGCGGTTGCCGCCGCGATGTCGAAACCCATCGCCGCCAGCCACTGCGGGTTGTAGCAGCTGTGCGCATAACGCTCGCCGCCGTCGCACAGGATGGCGACGATCGAGCCGGCCTCGCCGGCCGCGTGCATGCGCTGCGCCAGGTGCAGCGCGCCGATCAGGTTGGTGCCGGTGGAGCCGCCGCAGCGCCGGCCGAGCGCGCCCACCAGGTAGTGGATCGCCCCCAGCGAGGCCGCATCGGGCACGCGCAGCATGGCGTCGATCACGCCGGGCACGAACGAGCGTTCGACGCGCGGGCGGCCGATGCCTTCGATCAGCGAGCCGGCATCGAGCCGCAGGCTGTGGTCGCCGCTGGCATAGGCGTCGAAGAACACCGAGTTGTCCGGGTCGGTGGCGCACACCCGGCTGGCATGGCCGCGGTAGCGGATGAAGCGCCCGATGGTGGCGGTGGTGCCGCCGGTGCCGCAGCCGCACACGACCCACGCCGGCAGCGGGTGCGGCTCGCGTGCCATCTGCGCGAAGATCGATTCGGCGATGTTGTTGTTGCTGCGCCAGTCGGTGGCGCGTTCGGCGTAGGTGAACTGGTCCATGTAGTGGCCGCCGCATTCGCGCGCCAGCCGTTCGGATTCGCCGTAGACCTGGTCGCCGCGCTCCACCAGATGGCAGCGCCCGCCGTAGAACTCGATCGCCGCGATCTTCTCGGGCGAGGTGCTGCGCGGCATCACCGCGACGAAGCGCAAGCCCAGCAGCCGCGCAAAGTAGGCCTCCGACACCGCGGTCGAGCCCGAGCTGGCCTCGACCACCGTGCTGCCTTCGTGCAGCCAGCCGTTGCACAGCGCGTACAGGAACAGCGAGCGCGCCAGCCGGTGCTTCAGGCTGCCGGTGGGGTGGCTGGATTCGTCCTTCAGGTACAGGTGAACGCCGGGATAAGCCGGCAGCGGCAGCGGGATCAGGTGCGTGTCGGCCGAGCGGTTGAAGTCGGCCTCGATGCGGCGGATCGCCTGCGCTTGCCAGTGGCGTGAGCCCATGGTGCTCCTCCTTCGTAGACTCTTCAGTCGGCCAGCGCCTCGTCCAGCACTTCCACCCAGTGCCGCACCGGCGTGGCGGTGCCGCTTTGCAGGTGCTGGATGCAGCCGATGTTGGCGCTGACGATGGCCTGCGGCTGCAAGGGCTGCAGCTGGTCGAGCTTGCGGTCGCGCAAGCGGTAGGCCAGCTCGGGCTGCAGCAGGCTGTAGGTGCCGGCCGAGCCGCAGCACAGGTGGGGCTCGCTGGGCGCCAGGTCGATCTGGAAGCCCAGCGCCGCCAGATGCGTCTCGACCTCGCCGCGCAGCTGCTGGCCGTGCTGCAGCGTGCACGGCGGGTGCCAGGCCAGGCGGCGCTGCGCCGGCTCGCGCAGCTTGGGTTTCAGCAGCGGCACCAGCCCGCCCAGCAGCTCGCTCAGGTCGCGCGTCAGCAGGCTCACGCGCGCGGCGCGCTGCGCGTAGTCGGGGTCGTGCGCCAGCGCGCGGCCGTAGTCCTTGACCGTGACGCCGCAACCCGAGGCGTTCATGACGATGGCTTCGACGCGCCCGGCCGAGGTCAGGCCCTCGACCAGCGGCCACCAGGCGTCGATGTTGCGCCGCATGTCGTGCAAGCCGCCGTCGTGGTCGCCCAGGTGCGCGCGGATCGCGCCGCAGCAGCCGGCGCCGTCGGCCACCAGCGTCTGGATGCCAGCGGCGTCGAGCACGCGCGCGGTGGCGCTGTTGATGTTGGGCATCATCGCCGGCTGCACGCAGCCCAGCAGCAGCAGCACCTTGCGCGGGTGCTCGCGCTTGGGCCACAGCCGCGCGCGCGCGCTGGGCAGGCGCGGCAGCTTGTGCTTCAGCGCCGCCGGCAGCAGCGCTCGCACCAGCCTGCCCAGCGCCATCGCCGGCGCGAACAGCGGGGAGGTCAACCCTTCCTTCAGCAGCCAGCGCACCGCCTGCTCGCCGCGCGGGCGTTCGACGCGCTGCTCGACCAGCTTGCGGCCGATGTCCAGCAGCTGGCCGTATTCGACGCCGCTGGGGCAGGTGGTCTCGCAGTTGCGGCAGCTCAGGCAGCGGTCCAGGTGCTGCTGCGTGCTGCGCGTCACCGGCGCGCCTTCGAGCAGCTGCTTCATCAGATAGATGCGCCCGCGCGGGCCGTCGAGCTCGTCGCCCAGCAGCTGGTAGGTCGGGCAGGTGGCGGTGCAAAAGCCGCAGTGCACGCACTTGCGCAGGATGGCTTCGGCGGCGTCGCCGTCGGGCGTGCCCTTGAACTCGGCGGCCAGGTGGGTCTGCATCAGGCCAGCGTGTAGTGCAGCACCCAGTAGTGCGGGTGTTCGATCCAGGCGATGTCGTGCGCGCGCTCACCCAGCGCGGCCAGCGCGGCCAGCGCTTCGGCGCGGGTCGGGAAGTTCTTCAGCACCTCGTGCCTCGAGCCGTCGTCCAGCGTGCGCTGCTGCCAGCTGTCGCCGGCCGCATCGACGCGCGCGATCGGCGTGCTGCTGCCGGCGACGAAGCGGTTGTCGATGAAGACCACGCGCGCGCCGGGTGCCAGCCGCGCGTGCAGTTGCGCCAGCCAGCCGGGCAGCCGCGCGCGTTCGACGTGGCTCCACCAGAAGCCGGCGAAGGCGGCGTCGAAGCGCGGCGCGCCGCGCGCATCCAGGGCGTCCAGGGTGTCCAGCCGCCAGGCGTCGAGCTCGGCCAGGCGCACGCACGGCGGCAGCGCCTTGCGGCGCGCGATCGCCAGCGTCTGGGGGTTCAGGTCGCTGGCCAGCCACGACGCGGCGTCGCGCGCGCCGTGCGGCGTCCACCAGCCGGTGCCGCAGGCGATCTCGAGCACGTGGCGTCCGGCGAACACGCCGCCCAGCCAGCCTTCCAGCAGCCGCAGTTCGGCCTGCCGCTCGGGCTTGGCGTAGATGCGCTCGTAGCTCGCCGCGCGTTGCGCGTAGTACGCGGCCAGGTCGGTGTTTGGCGGCGGCGCACTCACGGACACATCGCCGGATACAGGCGCCCGAGGTTGAACACGCCGTCGGGGTCGAAGGCGCGCTTTAGCTCGCGGTGGATGCGGTCCAGCGGGCTCTTCAGCGGCGCGAACACGCCGGCGCTGCGCTCGTGGCCCATGAACAGCGTGGCATGGCCGCCGGCCGCGGCGGCGGCGTCGCGCACCTCGGCCGCAGGCAGCGGGCTGCTGAGCCAGCGCTGCGCGCCGCCCCATTCGATCAGGCCGTCGCCGGCCAGCGCCAGCGGCGGCGTGGTGGGCGGCAGCGACAGCCGCCACAGCGTCGCGCCGTGGTCGAGCGCGGCGCGCGCGGCGACGAAGTATTCGTCGCCCTGGTCGCGCAGGCCGTCCCAGAAGGCGTCGGCCAGGGCCGGCGGCAGGCGCTCGCCGCCGAGCGTGCGCGCCGCCGCCTGCACCGCCGCCGCCGCGCCGGCCAGGCGCAGCACCAGCAGGCCCTGCCACCAGGCGCTGGCGTGCAGCGGCAGCGGCTGGCCGCCCCACTGGTTGAGCTGGCGGATCGCGTCGGCCTGTGCCATCTCGAAGCGCAGCGTGGCGCTGGCCGCGGGCCGCGGCAGCACCTTCAGCGAGACCTCGCAGATCGCGCCGAGCACGCCCAGCGACCCGGCCAGCAGCCGCGACACGTCGTAGCCGGCGACGTTCTTCATCACCTGGCCGCCGAAGCTCAAGACCTCGCCCTTGCCGTTGAGCAAGGTGGCGCCGAGCACGTGGTCGCGCACCGCGCCGGCGGCGGCGCGCGACGGGCCGCTCAGCCCGGCGGCGACCATGCCGCCCACCGTGCCACCCTGCGTGCCATCGATGGCAAAGCGCGGCGGCTCGAAGGCCAGGCACTGGCCTTGTTCGCCAAGCAGCGCTTCCAGTTCGGCCAGCTTTGTTCCGGCGCGCGCCGTGACCACCAGCTCGGTGGGCTCGTAGCTGCTGATGCCGGTCAGCTCGCCCATGTCCAGCGGCTCGCCTTGCGGCGCGTTGCCGTAGAAGCGCTTGGTGTCGCCGCCGCGGATGCTCAGCGTGCGCCGCTCGGCGCGCGCTTGCTGCACGTGCTCGACCAGCGTGCGCAGCGCGTGCTCGTGTTCGGCCCCGGGCGCGGCGCTCATCAGAACCTGGGCAGCTCGGGGAAGGGCAGCAGGCCCTTCTTCACGTGCATCTTGCCGTACTCGGCACAGCGCGACAGCAGCGGGATCACCTTGCCCGGGTTCAGCAGCTCGGCGGGGTCGAAGGCGCGCTTCAGCGCGGCCATCTGCTCGCGTTCCTCGGGCGTGAACTGCACGCACATCGAATTGAGCTTCTCCACGCCCACGCCGTGTTCGCCGGTGACGGTGCCGCCCATGGCGACGCTGGTCTCCAGGATGTCGGCGCCGAACAGCTCGCAGCGCCGCAGCTGGTCGGCGTCGTTGGCGTCGTACAGGATCAGCGGGTGCAGGTTGCCGTCGCCGGCGTGGAACACGTTGGCGCAGCGCAGGCCGTATTTCTGTTCCATCTGCTGGATCGCCAGCAGCATGTCGGCCAGGCGCTTGCGCGGGATGGTCGAGTCCATGCACATGTAGTCGGGGCTGATTCGCCCCGAGGCCGGGAAGGCGTTCTTGCGCCCGCTCCAGAACTTCAGCCGCTGCGCTTCGTCCTTGCTGACTTCCAGCCGCGACGCGCCGCAGCCGCCGAGCACGTCCAGCATGCGGCTGATTTCTTCGTCGACCTCCTCGGGCGTGCCGTCGCTCTCGCACAGCAGGATCGCTTCGGCATTCAGGTCGTAGCCGGCGTGCACGAAGTCCTCGACCGCGGCGGTCATCGGCTTGTCCAGCATCTCGAGCCCGGCGGGGATGATGCCGGCGGCGATGATCTGCGCCACCGCGTCGCCGGCCTGGCGGATGTCGTCGAAGCTGGCCATGATGCAGCGTGCCAGCTGCGGCTTGGGCACCAGCTTGACCGTGACCTCGGTGATCACCGCGAGCATGCCCTCGCTGCCCAGCAGCAGCGCCAGCAGGTCCAGCCCGGCGGCGTCCAGCGCCTCGGAGCCTAACTCCACCGCCTCGCCTTCGATGGTGAAGCCGCGCACGCGCTGCACGTTGTGCAGCGTCAGCCCGTACTTCAGGCAGTGCACGCCGCCGGAGTTCTCGGCCACGTTGCCGCCGATGGTGCAGGCGATCTGGCTGCTCGGGTCGGGCGCGTAGTACAGGCCGAAGCGCGCGGCGGCTTCGCTGATGGCCAGGTTGCGCACGCCGCACTGCACGCGCGCGGTGCGCGCGTAAGGGTCCAGCTTCAGGATGCGGTTGAACTTGGCCAGCGACAGCGTCACGCCCAGGCGGTGCGGCAGCGCGCCGCCCGACAGCCCGGTGCCGGCGCCGCGCGCCACCACCGGCACGCGCAAGACGTGGCAGGCGCGCAGCACCGCGGCGACCTGCGCCTCGCTGTCGGGCAGCGCCACCAGCAGCGGCAACGCGCGATAGGCGGTCAGGCCGTCGCATTCGTAGGGCGTGGTGTCCTCGGCGCGCCACAGCAGCGCGTGTTCGGGCAGCAGCGGGCGCAGCGCGGCCAGCACCTCGGCCTGGCGCTGCATGCGTGTGGCGGCGTCGGCGCCTGGCGGCTCGGGCGCGTTCATCGGCGCGCTGCGCTGCGCCCGGGCCCGCCGTTCAGGCACCTTTGCGCGCGGCCTTGGCGGCGCTGGCCGCGGTGGGCTTGGCCGCCGGCTTGGCGCCGGCCGCCTTCGGCGTTGCAGCCGCGTCGGCGGTGTCGGTGGCAGCGGTGGCAGCGGCGGTGGCGGCGGTGGCGGCCTCGGTCGCGGCTTTGGCGGCTTCGAGCTGGCGCTCGGCGATCTCGCGCCCGTCCTGCACCGCCTTGGCCGCCAGCTCGGAGAACTGCTGTGTCAGCGCATCCCACCACTGCATCGCATCGACTGCCGGCTTGGCCGCGGCGTCGGCCCCCGGCGCCGCGGCGCCCGGTGGCGCCGAAGCCGCGGCCGTGGCCTGCGCTGCGGCGTCGGCGAAGGCGCGCGTGAAACTGGCCGCCAGCGGCTCGGGCTGCGAACCCGCTGCATTCGCGGCTGCCGCGGCCGCAGGGGCACCGGCGGCGCTGGCCTGCACCTCGGGCATCGACAGCGCGCTGCGCAGGTCGCCCAGCGGCAGGTTCATCGCCTTCAGCGTCGACAGCGTCATGCGCTGCACTTCCAGCGCCTGCAGGGTCATGCCGATCATGCGGGCGTTCTGCTCGAGCCAGAAGTGCAGCGTCTTCAGCTCGCTGATGCGCTTTTCCAGATCGTCGGGGTTCAACGTGGGTGCGACCCACTGCCCCATTGCCGGGGTCGCCTGGCTGGCGCCTTGCATGAAGGTGTTCAGGAAGTCGAAGCCGGGCATCAGCTTCGTGAATGCGCTCGTGTCGATCATGTCGCTCCTTCGGAGGTGGGCTGCCGAGCGGCGATTGTGCGTCGGTGGCACGCCACCGCAAAGCCTCGGCCCGCGCCGCGCCGGGGCAGCGCGCGCTGCTTGCGCGAACCGCCGTGGCCGGTGGCGGGTTTCATCGGCGGCTCGGCGGGACTGGGTTGGCCGGCGGGCCTGCCCATCGGCTCGAACTTGGTGGCACGATGCCGGCGATGCATCCACCGCAGCGCCCCCGCCGCGCCGCTGCCGGGGCCATGCTGGCGCTGGCGGTGCTGGTGCTGCACGCGCTGCTGCTGCGGGCGTGGCCGGCGCAGCAAGCGGCGCCGGCCGCGGCGCCGGCTGCAACGGGTGCGATGCGGCTGGTGACGCTGGCAGCGCCGCCGGCTCGGCCCGCAGCGGCTGTGGCAGCGCCTGCGATCGAAGCAGCCATCGAAGCCGCCGTCGAAGCCGCCCGGCCAGCCGCCGTGCTGCCACCGCGGTTGCGCGCTGCAGCGCGCTCGGCGCAGCACCCGCCGCCACGCGCGGCCTTGCCGAGCGGCGCGGTACTTGCGGCCACCGCGGCGGTGCCGGACGCGGGCCCGAGCGCGGCCGCCTTGCCGCCGCCGGTCTATGCAACGCTGCTGCCCGAACCGACCAGCCTGCACTACCGGCTGCAACGCGGCGACGCGCTCGGCAGCGCGCGGCTGCAGTGGCAGCGCGAGGGCGGCGGCTACAGGCTGCGGCTGGACAGCCGCTGGCCCGGCCAGCCGCCGGCCGCCAGCGCCAGCCGCGGGCGGATCGACGCCGACGGCGTGGCGCCGTTGCGCCACAGCGAGATCCGCCAGGCGCGCGAGCTGCGTGCGGCCAACTTCCAGCGCGACATCGCTCGCATCACCTTTTCGGGGCCGCAGCTGAGCTACGCGCTGCCCGCCGGCGCGCAGGACCGGCTGAGCTGGATGGTGCAGCTGGGCGCGATCGTCGCGGCCGACGCGGCGCTGCGCCGCGCGGGCGCCGAAGTCACGCTGTTCGTCGTCGGCACGCGCGGCGACGCCGAGCCGTGGCGCTTCGAGGTGCTCGGCGCCGAGCCGATCCGGCTGCCGGCCGGCGAGGTGGCGCAGGCACTGCACCTGCAGCGCGAGCCGGTGCGGCCCTACGACACGCGCGTCGAAGTCTGGCTCGACCCGGCGCGCCAGCACCTGCCGGTGCGCGCGCTGCTGACCACGCTGCCCGGCGGCCAGCCGCTGCACATGGAGCTGGCGCCGCCGCCGGCTGCTGAGCAGGCCGAGCCTGCCGATCACGCCGAGCTTGAAAACGGCGCCGCAGCGCCCAGGTAGTGCCGCAGGAGGGTCCACCATGCAACTGCTCTACAACTCCGACAGCTTCGCGGTGCTGCAGATCGAGTTCGGCGCGCCCGACGAGCCGGATGCGGCCACGCCGCGCGGCGGCTACGAGATCGTCGACAAGTTCGCGCGCAAGGGCATCTTCATCGAAGGCGAGATCGCGCGCTGTTTCAAGGACGGCGTGCAGGCGCTGATCGACGCCGGCCCCAGCGAAGAAGCGCTGGACGACTACATCGCCGGCTACACCACGCTGGCGCAACAGCCGATCCACCTGCACTGAAGCGGCACTGCTCCGCCGCGGCCCGACGCCTGCGCCAGCGGCCAGGCCAAAGCCGCGCCACTTGCAGCCACCCCCATCGTGGGCCAAGATGCCGCGCATCACGAATCGCGGCGGAGCCGACGATGCCACGAAGCCAAAGTGGGGCGCGCTGGGTGTTGTCGCCGGGGCTGGAAAGAGCGCCGGTGCTGGACCGGCTGTGCTCGCACTTCGTGCTCACGCTCACGCTGCGCCAGGCCGGGCGCTTCAACCTGCGGCGCGACTGCAACAGCCTGCTGGCGCTGACCGGCCGCCACCTGGTATGGCCGCCCGCGGTGCTGGGCCGGCTGCGCGCGTACCTGAAGCAGCGTTGCCAAGGCGCCGATGCCTGGCGCGGCCACGAGGCCCTGAGCGACGAGGCCTTTGTCGAACGCTTCGGCGCCTGGCGCGGCGCCTACGAGGAAGGCAGCCTGTTCTTCTACCTCGACGAATACGTGAAGGACACGCCGAAGGACCTGCTCGCGGTGCTGGGCGCGAGCTGCGAATGGCTGGAGCGGCGGCTGAAAAAAGAGGCCACGCTGGTCGAGAAGAACATCGACGCGCTGGCCGGGCTGCTGCAGCTGAACCCGGCCGAGCGCGCGCTGCTGCTGTACGGCACGCTGGCGCGCTACCAGCGCGACCTGCGCGGGCTGCTGGTCGAGTTCAAGGTGTCCAGCGCGCAGGAGGCCTATGCGGCCATCGCCGCGGTGGCCGGCGTCGACGCGCGCGAGGTGGGCGAGGCGCTGCGCGCCGGCTCGCGGCTGGAACGCGTGGGCATGGTCGAGAACCTGATCAGCGAACACAACATCACCGACCTGGCCGACCTGATGAAGGTCAGCGACCAGCTGCCGCCGGTGCTGATGCGCGAATACCCGCAGCCCGGCGACCTGATGGCGGTGTTCACGCGCCCGGCCGCCAGGAGCGAGCTCACGCTGGCCGACTTCGGCTTCGTCGCGGCCGATGCGCAGGTGCTGTGCGCGCTGCTGCGCAACGCGGTGGCGCGCAAAGCCGCGGGTGTCAACGTGCTGTTGTACGGCCCGCCGGGCACCGGCAAGACCGAGCTGGCCAAGGTCTGCGCCGCCGCCGCCGGCGTCGAGCTGTACGAGGTGGAATACGCCGACCGCGACGGCAACAGCCTGTCGGGCCGCGACCGCTACCGCAGCCTGCAGATCAGCCAGGTGTTCCTGAAGGGCAGCGCCGAGGTGGCGCTGCTGTTCGACGAAGTCGAGGACGTGTTCCCGCCGATCAGCAGCGAAGCCGCGCAGCTGATCGCCAGGCTGGACAGCAGCGACGGCGCGAACGGCGGCGTGAACAGCAGCGTCAGCGGCAAGGCCTGGGTCAACCAGATCCTGGAAACCAACCCGGTGCCGGTGATCTGGGTGACCAACCGCATCGAGCAGATCGACCCGGCCTTTCGCCGCCGCTTCCAGTACCACCTGCTGCTGAAAAGCCCGCCGCCGGGCGCGCGCGAGACGCTGGTGGCGCGCGCGCTGCAAGGCGCGCCGGTGAGCGCCGGTTTTGCCGCCAGGCTGGCCGAGCGGCGCGCACTGACGCCGGCGCAGATCCGCACCGCGGTGCGTTTCGCGCAGTTGGCGCACGGGGCGCAGGCGCAGGGCGCTTCGCAAGCGCAGGACGGCGGCAGCGAGTTCGAAGCGCTGATCCAGCGCCAGCTGGGCAACGCCGACCAGGCGCTGGGCCACGGCGGCAAGCGCGGCGCACGCGAGGTCGTCACCGGCTACGACCTGAGCCTGCTGAACGTCGAATCGCGCTTCGAGCTGCCGCGCATCATCGAAGCGCTGCGCCGCCGCGGCCACGGCAGCCTGTGCTTCCACGGCGCGCCGGGCACCGGCAAGACCGCGCTGGGCGAATACATCGCCGAGCGGATGGGCAAGCCCCTGATCGTCAAGCAGGCC
>Ga0116166_1002773_pt1 | contig 14108 bp, 13 predicted proteins | sample AD_JPNMR2_MetaG_FD_89884 | JGI IMG/M metagenome (GOLD analysis project Ga0116166, IMG submission 89884) | Active sludge microbial communities of municipal wastewater-treating anaerobic digesters from Japan - AD_JPNMR2_MetaG | ecosystem: Engineered > Bioreactor > Anaerobic > Digestate | place...
GTTCCCATAGTTCGTCTGAAACTTCCCAGATCGTTGCGAGTGGCTTCTTTTTCTTCATTCGTCATTTTCCTTTGCTGGCATCAAAATTATATGTCCTCAAAGTGTTTTGAGATAGTTACTTAGTCTTGTTATTTCAATTTTATTTTTCGTAGTTTTGGGATTTCCGAAATTGAATTATGCCGCGCCTATTCAATGCGCAGATACGCAACAGTATTATACCTATGAATGTGAGCCTGGAACCTGTAAACCTAAGTATAGGTTAGACAAATTTGCCTGTGTTGATGGAGGTAACGGTAAAGGGTGTGTTACAACCTATGCTTGGGTCGGCTGTTATATGATAGATGGCGATTGCAAGACGATACCGCATAATATCACCGTTCCTTGTGATGTCGCTGGGGGAGGCGGGGGAGGGGGAAGTTATGAGCCGAAAAGGTGCAATGACGGGCAGTATGTCTCGTGCGGAACGGATTCGGAGGCGATAGGGCAGAATAAATCCTTTTGTTCATATTACAAGACCTGCAACAACTATTATTTTGCATCAACCTACAACTTTCCCGAGTGCAAAATCTCGTCTGAAGGCAATCCGTTATATACCTGTCGGACAAACTGCTTGTGTTGTGACATGGGAACGGAGAGAACCTGTACTTTGGAAGCGAGTTATACGAATACGGTTTCTCTTTATGTCGGCGGGGGAGTCGACCCGGTTGACGCCGTCTATAACCAAATGTTGAAGGATACGTGTTATCGAGACGGGGTGAAGCGAAGGAATGATATAGTCGTGAGTATTACGCTTAAAAGAAGTTATTCAAAAAATGATAATACCGAATGGCAGGACTGGGAGCAGAGTTGCCGGGTGCAGAACTGCTCCTGTAAGGCTCCGCCGACGCCGACTTTGACTCCGCAGAATAAGCAGCGACCAGCAGATCGGGGCGTAGTCGCCTTCGTTCGGCAGCGTGATCTTTCAAAGTATAATTCCTTTCAACTCATCACTGAAAGCCGAGGGCTGAATGCCTGAAACGCAAACCTACGATTACCTCATCATCGGTTCGGGATTCGGGGGCAGCGTCTCCGCCATGCGGTTGACTGAAAAGGGCTACTCGGTCTTGATGCTGGAAAAAGGCAGGCGTTTCGAAGACCGGGATTTCGCCAAAACCAACTGGCAGTTCTGGAAATATCTGTGGCTGCCCGCCCTCCGCGCGCACGGCATTTTGCAGATCGGCATACTCAAAGGCGCGATGGTACTGCACGGCGCGGGCGTGGGCGGCGGGAGTCTCGGCTACGCCAACGTGCTGGAGGTCCCCGCCGAGGCGACCTTCGCGACGCCCGCCTGGAATCAAAACGTGAAGTGGGGCGAGGCGCTGCGTCCGCATTACGAGACCGCCCGTCGGATGCTCGGCGCGGCGCGCAACCCGAAATTGTGGACGGCGGATTTCCTGCTGAAAGACATCGCCGAGGAACGCGGCATGGGACGCACCTTCCGCGCCACCGACGTCGGCGCGTACTTCGGGGAGGCGGGCGCGACCGTCTCCGACCCCTACTTCGGGGGCGCGGGCCCCGACCGCGCGGGATGCCGTCACTGCGGCGGGTGCATGGTCGGCTGCCGCTACAACGCCAAGAACACCCTCCCCAAAAATTACCTGTACTTCGCGGAGAAGAACGGCGCGAAGATCGTCCCAGAATCCGAAGCGGTTGACGTCAGGCCGTTGACCGATCCGCCGTCAGGCTATGAGGTCGCCTACCGCGACTCCACCAAACTCTTCAAGCGGACGACCAAAGTCCGCGCCAGAAATGTCATCTTCGCCGCGGGCGTGATGGGGACGGTCCGCCTGCTCCTGCGCCTGCGCGAGGACGGCTCCCTCCCGAACCTGTCGCCACGCGTCGGCCACATGGTGCGCACCAACTCCGAGGCGCTGCTCGGCTCGCTGGCCCGCAGATCGGACGTCAACTACTCGGAGGGCGTGGCAATCTCGTCCATCTACAATCACGACGAGATCACGCGCGTCGAGCCCGTCCGCTACCCCGACGGTTCCAGCCTGATGCGCTATCTCGCCGCGCCGCTGATCGAGAAGGATATTCCCGTCGTGATGCGCGTCTTGAAGTTCATCGGCTGGTCATTGACCCATCCCATGGACTTCCTCAAAGCGCTGCTCCTGCCAGGCTGGGCGCACAACACCACCATCCTGCTGGTGATGCAGCATGCCGACAACCGCATGCGCTTCCGCATGGGACGCAGTCTCTTCACGCTCTTCCGCCGCGGCATGGTGGCGGACGAGGAGCCCGGCTACAAGATCCACGCGCAGGTGGAAGGCTCGCACGAGTTGACGCGCGACTTCGCCAGACGGACAAACGGAATCGCGCTCGGCTCCATCGGCGAAAACCTGCTCGGACTGCCGACGACGGCTCACATCCTAGGCGGCGCGCCGATCGGACGCGACGCCTCCGAAGGCGTAGTGGACGAAAACTTCCGCGTCCACAACTACGAAGGCATGTACGTTATTGACGGCTCGATCATGCCCGCCAACCCTGGCGTCAATCCGAGTCTCACCATCACCGCGCTGGCAGAATACGCGATGAGTAAAATTCCGCCGAAGCCCGACGTCCAGGAGAGCGTTTCCTAACTCTTTTTGGACACGGATCGCACGGACAAACACGGATTTTTATCAAACAAATCAAAAGGAATCGATCATGGAAACCAAACCCGACACCATTCACGTTTCTGCCCTGGCAAAGGAGGAAATCAACGCCACCCACGCGAACCTGTTCGTGACCGTGCGCGGCTCGTCCGTGATTAGCGGGAACGAGGCGCTGAAAAAGGCAAAGGAGGTCAGCGCGCTCGTGGACGAGTTGACGCGCGCGGGCGTGGCCGCGGAAGACGTCCACTTGCAGGGCGTGTACGCGGAGACTTCGAGCGGCGTCCTGCTCAAATCGTCGAGCGCGGCGTACCGGCTGAGAGTCCGCTGCGGGAAACTGGAGAAACTGCCCGAACTGCTGGACATCGTCGCCTCGCAGAAAAACGCCGCCCTGGAGCGGATTGACTGGAAGTACGACGAAGAGTCGGCGCGCGAACGCGGCCTCGCGTCCGCGATGGAGGCGGCAAAGTCGAAGGCGGAGAAAGTCGCCGCGGCGCTGGGAGTCAAATTGCTGGGCGTGTACCAGTTCAACGAGAACGCGTTTGACGAGGAGTCGCCCATGCCGTTCCAGCCGCAGATGAGGATGATGAAAGCGCGGCAGGCCGAGGCGGAGTCCGAACCGAGCCTCGGGATGGACATCCAGCACGGGAAGACGATCCAGGTGAACGTGGAGATCGAGTACCGCGTTTCGGGATTCTAACCGGCCTGCGCGGCCCCCGAATCTGCCCGCTTAAAGCAAAAACCACGTCCGCTTTGGGACGTGGTTTTTTAGAAACCCTATATGGCGGAAACCTGCTGGCCGTATAGCTGCTGGCGAATCTGCATTAACTGTCGTTGCATACGGTCGTCGTTTTTTATGTCGCTTTCGATCTTTTTGATGCCGTGCATCACGGTGGTATGGTCGCGCCCGCCGACGACTTCGCCGATCTGCGGCAGCGAGGCTTTCACGTCTTCGCGCAAAATATACATGGCGAGTTGCCGCGGCAGGGAGACGTTCTTCGAGCGGTCGGCGCTGAGCAATTTTTCGGCGGTCAGGTTGAAGAAGCGCGCCACCACGTCAATAACAACCTGCGGCTGGAGTTCGCCGCGCTGGGGCAGCAGGTCGGCCAGGGCCACATCCACGAGGCTGGCGTTCAGGGTGGAGCCGCTCAAGTCGGCGAAGGCGATGATGCGGTTCAGCGCGCCTTCCAGTTCGCGGATGTTCGACTGGACGCGGCGGGCGATCTCCTGCAGCACCTCGTCGGGGACGAAACGCCCCGTCCGTTCGGCCTTCGAACGCAGAATGGCGAGACGGGTCTCGAGGTCGGGCGCCTGGATGTCGGCGGCAAGCCCCCACTCGAAGCGCGAGCGCAGCCGTTCTTCGAGCGTGACCAGCGACTTGGGCGGGCGATCGGACGAGACGATGATCTGCTTGTCCTGTCCGTGCAGGGTGTTGAAGGTGTGGAAGAACTCCTCCTGCGTGGATTCTTTCCCGGCGATGAACTGAATATCGTCAATCAACAGCACGTCTGCTGAGCGGTATTTGTCGCGGAAGGCCTGCGTGGTGTGCGTGCGGATGGCGGAGATCAGGTCGTTGGTAAACTCCTCCGACGAGACGTACAGCACATTCAGCCCGCGGGCGTTGCAGGCGTTCCCGATGGCATGGAGCAGGTGGGTTTTTCCAAGCCCGACTCCCCCGTAGAGGAAAAGCGGATTGTAGGCGCGCGCGGGTTTTTCGGCCACAGCCTGACACGCGGCGTGCGCGAGACGGTTGCCCGCGCCGACGACGAAGGTGTCGAACGTGTAACGCGGATTGAGCGTCAGGCTGCGCGGACGCGGTTCCGCGGGCGGCGCCTCGGGCTGGACCTCGGCCGGGTCGGCCTCCCCCGCTTCCCCGTCCGCGCCCGAAGCGACGACGAAGTTGACGGTCACGCTGGAATCGGTGGCGGTCATCAACATCCGATTGACGGTGGCCGCGAGGCGCGAATCCAGCCAATCGCGGGCGTAGGCGTTGCGGACGGCGACGGTCATCACGCCCGCGTCGAACGAGACCGGCTTTGTGTCGCGCACCCAGGTTTCGTAAGAGGCCCTGGGCATTTCCATTTGTAACTGGCCGAGTACTGACTGCCAGGCGTGCTCTGCGTTCATAAGCGCTCCCTCAGGAAGATGATAGGGTATATTGAACTAACCCGCCAGTTTTCTGCGGCTTAGCGAGGTAAATCTATGCAATTTTTCACGTTTGGATCTGGGATGCGGGAGGGGCTGCATCCAACTCGTTTTCAGCGTACCCGTATTCTAGCAGACATTCCCCGCTTTGAACAACACGCTCAGCCTACGGGATGTTAAAAGTTTCGCTTTTTTTAAGGTCGCTCAATGTTAAATATCGCGGCGGCAATAGGGCGGAAGAGGGGGCATTCCTCGAACACCTGTTTCAGCCAAAGACGCCATTGACCCAATCCGCGCCCCCCATATATGGGGCTTGCGCGGGATTCAATCCCCCAAATGGCATATTTGCCTTAAAAATTCTCGAACGAATGCCCCTGCGTTTGCCCGCCTCCATCGCGCCGAATCTGGCGCTTCGTTTGGCAATTATCCGAACGGGCGGGCGATTCATCCCGCGACGCGCCGCGGGACCCAGGCGAGGACGCTGGCGCCTTCGCCGGGCGCGGAGGTGATGTCCACTTCGCCGCCCACCGTGCGGATGCGCGTCTGCATGTTGGCGAGTCCGTGACCGATTGACCGGCTCATTTTTTCGGGATCGAAGCCCCTGCCGTTGTCGCGCACTTCCATGACGACGCGCTCGTCGGTGACCCACAGATTGATGGAAACGTGCTTGGCGGAGGCGTGTTTGGCGGCGTTCGCCAGGGCCTCCTGGCAGATGTGGAACAGCGCCATACTGTGGCTGGGCGGAAGCGAATCCAGTTTGGCTTTCGAGCCGTTGACGGTGGCCGAGGCCAGCGTATTGGCGCGATATTCCGCCGCGAGGCGTTTGAGGCCGTCGAGCAGGTTTTCGTTGTTCAGTTGGCGCGGCCGCAGATCAAGGATGTAGGCGCGGATGTCGCGGATGATCTGATTCAGGGCGTCAATGACGTGTTTGACGCGGTTTTTCGCCTGCGGGTTTCCGTCCTCCAGCATGTGCTGAAGGTTTTCCATCGCCAGTCCCACCCCGTAAATGGATTGGATGATGCCGTCGTGCAGGTCCATGCCGATGCGTTCGCGTTCCTCCAGCACGGCGAGACGGCGCGCGTTCTGGTGCAGGCGGGCGTTTTCGATGGCGAGCCCGGCCCAGTTTCCCAAAGCCGAGAGGAGTTGAATGTCGCGCTTGTTGAAAGGAGACTGGCTGCGCGTGGCGACGCCCAACACGCCCACCAGTTCGCCCGAAGCTTTCAGCGGCAGGCAGGCGATCTGGCGGAACCCCGCCTGGACGATCGCTTCGCGCACAAAGCGGTCGTCCTTCGTGAGGTCCCGGCTGACGATCGGCTCTCCTTTTTGCGCGGCCATGCCGGGAAACCCGTCCCCCACACGGAAGCGGTTGCTGTTCCAAAACGCCTCGGCCGCCTGCCCGCGGTGCAGCGCCATCCGCAAAGTTTCTTTGTCGTCCTCCAGCAGAAAAATCTCGCCGGCCTCCACCCGCATGTAGTTCATGACGAGGGCGAGAGTCTTGTTCAGAATCTCGTCCTGTTCCAGCGAGGAGGCGAGCGTGGAGGCGATATCGTTCAGCAAAGCGGCGTCTTCGTTGCTGCGGGTCATGGCGGCGTCGCGCTCGCGCAAGCGCTCATACAAGCGCGCGTTCTGGATGGCCGCGGCCGCGTACGCGGCCAGCATCTGGATGATCTTCTCGTCGTCGGCGGTGAACTCGCCCGCGTCGACTTTCTCCGTCAGGTAGATCTGTCCCAGTTGCAGGTCGGCGGCGCGGATCGGGACCCCGAGGAACGACCGCATGTGCGGATGCTGCGGCGGAAAGCCGACCGCGCGCGGGTCGCGCGTCACATCCGCCAGGCGGATCGGCGCCTCAGCGTTCATCAACGCGCCGATCAGTCCCACCCCGCGCGGCGGGTGCGGGATCCGCCTCGCCTCGTCCTCGGTCATGCCGACGGAAATGAATTGTTTCAACTTCCCTTCCTCGTCCAACACCCCCACCGCGGCGTAGCGCGCGTGCGCCTGCTCGCACGCCGTGGCCGCGATCCGCCGGAGCAGCGTCTCCAGCGAAACGTCTTTCACCAGTTCAAGGCTGGCCTGGTGCAATGCGATCAGGCGTTCCTGCAATTCCTCGCGCGTCAAAAGCATCTGAAATATCCTCTAATTCGACCATTATATCCAAATTCAATAAGTTTGATAGAATTTGGCAGGCGGCCAACATACAATTGCGACAGCAAGGACAAAACCATGACAAACTCCCGAATCGCTGGATTTTACAATTTGACTCTCGACGAACGCCGCGACAAACTGGCCGAGGCTGCGCGTCTGACCTCGCCCGAGCTGGCCGCGTGGACCTCAGGCGGACTCAGCCCCGAGTCCGCCGATCCCATGATCGAGAACGTAGTCGGCCTGCACGCCCTCCCGCTCGGGATCGCGCTCAACTTCCAGGTGAACGGGCGCGACGTTCTCGTCCCGATGGCAATCGAAGAGCCGTCCGTCGTGGCGGGCGCGTCGTTCATGGCGAAACTGGCGCGCGCCGGCGGCGGATTCCACGCCACCGTCTCCGCGCCGCACATGATCGGGCAGATGCAGGTCGTCAACCTGTCAAACGTCGAGGAAGCGCGGCTGAAAATCTACGAGAAGAAATCCGAATTGCTCGCCGAAGCCGACACGATTGACCCCGTGCTTAAAAAATTTGGCGGCGGCGCAAGAGATCTCGAAGTCCGCATCATCGAAGACTCTCCCATCGGCGCGTTCCTCGTCGTCCACCTCATCTATGACGTGCGCGACGCGATGGGCGCGAACGCGGTCAACACCGCCTGCGAAAGACTCGCCCCGCAAATCGAGTCCATCACGCGTGGCAAAGTCCATCTCAAGATTTTGTCCAACCTCGCGGATAGACGTCTCGCCCGCGCGCGCTGCGCCATCCCCCTGAAAGAATTGGAGGTTGTAGGTCGAGATAGTATCTCAACCTATTCTGGTGAGACCGTCCGCGACGGGATTCTTGCCGCCTGGGCATTCGCCGCCTCCGACCCGTACCGCGCCGCGACGCACAACAAAGGAATCATGAACGGCGTGGACGCGGTGGTCATCGCCACGGGCAACGACTGGCGCGCCATCGAGGCGGGCGCGCACGCCTACGCCGTGAAGAACGGCAAATACACCTCGCTCTCCACCTGGGGCAAGGACGCGGACGGCAACCTGGTCGGCGCTCTCGAAATGCCGATGGCGGTGGGAATCGTCGGCGGCGCGACCAAAGTCCACCCTGCCGCGCAGGCCGCGGTGAAACTGATGGGCGTCAAGACCGCCAACGAACTGGCCGAGGTCATCGTCTCGGTGGGACTGGCGCAAAATCTCGCCGCCCTACGCGCCCTCGCCACCGAAGGCATCCAAAGAGGCCACATGTCGCTACACGCAAGACAAGTCGCGATTGCGGCGGGCGCGAGTGGCGAGTTGATCGAGAAGGTGGCCGCGCAGATGGTGGCCGAGAAGGTGGTGCGAATTGATCGTGCAGAGGAGATTTTGAAAGGAATAAACGCGTAAATCGTAGGGGCAGACCCACGTGTCTGCCCAGTTTGTTGCGCCACGGCAAGGGCGGACACGCAGGTCCGCCCCAACAAATTTAGGAATAGTATAATGACCGACACCCTCCTCTGGCAAATCCGTCACTTCATCTACTCCCACCTCGTGGACACAACCCTCCCTCCGAGCGTGGACGAAACCGCGCGTCACTTCAACATCAGCATCGAAGAGACAGGCGCGCTTTACAAGGAATTAGCGGATCATCACGCCATCTTCCTCGAGCCAGAGACCTACACCGTCCGCATGGCTTGGCCGTTCTCGGCCATCCCAACAGACTTCAAAGTCCGCGCGAACGGAAAAACCTACTTCGCCAACTGTGCCTGGGACATGCTCGGCATCCCCGCCGCGCTTCATAGCGACGCGACCATCGAAGCCGTTTGCACAGAGAGCAATGAGACGGTTCAATTGCAAATCAAAAATGGACAGATTTCCGATAGCAGTCCGCTTGTCCATTTTCTCCTGCCCTTCTCCCGCTGGTACGATGACCTGGTCTTCACGTGAGCGAACATGCTTCTCTTCCAGTCGGAAGAATGGATCGAACGATGGTATCAACGAAATCACTTCGAGCGCGGAGAGACGATCACGGTACAGCGCGCCTGGGAACTCTCCAAACTCTGGTACGGGGAGCGCCTGTCATTGGATTATCATGGACGAAGCCGCGAACAGGTTGCAGAGATTTTCGGACGAGTTGGGTTGACGTCGAAGTTTTGGGATGTGTCACACTAAACCTGACATGTCTCATCCGCACCGTGACTGTGACCAGCGGATTTTAATCGGATAAGCGGATTCGCCGTCCTCTATCCGCTAATCCGCTCCCCATCCGCTGGTCGCTCACCTCAGAATGAAAGGATCACCATGCCACTCGACCCAAATGTTCCTCACTCAGATCTCACCTATCGCATCATCGGCGCGGCAATACGCGTGCATAATCGTTTGGGACCAGGCTTGAAGGAGAAACACTATCAAATCGCGTTGACAGCAGAAATGCGAGCGGACGGCATGTCGGTTGAAGACGAATACGCGCTGGATATTTACGATGGCGATGTCTGGTTGGGAAAGTTGTACATTGATGACTGGGTCGAGAAAACGGTTGTTGTCGAAATCAAAGCCCTATCCCACCTGCTGACCAATCTCGAAGTTTCCCAGACGATTGGCTACCTGGCGGCCACGCAGTCACCCGTAGGATTGTTGCTCAACTTCGGACTCAAGCGATTGGAACATCGGCGCATCCTCCCTCCCAAAAAATTGACGGACTGGAAAACACACATCCAGAAATTTCTTTGGAGGCCGCCCGAACAGAAGTGACACAACGCTGACCAGCGGATTTTTAACGGATAAGCGGATACACCACCCTTCATCCGCTAATCCGCTTCCCATCCGCTGGTCACCCACCGCAATCATCGGACTTCCGCGGAAACATATCGGTTTTTGAAAGAACCCTTCGGCCAGCGGATTCCAAACGGATAAACGGATACACCACCCTCCATCCGCTAATCCGCTTCCCATCCGCTGGTCACCCGCCATCATCATCAGACTTTCGCGGAGACATCAGGTTTTTCAAAAAAATAAACAGAGTACCCAATGGAAACAAATAACGATAAAAATTTTTTGAAAAATTCAATCTCTAATATTTCAATCCTGTCAAAAATCTGTGCTGGATTCGCGGTTTCATCTTTACTTGTTATATTCTTTGAACTGGATATATCAAGGATTTTGACGCCATTCATCGAACCGCTCCTGCTAATTTTCTTTTTCTTGGTTTTTGTAGTGTTGGCAATCGCATCTTTAGTCCACATTCCAAAACGCTTCAACGCAAATCTCTTAGACGCTTTCTTGCCAATTTCTATAAACGCACTAACAGCGGTTGCTGTAGTTTTTCTTTTCTTTCCACTTCAAGATCTACGCGTTGACATTGAATTTGCAATCAAGTCGGGCAAATATCAGCAAATTGTTCAATGGGTTGATGAGTCAATACAAAACGGAGAAATAGAATTAGAAACCAACCGATTAGATGTGATTTTACTGCCCGAAGAATATAAAGGCAGTACGACTTTTGATCGAATAATTGTTAAACGCCACAAAAACGGAATCAGCGTTTTTATGTCGCCTTGGGCTGGAATGTTTGAATACAACCCTGGCTTTATTTACCGTTCTGATGACACATTCCCATCAAATGATTTCGCCGAAATTGAATGCCATAGAAAAATCCGACCGCATTGGTACTACTGTAGTTAGAATTTAAGAAGCATAAAAGGTTATTATGACTCCCTCCTCCCCCTCCCTCCTCCGTCCCACCCGCCCTGTCGGATTCATCGGCTACGGCGCGTACGTGCCGCGATATCGTCTGCCCGCCAAAGAAGTCGCCCGCGTGTGGACAGGCGGCAAATCCGCTGGCCTGCCGATCAAAGAGAAAGCCGTCCCTGGGCTGGACGAAGACGTGATCACAATGTCCATCGAAGCAGCCAAGAACGCCATCGCCCGCGCGGGGATTGATCCCGCCGAGTTGCGCGCCATTTGGGTCGGGTCTGAGTCGCACCCGTATGCGGTCAAACCCACCTCCACCGTCGTGGCCGAAGCGATTGGCGCGTCCGCGCACATCCAGGCGGGCGACTGGGAATTCGCCTGCAAAGCGGGCACCGAAGCCATCGTCGCCGCGATGGGATTCGTCGGCTCGGGCATGGCCGATTACGCCCTCGCCATCGGCATGGACACCGCGCAGGGCAAGCCAGGCGACGCGCTCGAATACACCGCCGCGGCGGGCGGAGCGGCCTACATCGTGGGACCCGCCGAGAACGCGCTGACCGTCATCAACGCCTCGTACTCCTACGTCACCGACACGCCCGACTTCTGGCGGCGCGAGTACCAGAAGTACCCCGAGCATGGCGTCCGCTTCACGGGCGAACCTGCCTATTTCGCCCACATCACCACCTCTGCCAAGACGTTGATGGAAGCGCTCGGCACGACCGCCAAGGACTACAAGTGGGCGGTCTTCCACCAGCCCAACACCAAGTTCCCGCAGCGCGCCGCGCAACTGCTCGGATTCACTCCCGAACAGATCGCGCCTGGACTGCTCGTCCCTGTGATCGGCAACACCTATTCGGGATCGTCCATCATCGGGCTGACGGCGATTCTTGACATCGCCCAGCCTGGTGACCGCATCCTGCTCGCCTCCTTCGGCTCTGGCGCTGGCTCCGACGCCTTCGACCTGACCGTCACTGACGCGATTCTCGCGCGCCAGGGCAAAGCCACGAAGACGCAGGAATACATCGCCCGCCGCACAGAGATTGATTACGCCACGTACGCGCGGATGAGAGGCAAGATTACGATGAAATGAAGAGATGATTGGAGATTGGAGATTGGTAATTTCTGTACGATTGCCAATCTCAGCTGCTCCGTGACAACGTGGAAAAGAACTTAAACACAAAGGACACAAAGATTCACAAAGGGAAAAAAGACTCCCTGGACTATCAGACGAATTTCCTTCGTCGCCTTCGTGCCCTTCGTGTTTAAAGATTTTCCTTCACCGAACGCCACGCCTCCCAATCTCCAATCTCCAATCTCTAATCTCCATTTACTACTTACCACTTACCCAAAGAGACTCCATGACAGAAATCATCCTCGCAGGCCTCGGCCAAACGGACGTGGGCGAACACTGGGACATCAGTCTCCGCGACCTCGCCTTCCTCGCCATCGAATCCGCAATTAAAGACGCGGGCGGATTGAAACCGCAAGCCCTCTACGTGGGCAACATGCTCGCGCCCAACCTCTCGCGTCAGGCGCACCTCGGCGCTTTGCTCGCCGACTTCGCAGGTCTCACAGGCATCGAAGCCGTCACCGTGGAAGCCGCGGGAGCGTCAGGCGGCGCGGCGCTTCGTCAGGGTTACCTCGCCGTCAAAAGCGGCCTCGTGGACGTGGCGCTCATCGTCGGCGTCGAGAAGATGACCGACGTGGTCGGCGCGGGCGTGGAAGAAGCCCTCGCCACCGCCGCCGACAGCGACTTCGAATCCGTGCAGGGACTCACTCCCACAGCGCAGGCCGCGCTCCTCATGCAGCGTTACATGCACGAATACCGCGTCCCCGCCGACGGCTTCGCGGGGTTCGCCCTCACCGCCCATGCCAACGGCGCGGGCAATCCGCACGCCATGTTCCGCAAAGCCATCAAGCCTGAGACCTACGCCAAAGCCGAGCCGCTGACTCCTCCCCTCAACATGTTCGACGCCGCGCCCAACGCCGACGGCGCCGCCGCCCTCGTTCTGACTCGCCGCGAGTTGCTCCCGTCCGATTGGCCTCATCCGCTCGTCAAGATTCTCGCCTCTGCCACCGCCTCCGACACGCTGGCGCTACACGACCGCAAGGATCCGCTCTTCTTTGAAGCCGCGCACCTCGCCACAGGTCGCGCCATCAAACAGGCAGGCATCACCCTCGACCAGGTTGACTTCTTCGAATACCACGACGCCTACTCGATCTACGCCGCCCTCGCGCTCGAATCTTCTGGATTTGCGATTCGCGGCCACGGCTGGAAGATGGCCGCCGACGGCCGCATCTCTCTGACGGGCAACCTGCCCTGCGCGACGATGGGCGGACTCAAGGCCCGCGGCTTCGCGGGAGGCGCTACGGGCGTGTACCAGGCCGTCGAAGCCGCGACCCAGTTGCGAGGTCAGGCGGAAGCGTGCCAGGTGACGCGGGCGCGCGTCGGGATGATCCAGTCGCTCGGAGGTCCAGCGTCCACGGCAGTCGTCCACATCCTTGAGAAATTAGATTAGACGACTTCCAATCCCTCTCATTCCTGCAAAGCGGCAAGCCTGATAGCCTTTGAGAGTCGCGCCTCATAAAATGGGCGGTGCAAGCAAGGAGAAAAAATGGAAATCCCTCGACACTGGCGACTCAAAAAACAACGCTATGCCCTGATGGGCGAAGTCTGTCCGCATTGCGACGCAAAGATATTCCCGCCGCGCGATGTCTGCCCCGAATGTCACCACGAAGCCAAAGAGTTGTTCCAATTCAGCGGCAAGGGCGAGATTTACTCGTACACCACCATCTACGAAGCCCCCAGCGGATTCGACAGCAACGCGCCTTACACCGTGGCGCTGATCAAGTTGAACGAAGGCCCCATGCTCACCGCACAATTGACCGACGTGGATGCGTCGCAGGTGCAGATTGGTATGCCTGTTGAAATGGTTACACGCAAGATGCGGGATGACGGGGATGAGCGGGGGATGATCGTGTATGGGTATAAATTTAAGCCCCGAGCGTAGGCGGCAACGTAGGCGGCAGAGACCAACCTTTCTCTCATCAGTTTCCCCAAAAGTCCCCATGCAAATGCATGGGGATTTTCTTGCGCAGAGGCATTTATTTGCAGTATAATTGCAAATAAGCAAAGGAGGCCGAATGAACAATAACTACATTCATCGTTCCTTGGAACCAATCGTTCTCAAAGCCGCCAAACAGTTCCCTGCCACCGTAATTGTCGGCCCACGCCAATCGGGAAAGACAACATTATTAAAGCAACTCTTTGGTAATAGCTATCAGGTACTTTCTCTTGAACCACCAGACGTGCGCTTAGCTGCACAAACCGATCCACGTGCATTTCTAAATCTATATCCCCCTCCAATCGTATTCGATGAAATCCAATATGTTCCAGAACTCTTGCCCTACATAACTGATGTTACGCAGCCTTGAGGACTTGGAGTTCCTCATAAGCCACGCGAATGGCCTTGAGATACAAATGTGAGCGCAAAGCAAAATGCTTGAGTTTCCGTTTGATTTTCAAGCATTCCA
>Ga0116166_1002809_pt1 | contig 13956 bp, 10 predicted proteins | sample AD_JPNMR2_MetaG_FD_89884 | JGI IMG/M metagenome (GOLD analysis project Ga0116166, IMG submission 89884) | Active sludge microbial communities of municipal wastewater-treating anaerobic digesters from Japan - AD_JPNMR2_MetaG | ecosystem: Engineered > Bioreactor > Anaerobic > Digestate | place...
CGGTATTCCTCCGGAGATCCAGGGAACCAATATCCGGTCCGAAACCGGCGAACAACGTGGCGATGGGCCGCGGGGCAAAAAAGCCAGCGGCCTGCTGATGATGGACGGGATCTTGTACCTCTGGGCGCGCAACGCCGGCAATGCGCAATTGGCCTGGTCGGACGATCACGCGCGGACCTGGCAATGGTGCGATTGGCGCTTCACCGAAAGTTTCGGTTGTCCCACGTTTTTGAATTATGGCAAAAACTACGACGGCGCGCGGGATGAGTATGTCTACATCTACTCGCCGGAGAGCGGCAGCGCCTACGAAGCCGCGGACCGCATGGTGATGGCCCGCGTCCCCAAGGACCGCCTGCGGGACCGGTCCGCCTATGAGTTCTTCCAACGTCTCGATGAAAACGGCCATCCAGTCTGGACTGCAGACATCCGCAAACGCGGCGGTGTCTTTGAACATTACCGCCGCTGCTACCGCTCCGGAATCAGTTACAATCCGGCTTTAAAACGCTACTTATGGTGCCAGATCCTCCCAGGCGAAAACCCCCGGTTCGAAGGCGGCTTCGCCATCTTCGACGCTCCCGAACCCTGGGGCCCCTGGACCACGGCCTATTTCACCGAGTTATGGGATACCGGCCCCGGCGAAACCGGCTCGTTTCCCCCGAAATGGATGAGCCACGACGGCCGCTCCGCCTGGCTGGTTTTCTCCGGCAATGATTGCTTCTCCGCCCGGCAGGCCTTCTTCACCCTCACGGATGATCGATCCGGGCAGACCGGAAAGGCAGCCAAGATATCGATTCAGGATGGAAGCTGGCACTTGAACGGATCCATCACCTATCCGGGAACGCCGGCCGAAGGGCTGCTGATGAACGTCCGCATGGTCAATTCGACCTTCGAAGACAAAAACAAGCCCGATTTCGATCCCGATAAAAATACGAACCAGTTTATTCAGCAAATCCCCGATTACGCCGCGCACGGGGTTCGTGCGTTTACCCTCAACCTCCAGGGCGGCATGCCGGGCTACGAAGGCGCGGTCAATTCCGCGTTTCATCCGGATGGAACGCTGGACGAAACGTATCTTCAACGAGTCAAACGGGTAATCGACGCCTGCGGCCGCCACGGCTGCGCGGTGATCCTGGGATGCTTCTATCAGCGCCAAGACCAGATTCTCCGCGACGAGGCCGCTGTCCGCCGGGCAGTGATGGAAACCGTAAACTGGCTCCGCTCCCAAGGTTTCACGCACGTCCTGCTGGAAATCGCCAACGAGTTCCCCCACAGCGGCTTTGATCACGCGATTCTTCAATCACCGGAAGGAGAGGCGGAACTGATCCGCCTGGCGAAACAAACTTGGCCGGCGTTGCTGGTTTCGACCAGCGGCATCGGCGATGGAAGATTTCCGGAAGCCGTAGCGGAGGCGGCGGATTTCATCCTGATCCATTTCAACGGCGTGTCTCTTGATGAAATCCCTCCACGCGTTCAAGCCCTGAAAAAGTACGGCAAGCCGATCGTCTGCAACGAGGATGACAAGACCGGGGAAGAGGCGGCGCGGGCGGCGGAATTATCCGTCCAAAATGGCGCGTCGTGGGGTTTCATGCACAAGGAATGGAACCAATACGTTCCCTTCGAATTCCACGGGGCGGCGGACGATCCCGCCGTGTACACGAAGATGAAGGAATTGACGGCGCGTTGAGGGAGATTATGAGGGAGATTATTTGAAATCCTCGAACGGCGTAAACAACACACTCACCGATTCGCCGTTGTGAATCCGGCGGATGGCCTTGGCAAACATCTTGCCCACCGACAACACCTTGATCTTGTCAATCTTTTTGGGGCCTTCGACCGGGATGGTGTTGGTAACAATCACTTCGCTGATGTTGGATTTCTGAATCCGCTCCACGGCGTCGCCGCACAGCACCGGGTGCACCACGCTGGCGCGGATGTCGGTCACGCCTTGCTCTTCCAGCGTCTCCGCCGTGTTGATCAGCGATCCGCCGGTGCTGATCTCATCGTCGAAGATGATCGCCCGCTTCCCCTTCACATCCCCGATGATGTGCTTGACCACCGCCGTGTCCTTGTTGCCGATGCGCCGTTTGTCGACGATGGCCAACGGCAGGTTCAGCAGCCGGGCATACTTTTCCGCCCGCTTGGCGCTGCCCGCGTCGGGCGCGACCACCACCGAGTTGGAGATGTCCGTGTTCTTGAAATAATCCACCAGCACGGGCGTGGCCAGCAGGTGATCGGTGGGAATACGGAAAAACCCCTGAATCTGGAACGAGTGCAGGTTCATGGTCAACACCCGGTCCGCCCCCGCGGCCTCGATCAGATCCACCATCAGCCGGGCGGCGATGGAAATCCGGGGCTGGTCTTTCTTGTCGGAACGGACATAGGGAAAATAGGGCAGCACGGCGGTGACCCGCGCGGCCGAGGCATGCTTCATGGCGTCGATCATCAAGAGCAATTCCATGATGCGGGTATTGACCGGTGAGGTGGACGTTTGAATGATGAACACGTCGCATTCGCGCACGTTTTCCCCGATCCGCACGAACAGGTTTTCGTTCTTGAATTCAATAATTTCCACCTTTCCGAGCGGGATGTCCATGTACGAACAAATCTCTTCCGCCAAGGGGCGGTTGGACAACCCGGAGAAAACTTTCAATGTCCTGCCTCCATTGCCTCGCACGATTGTCTTCCTTCCCGATAGTTCATAGACCGAATCGCACCCCCTCGGGCGCTTCTCCGCACGGACGGGTTTCTGATTGGCAAAATTGTTTCACGTTACGGATTGGCCGCCGCGTCCGCGGATTCCAGTTTCTCATACGCCGCCCGCGCGACGATCAGTTCTTCGTTTGTGGGAACCACCCACACAGCCACCGAAGCCTCCGGGGCGGTTAGATCCATTTCTGTGGCAGAACAGGCCGCGTTTTTCTGGGGATCAAGGCGGATGCCCAAATGCTCCAATCCCCGGCAGACCTCCTCCCGCACCCGCACCCCGCGCTCGCCGATGCCCCCGGCAAAGGCCAGCGCGTCCACGCGGCCCAACACCGCCGTGTATGCGCCGATATATTTCTTTATATGGTAGCAAAACGATTGAAACGCAAGGGCCGCGTCCGGATTTCCCGCGTCCATCGCCGCCTCGATATCCCGCATGTCTTCCGACACCCCCGACAGGCCCAACAGCCCGCTCTTGCGGGTTAATTCCTCCACCATTGCGTCAATGGTATACCCTTCTTCCCGCATCAAAAACAGCACCGCGAAGGGATCAAAATCCCCGATCCGCGAGCCATGAAAAATCCCCGTCTGGGGCGTGAACCCCAAGGATGTATCCATGGATTTCCCCCCGGCGATGGCGCACAGCGACGAACTCCCGCCCAGATGGCAGGTGATGAGGTTGAGCGCTTCCTTGGGCCGGTTCATGAGCTGGGGCAGGCGTTCGGAAATATAGCGGTGCGACGCGCCATGAAATCCATAGCGCTGGATCCGGTGCTTTTCCCGCCAAGCCTTGGGGATTGGATACACCCGGGCGTAGTCCGGCATGGTAAGGTGAAAGGCCGGCTCGAACAGGCCGATCAGCGGCGTATCGGGCAAAATCTCCCGGAACAACCGGATAGCCTTGATGTACGGGGGATTGTGCGCGGGCGCCAGGAAAACATAGTCCTGCATGGCTCGCAAGACGGTTTCATCCAGCCACTCACACCCCACGTACCCCTTGGCGATGACGGTCTTGAAAGCCACGCAATCCAGGGCATCCAGGGTGGCAAGGACATGGTCCTTCAATTTCTCCAGGATGAACTCGATGGCCTCGCGATGGCTGGCAAAAGCCTGCTCCACGCTCCCTGGGTGACCGCCATGATTCCAGGCCGCCGTCCCCTTCCCCGAACCGATCCGCTCCACCCGCCCCGATGCGAGGGATTGTTCCCGGGGAAAATCATAGAGGTTGTACTTCAGCGAAGTGCTGCCGACATTGGTAACCAGAATCCGCATATGAAACCTTTCCCTGACCGGAATAACCGGGAATGGGATGGGCTCCCGTCCCCCCGGTACGACCGCCGGCCCCTCATTCTAGGCGAGCCCCCGAATCGCTGTAAACGGCCCGGCCGGTTGATAAAATCCAGCGCTCATTATTTTCAATATCCCGGCGCCGGTTTCTTTGCTCCCCAACCGATTCTTAGTATGATAATCCGTCATGGAACAACCCTCGATCTCTCCACCGGATGATTCAAGAAGCGATAGGGATTTATGGAAGTCGCCGTTCATTAAGACTTCCGCGATCCTCGCGATCGTCATTGCCTTTCTATTCGGTATTTATCTGGAAACCACGGTGGTGTTCAATTTGAATCCCCTGGGATTTACCCATCTCCGCAACAACCTGGGATTGGTGGTCTATTCCTTGATCGCCTTGCTGTTCACTCTTTTTTCCGCCGCCATCCTGTACCGGGCCCTGCAGTTGTCCCGTTGGTCCGCCTACGAATCCCATGTCTTTTACTTGGGCTTGTTGATGGGGCTGCTCTACCTGTTGAACGGAACCGAGTATGTTCTCTTCGGTGAAATCCGGCTGGAAAATCCGGTCCCGTTTTATTTCCTGAAAAACACCTTGATCTTCGCGGTGGTCATCCTGCTCTTCCGCATCATTTTTTGGGAATGGCTCCGCCAGCGGGTTCCCCCTTCCCGGGATGAAAGTCAGGAAGAAGGTTGGGAATGATTCCGCACCCGTTCCAGCATGGCGATGATGATGAAGAACAGCACCGTCTGCGTCAACACGATATACGCGCCAAACGATTCGCTGATGACGGCCAGTATCAAGGCCGCGCTGCCCTCGCATAACGTGATCAGGTGAATGAAAAACACCGCCCGCCGTTGGCTCATGCCCAGCGCCACCAGACGATGCGAAAAATGGTTCTTATCTCCCACGAAAATTGGTTTATGATTGCGCAACCGGATGAAAATGACCGACAGCGTGTCGAATATGGGCACCGCCAGGATCACGAACGGCATCACCACCGCCCACGCGGTCGCGGTTTCAGTCCCATATTGATAATATGTGGCTTGGATGGTGAGGGCGGCCACCGTAAAACCAATAAATAACGAACCCGCGTCACCCATGAAAATCGAGGAAGGATGGAGATTGTACCGGAGAAAACCGGAAATACACCCCGCCAGGGCGAACGACGCCGAGGTCATGAAGATCTGCTTGTTGACCAACTGCGTGGAGATCCCGATCAGAATCAAACAAATCATGGCCACCCCTCCCGAGAGGCCGTCCATGTTGTCCAACAAGTTAAATGAATTGGTAATCAGCACGATCCAGGAAAGCGTGATCAGAAAATTAATGACGGGGTGATTGATAAACAAGGCGATTTGCACGTTGGCGAAATATAAAATCACGGCAGCCAGGGTCTGCGCGATAAGTTTGACGGATGGCTTCAATCCGATCCGGTCATCCACCAGCCCTACCAGGAACAGCAAAGTTCCCCCGCCCAGCAAGCCCAATAATTGCTGGGTCACCCGGCTGGCCCCCGCCGCGTTCCAGGCCAGCAGGTTCAACTGATCGGCCAGCCAACCCGATCCGCGGAAATCTTGCACGAAAATCCACCGCAATACAGCCAGATCAATCCCGACCAAAAGGATAAACGACAAAAAAATCGCCGCTCCCCCCAGCAGGGGTTTGGGATTGTTATGGACCTTCCGTTCACCGGGTTGGTCAAGAAATCCCCATCGGGGAGCGAGATAACGCATGATGGGCGTGAGAATAACAGAAAATAAAAATCCTTGAAAAAAGAGGAGAAGATAATGATAAAAGCTCATCGCCTTGCACGCTCGATCCCCTTCCCGGAGAGGCCCGCCTCCACCGGCAGGATGCATGTATTCCAAAATACGTCACCGTGAAGTCAAACCGTTCCGTCCCCGTGGAATCCCGACGTTCCGGTCCGCCGGATTCTATGGTCTAACGTCCCCAAGACACCCGTCGGAATATACCCGAAGGACTTTCCACAGACAAGGATGCGCACGGATTCCAGACAAAGGAATTCAATATTAAAATTCGATAGACTCGATAGGATTACAATAGATCCACAGGAGATTCTCGCTGTGCTTTTTGACATATCTTTTTTGGTACAATCTGTTCAGTGCCTTGATTAAAAATCAACACAATCGGAATTCAATCTCTCGATTTATCATCTTTTTTCAGAAAATGTTACCCAAATCGGGAATTCTCACCTTCTGGTATATGGATTGCAGAGGTATAATGACATCTATACCATACTTGATCTGCATCCAGATTTCCCTCATTTCTGACCCAAGCATTCCATTGCGTGACGAAAGAGAGAGAGGCTTATGACAACGCCAAACAATACACCGAATACCAACTCCCTCATCCGGGAACTAGCCGAATTGACCAAATCGGCCCTGTACCGGATCGCTCAATCCATTGGAATCACGGGTAGAAGCTCTATGACCAAGCAGGATCTAGTGGAAGCACTCTCGGATCGCCCGGAGGAAATCAAACCCATTATGGAACAATTCATCAAACCCGAACCGGCCAAGCAAGCGGCGTCGCTGCAAAAGATCCCCTCGGCCGCGCCCAGACCGGAAACTCCGGAGGTTCCCCCCACCCCCTCCACGCAACCGGTTCCCTCCTCGCAAGCCGCCCCGGATTCCCAATCCATCTCTTCCGGAGTGCCCGCGCCTGCGGCTCCCGTGGTGGAGCCGGCCCCGGTCTGGGAAGGAGAGGAAGGTCCTGAACTTCCCAGCCAGTACGGTGTAACCGTCCTGCGCGCCATGCCGCGGGACCCCCATTGGGTTTGCCTGTATTGGGAAATATCGGAAGAAACCCGCAACACCATCCGTTCCGAGGAAGGGGAATGGTTCTTCGATATCGCCGATCCCTGCCTGCGGGTTTATGATGAAAACAACCAACTCGAAAAAGAGATCCCCATTCTTCTGGATGCGTATAATTGGTATTTGAATTTACCCCACAGCAAAACCTACGGTTTCGAACTGGGCCTCAAAGGGCCGGACGGCAAGTTCCGTTCTCTGGCCCGCTCCAACCAGGTGACTTTGCCTCCCCGTGAACCAAGTACGTTGACCGATCAAGAATGGTCCATGGTCAGCGAGGAATTCCAGGAGGTGCTTCAACACGCGGGCGGCTTGGATTTCGCCGCCGGAGGCGGCTCGTCCGCTGGCGTGACCGCCCATGTACTGCGGCAGCGGGCGCGCGTGCCTTGGAACATCACCACCGAACAATGGCCTTCTTCCCAACTCTGGCCCTCTTCGCAGGTCCTCCCCTCGTCCCATACACGACCCAAAAAGTGAAACCGTTTGCCCCCCGCGTGGGACGACAGAATCCGCTGATAACACAAAAATCCCATCTCTCCCGGATGGGATTTTTGTGGGTGCCTCCAATCAGTGCGTTCTCTTTCTCCCTTGGGGATGATTGAATCCAATCGAAACTACTTGAAACCCACTCCCGATTCCTCCTTCCTCTGGGCTGGATTGCGGGATTATGTAAAGGGATCCATTTACCCGAATGCACACGGATCACAGTGCTTTATTCGGGATAGGAGTATAGCTGAACAACACTGTTTTCCGCCTACGCCGAAACGCGTTTTGGAATCGTGCTTTATTCGGGACAGGAGTATAGCTGAACAACACGCATGGATAGATGGCACTACGCAACGATTCTTTCTCCCTCGGAGAGATGGCGCCAAACACCACTCCCCCTCCCATCTGGGAGAGCGCCAAACTCCACTCCCTCTCCCACCTGGGAGAGCGCCAAATCCCACTCCCTCTCCCTCTGGGTGAGGGAACAATAGCAACGCCCCGCGCTTTTCAGACTTCCTGGATTCTGAGCAACGTAACAAGGTTCTTCCTGGGAGGACAAGACTCCGGCTGAATCCGGCCTCCCCAATTTACCTAGGCTCCCCAGGAACTTTACCCTCCAGCCTCTCCCCATGACCCTTCCATCCGGGGATTCTATCCCGAATCCCCCACTATGAGTTGAAATTCTCCGCGGTTCTTCTACCATGGATCCCGATGGAGTCTCACACATTTCAACCGAATGGGGAACAATGGGGCCATGAGCGAGAAACCTTTTCTTTCAACCAATTCCGTCACCCGTCGGGGCTTTTTGGCCACCGGGCTGGCCGCGTACTCCACCGCCACGCTTGGCAATGTGTTGGCCGAACCGGTTTCCCCGGACGCCATCGCCGCGGCCAACCTCCTGCCCATCGATCCGGGTTATGTCTCCTCCCTGTATTACGACGACAAGGAAAAGGACGCGCTGAACGATGTGCTCAAGGAAGGATCGCCCTTCCGCTTCTGGGGGCCGGGCACGCCCGTCAAGACCAAGCATTTCGAGGAAGCCTTCGCGCAATACATGGGCGTTCCCTACGCCCTGGCGGTCACTTCGGGCACCGCCGCTCTGGATTGCGCCATGGCGGGGTTGGGCGTCGGGCCAGGAGATGAGGTCATCGTCCCCGCCTACAGCTGGTGGTCCGATTACACCTGCGTGCTGTGCGCCGGCGCGTTGCCGGTCTTTGCGGATATCGACGAAACCTTTAACCTCGACCCCCGCGATTTCGAGCGCAAAATCACCCCGCGCACCAAAGCGGTGCTGGCCGTTCACCTCATGGGCGGCCCGTGTGACCTGGATCCGATCCTCGATATCGCCCGGAAGCACAACATCGCCGTTCTGGAAGACGCTGCCCAGGCGGTCGGCGGCTCGTACAAGGGAAAAAAACTGGGGACATTGGGCGATGTGGGAATTTACAGTTTCCAGATCAACAAAATGATCAGTTCGGGCGAAGGCGGCGCGGTGGTCACTAGCAATCCCATGATTTACGAACGCGCCGTCCGCTACCATGACGTGGGCATCTTCCGCGAAATCTTCGAGAAACGGACCGGTTCCGTCCTGTCCAGCAGCGAAGGCGGCCAAAACTTCCGCCTGAATGAATTCACCGGCGGCGTGCTGGACGCGCAACTGACCAAACTGGACACCATGATCCAAGACCAGCGGCGCAACGCCCAGGCCATCGCCGAGGGAATCCAGGATCTCCCCGGCCTGCACTGGAGAAAGCAACCGGATCCTGACGGAGACATCGGCTACGCGGTCAGTTTCGCAATGAAAAACAAGGAAGCCCGCGACCGGTGTATTAAGGAACTGCGGAAATGGAATGTCCCGGCAGCCACTTTGATCGGTTCCGTATTGCTGCCCATCCAGGAATCGGTCATCAAAAAACAGGCCCGGCATCCGAACTGGCCTTCTTTCAACTCGCCGGAAGGCAAAGCCATCCAGTACGGGCCGGAATGCTGCCGCCAAACTTTGGATGTTTTCGACCGGTTTGTCCTCATCCGCGTCGGCCCGAAATATACCGATGCCATCAACCAGCAAATCATCACCGCCGTCCGCGAGGTCTACCCTAAAGTAGCCTGAGAGAATCCCAGGATTCTGTTGAGTTTTCGGGATGAAGATTTAACCGGATTGCGGGCCTGTCTTTCTAGCGCCCACGGCGCGGCCCGGGCCTAACCCGGAGCGAGAACCCTGCAGGGTGGGCTCAAAGCGCAGCGTAGCCCACCCCAAAAACTTTCTTGCTGCTTTCCCTTCTCGAATTCCGCATCCCTCCCCCCTTCTTGCCTCCTGCGCCCCTTTCAAGGGGCCGCCATTACAACAGCCCAGGGTTTCAACCCTGGGCGCGAAATCCAACCCTGGGCATAATCCAACCCTGGGCCATAATCCACCCCTCGGCACAATACAACCCCGGCCGCCATTCATTTACCCACAAATTAATCCTCTTTTTTTGCGTTTTTTTCTTTATTTATAGAGGCACTTTGCCTGGCACCCGATTTCAATTGGAGATAGAGGACTCTCCCATGCCTGCGCCCGCTCCCGCCTTCGACGTCAAAATCGCCCAAGATCTCACCGCCCTCATTGAGAAACTCAGCCATGAACTGAAAAAACAAGACGACTGGACCGATCCCAAGGTTTTATCTCTTTTCCGCTTGTACCTGTCCGCCATCCGCCAATATTTGGCATTAAAAAAACACGGGCCTGCTTGTGAAAATCCCCACGGGCCCGCCTCCACCAAACAGCAGGTCTCCACCTCACCTGCGGCTAGTCCCAAACCGGCCAATACAAACCACCCACAGATATCCAACCTTGCTCTTTCCCTCTCGAATCTTTCTCGGTCCGCTCCCCAAGAACCTTTCCCCGCCCCCGGGTTGCTAAGGAGCACCCCTGCGCCAACTTCCAGCATCCCCGTTCGCATGCCTCTCTCCCTCACGGCCGCGAAAACATGACGACGTCTCTATATATTTTATTTGACATGATCTAATGCAGTTTGATACCATCAATCGCATGATTTTTTAGCACCCACTCTTGTTGCAAGCCAGGAGGCAATTCACCATGATGAAACATTCCTATTTTTACGTCGCATTGGTTTGCCTTATCGGAATAGGGACCCTGGAAACACAGGCGGGACCTAAGGGAGTCATCGTGGTCCGGCCGTTCGGCCCGGGTGTGTCCATCCAAATCGACGGCGACTTTTCCGATTGGCCTTTGGCAGCCTACGAAAAAGTCTCCGAACAACCCCTTTTCCCGGATGGACAGGACGCCCTGACGACGGACGCGCGAGGGGATTATCTCGTCTACGATCCCGACCGCGTGGGTTTCTTCAACTACCCGCGGGGAGCCGTATCCGAGGATGATCCGAACCTCGATTTCGAAGTCAACACCTACTTTGCCTATGACGATAATTATTTGTATGTCCTCTCCATCTTCGTGGACGACGAAATCGTCGGCGACCGGGATACCTCCGCGTTCGGCAACGCGCCTTATCTCAACGACGGCCAGGAGTTTTTCTTCGACGCCAAAAACGACAGCGACGATTGCATCTCCGATATCGCGTTCCCCAGTATCGACAATGAAGAACCTAACCTGGACGATTTCCAAGTAGGCACGGGGATCAACGACTTACTCGATCCTGTACTCCCGATGGACCAGGGAGGCTGGGGAGCGGTCCAGGGGATCATCCGTTCAGGCAACCGGGACTTGCTGGGCTCAGGTAATTTCAACGACGGGACCTACCAAGCGGCGCTGGCCGCCTCGCCCGGACCGGACATCGCCGCCAAGGCTTACGCCGATCTGCGCGCGGCGGGAGCGCCCAACCCCATGATCGCGCAGAATCCCGGCCTCACCTTCGCCGGTTACGCCTTGGAAACACGGATTCCGTTCCGCGTGGTAGACGGCTTTACCCCGGACCACAATATTGGAATGACGATCTTCTGGCGGGACGTGGATTACAGCAACGGAACCAGCATTCAATTCATCGACTGGGCGCAGAGCTCCACCGCGGGCGGCTGTACCACCGCCAGCGCGGAAATCACGGACATCTTTTTCGCTCCAAACTGGGGCTCCTTGGAGTTCAATCCCAACAACCCCCTTGGGGGTACGGCAATCCCTTTATGGGAAATTTTTAAATAACCTCCCATGGATACTCCAGGAACCGGGGCCACCGGATGAATCTCGCGCAAGGTGGATTAAGCACCGAAAATCCAGGTACGATTTATCCGATTGCGGAACATTCTCACCCCGTACCTGATTCGTGGCTTTACAATGGACTGATACCGAGTAACGACTCCCTCTCTCCCGGGCTGCGGGACAGGAGGAAGGCAGCCCTGAATGGGCAAAGCGCTTCCCTTCTCAGCAATCGAATCCCACCTCATTTTATCCTCCGGACCGCTTCGGGGAGGCCCGGCTCCCTTAAAAGCACCTTATGGGCTTTTTCTTTTTTTATCGCGTATTTTTCCAGAGAAAGCAGCCATCCTCTGTGCTAAGATAGGCTATCCAAAAAATCCGATTGATTCGGACAGGAGGCTCCGCTCATGCCAAAACGATTGGGATGGATCATGCTGGTGGCCGTTGGTTTCACTCTTTCCGCGTATGGCGCGCAAGTCGAGGTCAATTCCGTTACCGGAAAGGAGGATGGAACCTCGCCTTTCAAATACCTGGCGGACGCGGTCGAATTCTTGCGGGGCGATCCCTTCGCGGAAGATAACACGATTACGATCACGAACGACGGGCCTCATTTTCTGGACGAAACGTTGAAAATCGATGTCCAAGTGAAAATCCAGGCCGCCCCCGGCGTGAAACCAGTCATCGTAGGGTTTTTCAGTCAGGCGGCGGACATGATTCTGGATCCGTTTCTGTATGTTCAGATTTCCGATGGCGGGGGCAATTTCCTGATTCAGATCGTTCCCCAAGAGTATTCAACGGTCGAATTGGATGGATTGACGATCATTCCGATGGCCGACGAAACCGAACACCAGCAATTCCGGCAAACCGCGGTCATCTTCGGCAACGTAGATTATTTCGGCAACAAGTCCACTCCGGGCGCCAAACTGATTATCCGGAATTGCACTATCACCAGCAATGACGGCCAGAACCGCCCTTCCCCGGTGACCGGTACCGCCGCCCCCCTGCCGACCGACACCGTTTTCGGAGGCGCGGGGCTGGAGTTGGGCGCCTCGGGTTTTTCCGCTCTGGATGACAACCTGGAACCGGTCCCCGATGCCGATCTGGAAGCCTATAACGTCCTGGTGGAAAACTGCCTGATCACGCATTGCTGGATTTACGGCATCAATATCGCGGCCGAGAAAGTTGTCATCAAAGACACGGATATCCTCTACAACGGCATGCGCGGCATCCAAAATATCCATGGAGAAAATGACGCCTGGCAAAGCATCCGGATCACCGGCTCCCCCGGCGACCCCTCGGTCTTCAAAGGCAATGGTTACGTTTTTGCCGCGGACGGCCTCTTCCCTGGATTCCAACCCTTCATCACCGGGACCGCCATGCGCATGTTCGGCAACCAAGTGATCGACTTCGCCTGGCTGGATATCGTCGAGAACCACGATAACGTGCCTCTCGATATTTCATCCGACAATGACACCCGCGGTGCCAACATCCGATCATTGGATCATGTCTTGATCGCCAACAACAAAGGCAGTTCTCTCTTCACCACCCGCGACGGAGGCCCCACATTCACCACCGGACTGGCCCATATCCCTCTGACGATTTCGAATTGCACGTTCATTGGAACCGGCCAATCCACTCCCTCCACCGGCGGCAAGAGCGGATCGATCTTCTTTTACGCCGGCGTGGCGCCTGTCACCATCACCAACAGCATATTGGGCGGGCCAAACTACACGGGCATCGTGCTGGGCGCGGAAGACCAATCCGGCGGGGACAGCGGCATACCGGAAAATATCACACCCGCCGGGGTGACGATCGAATACTCGGCATTGGTCGACGAAGGACCGTTCGCTCTCGGCGCCAAGACCGCCCTCGGCGCGCGCCGGACAGCCGGCGAAATCATCCAGACCCATGTGATCGGCGCGGATCCGCAATTCGCCTCGACCGCTTCCTCCGGGCCGGATTCATTTGTCGTACGGAATCCGGCATATCAAAACGCCGGACCGGGCGGGACGTTTTTGACCGGCGCGCGCCCGCCAGTTCCCCCCACGGCGGTCCAGGAATGGTCTTTGTATTGATTGACAGGGAAAATCCAAGGGGGAATGGTTCAAAAAAACTATCCCCCCTACCGCTGACTCTGTTCATGGGAGAGGGTTGCGCTTCGCCTCAAACCCATGTGGCGGGCTACTCTGCGCTTCTCTTATCCCCTAATCCCCAATCCCCAGGCGAACCAATCTACTATACCCGGATCCAAAACATTCTCAGTACGTTATCTGCTGGATGAACTTGGATGAGTATCCTGGATGAACCCCGCTTTCTCGGGAAGAAGGCAAGGGTGAGGAAATCCCTGAAAAAGTAAAATACATCCCTCCTCTGCAATCGCAAATTAAAATCATCTATCATATGAATACTCAAGAAGACCTTGAAAAATCCGCCTGGTTATCTGTTAATGGGGATAAGCCGGTTCCGGTATATCCCAGTTCAAACCCAGTGAGAAG
>Ga0116166_1002814_pt1 | contig 13938 bp, 12 predicted proteins | sample AD_JPNMR2_MetaG_FD_89884 | JGI IMG/M metagenome (GOLD analysis project Ga0116166, IMG submission 89884) | Active sludge microbial communities of municipal wastewater-treating anaerobic digesters from Japan - AD_JPNMR2_MetaG | ecosystem: Engineered > Bioreactor > Anaerobic > Digestate | place...
AAGCGATCCACACTTCCGCAACAAAGGGAAAAACCCACAGCCGAGCGATAAACGCTCGATGCTGTGGGTTTTCCCTTGAGCAACACATCCCTTTATAACAAACTCACATTTTATGATCCGTATGGGCGTTTATTGCCTATCGGATCATACAACTGTGAGTTGTTACCCTGCCGTTCCCAGCACATCGGCCGGCCCTGTCAGGCAGACCTCGTCCGTCACCCTGTTCCATTCCACCCGGAAAATGTTCTGCCCCATGTGGATATTCACTTCACTTGCCGGTATCCTGTGGAGCATCGCTGCTGTTACCCCTGCGACACAGGCGGCTTCAGCGGTGAAATCCGTTTCTCCCTTCTCGCGATGCCAAAGCCGTGCCTTGACATTCTCCCTGTCCAGTATCTGGATGAAAACTATGCTCGCACCTTCCGGGAACAGGCTGTGCGTACCAAGAGCCGGGCCTATGTTCCGGACGTCCGTGGCATCGACATCATCCACGAACACTGCACCATGAGGCGAACCAAAGGACATAGCCGTGACCTTCCAGCACTCGCCGTTTACCATAAACGGGTCATTGATGCAATTCGGTGTCGATTTGTGCTCCACCGGTACCATGCACGGAGCCATGATCGGCTTCCCAAGTGAAACAGTCCTTTCGACAATTGTGTTCATCCTATCGCCTCCTTTAACGATACTGCTGACTTTTCTTTTTCCTTGAGCTTATACTTTGCAATAATGGTTTGGTTTAAACTACACCTTGCCTAAGCATTGCGTCAGCAACTTTCTTGAACCCTGCAATATTCGCTCCTACTACGAAATTGTCTTCCTTCCCTACTTCTTTCGCTACGCTGGAAATGTTGTTGTATATGTTTATCATTATTTCCCTGAGTTTTCTGTCCACTTCCTCGAAACTCCATGCGATCCTGGCTGAATTCTGGCTCATCTCAAGTCCGGATACAGCAACGCCGCCTGCATTTGCAGCTTTTCCGGGTACGAACAGCACCCTGTTCTTTATGAACAGTTCAGTAGCTCCCAGTGTGGTCGGCATGTTGGCCCCCTCCGCAACGGCAATGACACCGTTCTTTATCAGTTCTTCCGCATCTTCCTCGTTAAGTTCGTTCTGAGTCGCACACGGAAGCGCCACATCGCACTTGACGTTCCATACGCCTCTTCCCGGGGTATATACAGCACTTTTGCGGTAATTTACATATTCGGAGATCCTACCACGTCTTATTTCCTTTATCTCCTTGACAACCTGCAGATCGATACCATCCGGATCATACACGAAACCGTCAGAATCTGACATGGTGACTGTCCTGCCGCCCAGCTGACAGACCTTTTCGACCGCGTGTATCGCCACATTTCCCGCGCCCGAAATTGCAACAGTTTTCCCTTCCAGCGAGCTGCCATGCCGGTTGAGCATTTCCTCGACCAGGTATACCAGCCCGTAACCGGTAGCTTCAGGCCTGCCGAGCGATCCTCCGTATGACAGTCCCTTGCCCGTGAGCACACCGCTGAACGAATCGATTATCCTCTTGTACTGGCCGAAAAGGTATCCGATCTCACGCTCGCCGACTCCTATATCTCCGGCAGGTACGTCAGTGTTTTCTCCTATATGGCGGTACAATTCCGTCATGAAACTCTGGCAGAAAGCCATTATCTCACGTTCCGACTTGCCCTTCGGGTCGAAATCCGATCCGCCTTTCCCTCCGCCCATGGGCAGTCCGGTAAGCGAGTTTTTGAGGACCTGCTCAAACCCAAGGAATTTTATGATACTCAGGCTGACGCTCGGATGGAAGCGAAGGCCGCCCTTGTACGGACCGATTGCACTGTTGAACTGGACCCTGTAGCCCTTGTTAACCCTCACTTTTCCCGAATCATCGACCCACGGGACCCTGAAGATTATTACTCTCTCCGGCTCGCAAAGCCTCTCGAGTATGCCTGCCTCTTCATACTCGGGATGCGAATCGACAAAAGGCTGCAGGGAGGTCAATACCTCAGTCACCGCCTGGTGGAATTCCGGTTCATTCGGATTCTGTTTTATCACTCTCTCAAGTACCCTCATTGTGTAAGACATCGTTGTAACCCTCCTGTCGAATAAAAAAAAGACGCCTACCAACACACTGGTACGCACCAGTGCGTTGATAAACGTCTTTGTTTATCGCTACAAGTATAACAGCAATTTTACCGTATTGTCAATACAGCACTGTTTTATGTTGAGCTTATCCTGCAGAAACCGGGTTCCCCAAACCGGCCCGGCTGTAAGGTGAAACGGAATTTCAACTTTTTTCGTTCAACTGGTATCGTACAGGCACTGTTTTCCCTCGACACGTCTTCACAGTGGATAAGACTCGTGTTGTCCTTCTGCCTGGTCCACTTATCATTGCAAGATGATTGGGGCCGTGTCCGCTTTCGTTCCCTGTCGACCACATTATTACACACAGATTGTTTTTAATATTTCGGCCATCCTCTGCATGCGCTCCACGTGTTCTTTTTACAATTCGGGCATTGTACACGGCCATTCGCCGGTCTCCGTATCATACCGGTACGGCACGTTGGGCAGCCGGCGAAAAAACCCGTAAGTTTCGATATCAGTCTCGCATATCACGTAAAAACCCAACTTACTGACGTTTTTATTGCAAGGGAGATTCGATAAAATAATAAACCCCGCGGCAAATTTGGATTCTGCACTTGCTGCAGGGTTTGGAACGGACTTCAGTATGCTCTCAGAGCATGTTGTTTTCATATAGCATCAGTATTTCCTCCGCGACCTTCCTGCGCGTCCTGCGCGTATCCATCGCCTTTTTTTCGATGTACCTGTGTGCTTCGGGCTCAGTCAATGAGAACTTGGAAATGAGAACACACTTGGCTCGGTCGACGATCCGGATATCTTCGATCTTCTGCATCAGTTTCGTGTTTTCATTATGTATCGCTTTTATTTTCCTGTGTGCAGCCATGGACAGTTTCAGGGCATTCCAGAAAATGGTCCTGCTTATGGGTTTCGCCATCGTGATAACGCCATAATTTTCGACCTTCTCTGAGATCTCATCGTATAGTTCAGCTTTTACAATCAGGATCACCACACTGATCCCTTTTGAAGCTATATCCAGCGCGAGGTCATCTCCAAACTCGTCGGGCAGGGGAGTGTTTATGATATACAGGTCGTAATCCTTTTCGATCATCATCCTCCTGGCTTCCCCGCCGTTGGACAAGGTGGCGACATCCGTCACTGATGTCTGTGCCAGTATCTCTGCCAAACTGTCTGCAACTTTTTTCGAATATGATACGATTAGTGCACTGTCCATCGCGTACCACCTTTTACTTTACGAAAACTGTCAATGGGGTCGTCTGTCAAATTACACTAAAATAGTTCTCCAGGAAATATACCCTTTTGTCGGCAGTCCGCTTATATGTCTGCAATTCAAGATTTTTCAAACGTACAAAGCTATCAATGACCTGTTCGCTCAGCGTGTTTTTCAGGAAATCGGACTTTTCGGCAAGTTTCAGAGCGTGTCCGAGATTTTCAGGAAGCCTCGGAAGCGTGCCGATCACGTTTTCATCAGCGTTATAGAGGTCAACATTTATGCTTTCAGGCAGTGCAAGGCCGTTCTCTATGCCGTAAAATCCTGCGGAAATTATCAATGCGAAAGCAAGGTACGGATTCGTCGCAGGATCGGGAGATCTTAGTTCCATGCGCGTCCTCTCGTCGCTGTCGGCAGGGATGCGTACAAGCTGCGAACGGTTGCCGTAGGACCAGGAAATATACTTTGGCGCCTCGCAGGCTCCAAGACGCTCGTATGAATTGGGAATCGGATTTAAAAACGCTGTTATTTCAGATATTTTCTGAAGCACACCTGCGACAAAGGATTCGGCCACCTTTGAGTTTTCCTTCTCACCTATTCTGAATATGTTCTGTCCGTTCTGCATGAGTGACAGGTTCACATGCAGTCCGCTCCCGCTTTTATCGGGCAGCGGTTTCGGCGAAAACGACGCGAACAGGCCGTTCCTTGCCGCGATACTTTTCACGACCTGTTTGAAGGTAATGAAGTTGTCTGCGCTGTTGACAGCATCGGAAAATTTGAAATCGACCTCATTCTGTCCGGGTCCCCGTTCATGGTGGGATGTTTCAGGCCTGATCCCCATTTCCTCCAGGCAGATGCAGATCTCGCGCCTGATGTTTTCGCCCTTGTCGAGAGGATATACATCCAGGTAACCGCCGTTGTCAAACGGAACGGAGGTGGGTTCTCCGTTCTCATCGGTTACGAAAAGGTAGAACTCGCATTCTGCGCCGATCATGCACACGTATCCTTTTTGCCTGGTCCGATCCACAACGGATCTGAGGATCTCCCTTGTATCACCCCAGAAAACGCTTCCATCGGGATTCTTGATGTTGCAGTAAAAACGGACCACCCTGCCCTGCTGAGGGCGCCATGGCAAAACGGACAGTGTCGCCGGGTCCGGAACCAGCAGCAGGTCGGACTTCGTTATATCCGTAAATCCGCTTACCGCGTGGGCATCGAACGGGATGCCGTGTTCGAACGCACGGGGCAGTTCATCCGGTATGATCGAAATATTTTTCAGGTTCCCGAACAGGTCGCAAAATGAAAGACGAATGAATTTCACATCATTTTCATGTATGAATTCCAGGACTTGATCGACTGTAGTTATCATTTCTCTACCCTCCGATTTTTCTTTATAACAACATTATACCAACGGCAGTACCCTTTCGTAATTATTAGCACTAAACTCAAGTTATTCCCTTTATATGCAGTCCTTATAACTAAAAATGGCGCCCATTACATAATGCACACAGTTAATATCCGGCTGAAACCCGGTTTAACTGAAATTGCATTATCTAATGAACGCCATTGTTCATTCTTTTTTATTATATGGCGCTTACAGCTTGTTTGTCAACGACATTCAGCCGATTTGTGACAAATGGGACTGCGTCCTCTCTGAAAGCACACTAATACAATGGGTTGGGAATTTTGCAGGACCGTGGAACCTTCACTTGCAAAAACAGTCTGTTTTATTGATACGATGATTTCATCAATCAGTTCATGAAAGGATGATGTGCTGTATTCCATCTGCCTGAGCGGGCAAAATCATAGTAATCTCCAAAACAAGGCCAGGAAAATTCCTATCGGTCAAGACCACATCTTTAGGTTATCTTTCATTACCATAATCCTTTTAAATTAATTATCAAACTGAAAGCATAAATCCTATTATAGGGGAATTTATTATCATTGCCAAACTATCCTGTTACTGCCAACCTATAGTGTCCCCCAATAGACAGTGTTTGGTGTCATGAGGTTGACGATGATGCCGTCCAAAATACCGGAGCTAGGGCGGGTACCTAATAGGTTACTCCGCCACTAGCTCCAGACTGGTTATTGAAACTCCAAGACATTTGCTAATACCTTTAGTGCGCAAGCGACAGTTCTTCCGTCAACTGGGTTCTGCACCGCATTGATTAACTTTTCACTGTTGTAAAAGATATCATCCAGCTCACTCAGATTACAACCAGCGCAGTAATCCGGAAGACATGCAAATAGCCCTGATGTGCACTTCCCAATTAGTACTCGAATACTCGACCGGCTTGTAATGAATATCTCGTAAAAACTGCCAAAGCTGGTGATTTGACTGATTACACCATACCAGTCATCCCGTTCATTATCATCCCACTGGTAAGAGCACTGGAACCGCATCATGCCAATTCCCCCTGTATTACAAGCTTTACCATGTGGTCATCAATGATCCGTCGGCCATTCTGTGCTCCGTAGAACAAGCAGTGAGAACAGACCTTGTTAATGAGTCTCGCAGCTCCGTTCGAAAATTTGAAAATTTCATCAATAGCAGCTTCTGTGAATATATCTCTGCTAGCCCCCGCATAGCTCATATGCCGTTTCATATACTCTTCAACCTGAGCACGGTCAAAGTATTGTAGTCTGCATTGAATATCAATTCTCTGCCTTATGGCGGCATAAGCCTGAAGCTGGAGTTTTTCCCACAGTTCACTTTGACCTACGAGGATGAGTGCCATAGGACTTTGGGAATCAAGCTTAAAGTTAAGCAAAAAACGGACTTCTTCCAGCATTTCACGGTCTAATAGGTGCGCCTCATCAACTATTACAACCGGCTGTAAATGCTGAATTCCTCGCATAAGTTCAATTTCCCTGTGCAGTTGGCGTTTTGCATCCCCACGATAGAATTTAGACTCGCAGCCTAACTGCTCTAAAAGCCCTTTGTAGAAATGCCGCGGCGTGAGCTTGGAGTCCGACAGATACATGACCAGATACTCCGATGGACTCAGCACATCCTTGAATTTGCGTATGGCTGTTGTCTTTCCGATTCCACAATCGCCGGTAAGTATAGCAAACAACTGACGCTGGGCAGCATACTCAAGACGACCCAGTGTCTCCTCCAGAGCTATGGATGGATAGAGTTCACTCGTTGGTATATCTCTTGAGAATGGGGTGGCGGAAAGTCCATAGAATTCCTCAAACATTCCTGCTGCCCCCTTTGCTGAGTGATCTGTAGGAGATAGCTGTAGCCTGATGCTCCTGCCTTTGCTGATTTTGCTTTGCTGCTGCAGCTAGGAGTCTTGATGACTCTGCAGGCACGGTGTTCATATGCTCAGGAAGCTTGGGACGCCGGCCTGCATGTTCCCCGATTACCAGCTGTTTTGCTTTAAAAGGTGCATGCCCTTCATATTCAATAGTCAATTCCGAGGTGTCTGAAGGATCATATATAACATCCACAGTACAGCCGATAAAAGAAAGTCCTACCTCATACTTCTTACCTTCAAAGCTTATGCACCCGGCTTTATCAACCTTGCGCTCTTCACAATGCAGGAAAGCATTTGCTATTACCTCAGGTTCTAAAAACCGTAAAGGTTTCTTGTCACTACGGTATGCGGCCTCAGGACTGGCTTTCCCTTCAAGGGCTGAATGCGGCTTGTTCTGGTAGCATTCCTCAAGCCACACCCAGAACAGCTCATTCAGCTTGTCTAGCGTTTGAGGCTTCTCCAGTGCTGCTTCACTGAGAAAGGAATCTACAACCCGATTTAGTCTTTCCGGTTTTCCGGTAGATTCCGGGGAATAGGGCTTTGCATATAGCAGCCGGATGCCCATCTTTGAACAGGCACGAGTCATCCATTTTGTCCGGTACTGCTTTCCATTATCAAAGTATACAGTCTCTGGAACCCCATACTTCTGTATAGCCTTGCGGAAGCAATCCTCCACTATGACCTGGTCTAATACCGGATAGAACTCTCCATGGAGGACATATCTGCTGCAGTCGTCTACAAAAAGTACAAGGTATACCTGTTTTTTCATGCCATCTTTACCGATAGGAAGATATGGGCCATACTTGATATCCGAATGCCAAAGCTTGTTCCGATATCTATGCTGATACCTTCGTGCAGCCACACCAGATTGGGCATACATTTTCATGTGTCGGGCACTGTATCCCTTTTGTGCCAGCTTCTCCTGCAGAGTGCTGCGTTTTATCTGCCCTTGTGCTACCCGCCCTTCCCATTCAAGGATCTGAATAATCTGTGATACACTCCTTCCAGGAACTTCGCGACGAAGGAGTATAGCTTGTTCCAATATATGTGGAGGAATGGGATCCTCCCTGTTTGTTTTTTCCTTCCCTTTAGGCTTGAGCCCTTCAAATCCCTTCTCTCGGTATCTTGCAATGTATCTGCGTATACTTCGATCTGACAGACCTGTTTCTTCACAGATACGTGCTCGGATTTGTCGTGCTTTGGCAGGGTCAAGGCCTTCTTGCAAAAGCGGCGACAACATCTGTACACGCCAAACTGCAATTCCTTCTGCCTTTTTTTCGTCCCTCACGTTAAAATCACCCCTTCATAGAGCTTTTAACATGAGTTTACACCCTGTCCTTCAGGACAAGAATGCAGAACGGGTATGCACCCACATATTTGAATTAACCAAAGGACGGACAACTCTAGCAAGCCAACCAGATTCGTCCCCTACATAGGTCTTTATCCTACTCATTGGGGATTTATGGCCTACTACTGTTTTCAATCCCAATCTAACAGCAATGGCATCAAGGCTTCCTGCAAGATATCCTGAGAAATCGCTAAACCATTTTCGAATGTGGTATATGGTGCTTTCTTCACAGGAGACCGTATCTTCCATTCCGTCGAGTATTGCTTCGATGCTTTCGCTGGAATATCTTTTGTATGGAACTATGCTATCAGGCAATTCATGGTGTATTCGTCTGCAACTCCTGCACCGGAGACGGCGGATTACCAAGATGATCTTTTTTCCGCAGCTTTTTAATACCTTACGGGTTCGAGTGCCGACTACTTTTAGCTCCAGACTTCCACATACCGGACAAATACTTTTTTCCTTGCTCTTTACGTGATATTTGTCTTGAGCCTTTTTGTGCGGGATTAGTTCATATTCCTTTACATTGATCATATCTCACGACTTTCCACAGCACTTTTTGTATTTCTTTCCACTGCCACATGGGCAAGGATCATTCCTGCCTGTCTTTTCTGTCTTTATCGGACCGGCAGTTGTGTGTTTTACAAAGGTGCTTCTTTTCAGGGATGGAATCTCCTTTTTTAACTCTGCGACCTTCTCATTGTTTCCAAGAGCTTGATAGATTTCCACCGCTCTCTCAATGACATCCAACCGGTCCCGAAGATCCTTTTGTTCCAAGGCCTTTGTAATGATTGCTTCTGCTTTTCTAAGATGTGCTTCCGTCTTGTTTTTTCCGAAGTGATAGCAGTCTGACCAACCAATATATCCCCAGCCCCAGTTTGGGTCTGCCCCCAGCCACATGCTATACAGGCGATCGCACTCTTCCTCATTGCCAAGTTCAAAATGGGAATCTGCTATCGCTCTGCGTGTATTCTCAATTATCAGGTCATCTTCATCTCCACATACTGCAAGCATTTCCTCGCAATACTTAATCCTCTTGCGAAAGTATTCCTTGTTTTCAAGCCCTGTGTTATGTAGTTCCGCTTCAAGATCCTGCACATAATTGGATAAAAACTCTGACCATTGATATTTTTGCTGTAGTTTATCAATATTGTCGATACCTATGCTGCTCATTATTGACTTAATGTCGTCCCATGCCTCAAGCCACATATCACAAGCTTTTTGACTATTGCCTCTTTCAAGATAATCATAGCCGGAAACGATCTTTTCATCTGCAATTTTATATCTTTCCATATTTTCCTCCCGGATGGTGCTGTTATTTATTCCATTCTATCATTTTTCCCATGTCTTAACCATCCGGACACTATTTCCGTCAAAACTCGGACAGGCACCACTACCAGCTTTATGCTATTTTACTTTGGCTAAAACACTATCCATTGCAACAGACATGTAAAAGTTGTATATTTAAAATAAACTCCGCTCCAAACCACTTTCCCTCAAACCCTTATGCCTTCTAGTCTTAACCCTATTCTCCTAATCTCTTCCATATAATAAAGTCGGTTCTAAAATTCAATATTTTCATTCCATTTAATAACATTTATTCCTTAATTTTTGTAACGATTTTTAAAATAAAGTCGGTTCCAAATAGGGATAAGGTGAAAGGAAAAAGGTATAAGGTTGCATCTTCTCATGTGCTTTTTCTATTCTTTTTTGATTCAGGTATCAATATATAATACTCTTAATCCCTTTAAAATCAATGTCTTTAACCTTATTCCTTATGCCTTAACCCTTTTACCTATCAAAAAGTAATCCCGCAGCAAATGAAGATTTCTCTTTCATCTGCTACGGGATTTTGGAACGAACTTTATTTTTATAGAGCGAACTTTATTTTCATGGAGTGAACTTTATTTGAATTATACAACTACGCAAAGTATTCCACCAAAAGTTCCTATAACACTTTCGTCTTTTCCAATTACAAACAGCATGGCTATCACAGAAGGAACAAGCATAATGCATCCTATTATTAGCCATAGTTTTCCACAATAATGGTGTGCAAGCTCCCAGGTTTCTTTGTTTTTCATAGACATAGGGGTTCGGTATCCAAAAACCTTATTAATTTCTTTTGGTGCATTTTTGATGAAATATTTACCAAACCCAACCATTGTAAATGGAATTAATAAATCCATAACCAGCATAAAAATCCAAAATCCCATTACTTTATCACCTTCTTAATTGCAGATAATCTCCGCTATACATTATTCTACCGATATGTGTGCTTTAAGAAAAATATGAATTATCTTTTAACATTAGCCAAGGATTCAGCAATTTTTATATATTCTTTTTCACCTAAAGATTTAGCAGAAAATATTCTTATATAAATATTATCTAGGTGTAAATATAATTCTCGAGTTGTTCCTTCCGCATCTATCCACCACTCTCCATCACCAATGGCTAACTTAACATTTTTCTTCTGGATGCTGTTGTCAGCAGGTAGCATATTATTAGTTGATTCTATTATTGCAAAATGTGGATAGACGACTGTTAGGCCCTCCGTGTCTTTCCGAATTTCTATTATATAATCTGTCGCTACGCCGATTGTTGGAATATACGGGTTTTTAATACCATATGCTTCTGCATACTCAATTATCTTTTCAATATCTTCATTTGTACATTTCATATCGTTTACATAATTATCTGAAATAATGTTTTCGACTTCAGAGGTAAGTAGAATTTTTTGTGGCAAATTATCACCTTTTATAATAAATTGATTTTCATTGTCTGACCACGAATAATAAGTTTCAACCGTTTTCCCTTTGCTATTATCATAGTATTGGTTTTTAAAAGAAGTCATATCTATTTTCTCAAATCTTTTAGAATACCTATTACCACCACTGCTAAAAATTTCTGATTGCCCTTCTATCAGCAGTTCTTCTATTTTTCCATCAGGTGATATGGTGAACAATTTATATGTATTACCATTACTTGAAGCATATTGCCCAATCACAAAATCAATATTACCATCATTGTTGTAATCATCAAATTCTATACTGAAAGTACTCTGAAAATTCAACTTTTGTTCATTAAATGCTTTATTAAGGTCCAGTTCCGAAATTATATTTCCTTTATCATCAACAAGTTGAATATGAAACTTACCTTCCCAGTTTGAGCCCATATATGCGCCTGGCTCTTTATCTTCGTAATATCTGCCATCGGTCATTTTTACGATAAGACTTTCATTATATGAGTCCTTGTTAAAGTCAATATTATTCTTTGATAGGATATTGGCATCGTCCTTATTATTAAGACTTGCAACACTTTTTGAATTGGTCAAACCTGCAAAGCCTACCGCTACCAGTACAGCAACTGCTATAATAGACCATTTCCACGTATTCTTTTTAAACATTGCAATCATTTTAATTCTCCTCTTTATACTGGACTTATTGTTGGCCATCCCTATAGTAGTTGAAACCCAATAGGGTTTAGAGATTGTATTTATCAAGTTAATGATTGTTTCCCCATACTTTTTATATTCTACTGGTTTTAGTTGAGATAATACATACGCATCACATGCTATTTCACAATCTTCATGCATTTTGTAGAAAGCATACCATACTATAGGATTAAACCGGTGTTATGTTTTTTACGAGGTATAAACGAAAACACTGTAAACAGCAACAAATCGGTATAAAAAGGTCACATTCCAAATTTAGGAGGCTGTGACCTTTTATTATGTGCCAGAGAATTAACCCGGAAAAGATAGTGCATCCTCATCATAAGGATTAAAGATATTTATTAGCATAACAAGACCATTATAAAATGTATATACATCTCCTGTATATTTATCAATCCAAAAATCATACATAACTGGTATCACATAATATCTATCATTTTCCGATTTTATAGTTAAATTAGAAATCACATCTCTAAGTATAGCCTTGTCATCTTCTTTACTAGGTTCTTCGTTTTCTGCAAGCGGAATAAATTCTCCAAATTTCTTTTCATAAGCTATGATTAATTGCTCTCTTGCTTTTTGAATTGCTTCTTCTTTAGAAAGTATTTTTACATTGCTTGGATATCTGCTAATCATAACATGAGGCATTCTTTCAACAATATGTGGCTTCGTTGTGTCCTTTCCATCAAAATAATCGACTTTAGCATTTAAGGCTTCAACAACAAATCTTATTGGTACATAAGTACGATTATTAAATATTTTAGGTGCGACATCCAAATTATATTCTTTACCATTTATTTTAGCATTTTTTTTATCAATAAATAATTGTATAGTATTTTCAGCGTCAATAATAGTAACTTTTCTTGTTTTAGAATCCCAATCAATTCTAGCACCTAAATTTTCGGTTACAATCCTGATTGGCAGTAAAATTCTTTCATTTTCAGTAATCAAATTAGCGTTTTTTATGATAGAACCATTTATAAATAACCCTATAAAATCTTTGCTAATTGTCTCTTTAGTAGAGTCGCCATATATGATATAACGCTCTATATCATCCATTCCTTCGTAAAGATAAATACTAGTTTTGTCAATATTAGTGTTTGGCATTGTATCGTCAACATCTTCAGCAAAAGTTCGAACAGAAAAAGCTATTAAAAATATAATTGTTAGCATAATTGATAACATTTTAGTTTTTTTCATTACGGCACACCTTTCTTAGACAATTTTTTCTAGTTAAAAGTTCTAAAGAAGGGACCTTTCCCATAAAACTTTCATAACCTTCCATTCTGCATCTGATATTCTAGGAAATTCTTTCAATGCTACATCCACCTTCCTACATATGTAGTCTATAATTTAATACTGCACTTGTAGTCTTGGTTTGTCAATAGTGAAATGAACTGTAAAAAAAGTGTATTTAAACAATGTTAAGCCTTAAAAGTGGCATTATTCTTGGGTTTTCACTATAGCACTCTTTGCACGCCGTATACTTCTTCTATTATCTGCCAATTATATAGGACAACAAATCAAGTTTACTAAGGAATACTAATGTTAATATTGTAAATATCGATACTTTTAAACATTTATATTTATTTTTCGGTAAAATGCAAAAAAGTATGTTGGCAGCAATTAAATCAAATCCTGAAACTGGAGAAAACGTATAAAGAAAGTTATACCCTTCTGAAACCAGTAGCCCAATAGGAAGGGCAGTACATAATGCTGTAATCCCTCCACTTCCACTGCTAAAACAAACAATATAGGCAGCCAACGGAGATACTAAGGCGATTAATCCCCAGCAAATGAAATAATATGTAGGAAATAAATTAAATAATTTCATAGAATATATATAGTAATCCAGCAGCATTCTGACGAAAAAATCAAAAACATGAATTGCTCCTGCTTTGGGTGCTCCGCTCCATGCGGCAATAATACTAGCAATAAAGACCCATATTCCTACTCGTATCAAGAGATGTGGGTAAAACCTTTAATAGACTCCAAATGTCCTCGACAACTTGAAGATTAAATTTGGGGAATAACCTTATTTCTAAAGAGCCAACTTTATTATTACAGAACTTACTTTATTATCACAGAGTCAACTTTATTATTTCTATAACATTATAATTCAAATAAAGTTGACTCCATGATAATAAAGTTCGCTCCATAAAAATAAAGTTTGTTCCAAAATCCCGTAGCAGATGCAGGAGAAATCCTAATTTGCTGCGGGGTTTGCGTTTTTATTAGGGAGAAGGGATAGGGTGTAAGGGTTAAGATTGTTAGGGTTAAGGAGTAAGGGATAAGGCTAAAGGCAATGATTTTAAAGGGATTGAGGAAAAGATTGATTATAGTATTGAGAGAAATATTGATACCAGGATTGATAAAAAGATTAGAAAAAGAACATGGGAAAATGCAACCTTATACCTTTTTCCTGTCACCTTATCCCTATTTGGAACCGACTTTATTTTAAAAATCGTTATAAAAATTAAGGAATAAATGTTATTAAATGGAATGAAAATATTGAATTTTAGAACCGACTTTATTATATGGAAGAGATTAGGAGAATAGGGTTAAGACTAGAAGGCA
>Ga0116166_1002824_pt1 | contig 13916 bp, 11 predicted proteins | sample AD_JPNMR2_MetaG_FD_89884 | JGI IMG/M metagenome (GOLD analysis project Ga0116166, IMG submission 89884) | Active sludge microbial communities of municipal wastewater-treating anaerobic digesters from Japan - AD_JPNMR2_MetaG | ecosystem: Engineered > Bioreactor > Anaerobic > Digestate | place...
CCGGCGTTGCGCACCGCGGAACTCGCGGGCACGATGGCCTTCGCTTATTCCCTCCCCTCTTCCAAGTATCATCAAAACGCGCTGGTCTTCACAGCCATCGAGACTATTGTACGGACCTTTGTGAAAAGCGCCGGGATAGATTCCGGCCGTATGCTCTTCACGGGCGCTTTTCTCGAGGGCGCGCCGTTGGCCGCCCATGTGGAACCGCTCCTGTACGCTTATGCGCGGGCGGGACAATCGCTCAAGGAGAAAGACCGTGCTCCATTCCAATCCTGGCTGCACCAGGCGCTAGACACACTGCTGAGCCAAGAACCCCGCACGCCTTCCACCGAAGCCATGGCTTGGTGTGGGACGATGGCGCTCGGATCGCAACTCCTGGGTGAAAAAAAATACGGCGAAGCGGCTGGCCGGGTAATCGAATGGCTCCGGCCGATGATCGGTCCGGGAGGAGAGATATGGGAACCGGGCGCGTTGGATCCCGTCCGGGCCGGCCGGTTCATCCGCTCTCTTTTCATATACCGGTTGAGCCGGAACGCCGCGGAGTGGGATGACACTCTAATGGCCAGCCTGGAATGGTTTACGCGGTTATATTCCTTCCGGGCGGTTCCCTTGATCGGAATGGACCGGCATCCCCTGGAGCGGTTGCGGGTTCAGGTGGCCTCCCTGCTAGGGCCGATGACCTATTACGCGGCCCGCCGGCCCTACTTCGCGCAGATCGCCACGCGGTATTTGGAAGCGTTAATCGACCTGCCGGCCGGTTTCGCGTTGGACGCCGGGGGGTACACATTTTTGCTAGGTGCGCAATATCACGAACGGCCGTCAGAATTGAAGGAAATCCCTTACTCCCCCTATTTTCAAATCTGCGCGCGGCCGGATCATTCCCTGTACGTGCTGGCCGGAAAGAATTATCAGACCGCCGTGTATCTCCAGGGACCCTCATGGATCAAAGGCATGCAAGTCTGGACCTACCGGGGCGGCGCGCCGGTGATTTTTCCCGCGCAGCGGCTGGCCTCGGGAATCGTGGGTTTGGGATTCGATTCGCGGCGGATGGACATCATAGCCAGTCCGGACGGGCAGTTGTTTCACGCGTGCTCCGTGGGAACCGGTGTGGACGCGGTATTGGTCTCCTACGGCGAAACCGCCGCGGCGTATTTATTTACCCAAAATCACACGATCCTAATCTTCCGGCAACCGGCGGGATCTTCTTACGTGGATTGGATCCAAAACCCTGCCGTGTGCGCGGCCGCCGAACAAGTCGAAACCACGGGAATCCGGTTTCACCAAACCAGCGCCTCTTTGTGGTTTCCTCTCTCGCTGCCGGATATGACGGTGGTGAATGACGCCCTGCGGCTGCGCATCCCATTTAAAAATGAACTGATCTGGTTTACCTTTTCGGGACCGGACGTGGCGCCGGTCATCCAGCCGGTGCACGCAGGATTGGTCTTCGTCCATTTGAAGGAAGGACCACGCGTTCAGAATCTGTTGGTGAACCTGGCAGCCGAACCGTTTTCGCGGAAGGTGCATTTCCCGGGAACCACGATTCCGGTTCCCGCTATGGAACCTTGGTCGGTCCAAGTGATACGCACACCGTGAAGAGGAGCTGGCAGGCCGATAAAGAAACACGGATTATAGAGGGCTAAGAAACGCCGGTTATCGATTTCCTGGCGAGCCTCCATCTGACATCTCCGCCGGGGAGGTCAAGCATGAATTCACCGGAAACACCCTACACAAGGTATTATCATCTCTGCCTGGATATCACGGGGAAACCGGTCTTGGTGGCCGGCGGGGGAGAAGTGGCCCGGCGGAAAGCCGCGGCGCTTTGTGATTGCGGCGCCCGGGTAACTGTGGTCAGTCCCCGCTTGGAACCGGTCTTGGAATACATGGCCTTTCAAAAAGAGATCCAATGGCTGGAGCGGGAATTCGAACCGGCTGACTTGGATGGAAAATTCCTGGCGGTGGCGGCCACCGATAACCGGGACGTGAATCGTCAGGTGGCCCAATTGGCCCGGGAAAAGGATATTCTCTGCAACGTGGCCGACGCTCCGGATGAAGGCTCCTTTATCGTCCCCAGCTTGGTCGAACGGGGACCGTTGACGATCGCCATTTCCACATCGGGAATCAGTCCAACCCTGGCCGCCTCAATCCGGCAGGAATTGGAGTTGGCCTATGGAGAGGAATATGGCGCCCTGCTGGAGTTGCTTTCATCGCTGCGCCACCAAGTGATTCAAGAATTCGCGTCGCCCCAGGCGAGGCAGCAGGTTTTCGACCGCATGATCGCCAGCCGGGCCTTGTCACTTCTGCGCAGCGGCCTGAAGGACCAGGCCCGCAAAGAGTTGGAAGATATCATGAACGACGCCCGGCAGGATCCGGGATTGAACGCCCCGGCCCGGTCCCTGCCTATTGTGCAGCCACCGCAATGAAATCCACAACCGCGATTCTTTTGGCATGCGTCCTGTTCCCGGCGGCCTGCGGGGGTCCAGCGCCGGCGCAGAAAACATTGGACGATTATCGCATCGGGATCGGCGCCCAGGAATTTACCTTCGACCAGCAGATGTTGTATCTGGTACTGGCCTTGGAGATCTACCGCTTGCATGTGGGAGCGTATCCCAGCGAGAAGAACAACCTGGAGGCGTTGATCAGCCAACCCGAAATCCTGGAAGCGACCGGCCGTTGGATGGGTCCCTACGTGGAAACCAGCCGGGTATTCCAGGATCCCTGGGGACGGCGGCTGCAATACCGGGTGGATGACCAGGGAAAAATGCACTTGAAAAGCCTGGGGGGAGACGGATCCCCCAGCGAAGACGACTTATCGGCCGAAGCCATGTTCCCCGATATCTACCGGGAAATCGACAAACTCCCGTCTCTCGGCCCGATTCCCGTGGATCCGAAGCCGTAAGCCGGGATGAACATTCAGGACCGGCCAGTCAAACTGATGCGAAGCAAGAGATCATCGGCAGTGATGTATAGGGTTTTCCCGTCACCGCTGAACGCGCAGTTGGACGTGGGTCTGCCGGTCATGATCGTCCCCAAATGCTCGCCTTCAGGTGAGATCACCAGCACGCCGCCCGGCCCGGTGGCAAACAGATTGCCCTGGCTATCCACTTTCAGGCCGTCTCCGCCTCCCCGGCGGTTGCCCTTGATTTTATCTCCGCTGAAGAAGACCCGGCCGGGACCGGGCGTGCCGTCCTCGGCAATAGGAAACGCCATCCAGACAGGCTGGCGGCCATCGGAATTGGAGACATACAAGGTTTTATAATCCGGCGAAAAAGCCACGCCGTTGGGGCGGGACATTTCGCGAGAGACGAGGGATAGTTCTCCTTGGGGTGTCAGCCGGTACACGCCTTGGAAATCGAGTTCTCGCGCGGGATCGTCGATATTCTTCTCCAATCCATAGGGAGGATCAGTGAAATAGAGATCCCCATTCTTGTGATAGGCCGCGTCGTTAGGACTGTTGAAACGCTTGCCATCCCAGCGGTCCGCGAGGGTAGTGAATTCCGGCCGCGGATCGGAAAGCGGAGCCTCCATGCGCGCCAGGCGGCGGTCGCCATGCTGGCAGAGCACCAGCCGGCCTTGGGGATCAAGCAACAGGCCGTTGGAACCGGACTCGCCACCCCGGGGTGCCGAACCGGTATAGCCGGAAGGTTTGAGATAAACGCTCAGTCCTTCGCCTTCTTTCCACTTATATACTGTGTTGAGGGGAATGTCTGAGAAGAGAAGATAGTTCCCGTCCCGCACCCAGACCGGGCCTTCCGACCAGTCGAAACCTTCCGCCAGGACCTCAATACGGGCATCGGCAGGGATGAGCGCGTCAAGCGCGCCGCTCAAGCGTTCGATCCGTCCGATCGTGGGATAGGCTTCGGAAACCCGCAAGGGCGGTTTTTGGGCCCGTTTCGCGAAATAGACATCGGCGAAATTGAGGATCTGGTTCCAATAGCCAAGATTCAGTGTGTGCTCGGTGTCGCGGCGGTACTGCAGTAGATCGCCCACGGTATCGGGTTGGATGGCTTCTTCCTCTTCTATGACACCGTCTCCCTTCATGCCCTCCGCTCCCAGGAATTTATACACCTTATCCGCTTCGTTCAGGGCGCGCAGGGCGCTGTCGTAGTTAGCCCACTTGTCTTGCAGGCCGGCGGTGTCAATCAGCGCGCGGGGAGAAACCAGAGCCATCAGCAGGTGTTGATCGATGGGCAGTTTGGCCTCGTTGTCGTTAAACCGGGTGAACATATCGTTGAACCAATGCGGAAACACATCATTGATCCGCTTGACAGTCTCCTGATCGTTATTACGGCTGAGGGCGCAGCCGCCGGTGCCGGATTGGTGGGGATCGACAAGGGCCACGCGTTCATCAAAGGCGGCGGCCAACAGGGCGGTCTTGCCCCGGCGCGAATGGCCGATCAGGCAGACACGGGTGTTGTCTATGTCCGGATCCTGGCAGAGATAATCCACACCGCGCTGCAAACCCCAAGCCCATGCGGCAATGGTTCCCCACCGGGTTTCGGGTGGACCAGGCAAATCAGGATAGAACGGATGGATGCCGTCGGTGAAATCGGGCTGGTCGGGATCAATGTCGCTTTCATGAAACGTGGCGAAGGCGTATCCCCGGTTGATGGAATTCTCCACGCACCAGAAATCGGTCTCGGAACCGCGCGAATCATCGGTTTTCGGGCAACCGGAATGAGTCCAGGTCTCTGGATAAATCGTGACTCCCGTGTGGTTTACCACCGTGTGATTGCCGCATTTGTTCAGGCCGAGAAACACAGGGAACGGACCGGTTTTGTGGTTTGGAACAAAAAGAGCGAGATGAATGCGCGGGGCGTTCTCCGGCAAGCCGTTGATGCGGATCTCGACTTCCTTCAGTGTCGCCTTGCCCTCGAATACCGTGGGATCCGTCTTGGTCACGGTGGCCTGGATTCCCGGAGGCGCGGGCATGAAGCCGTACATGTAATACTGAAACAATTGCTTGAGTTCGGGCCGGCGGTATCGGAACCATTGTTCCGGCGTCTTCACGGGTGTGCCGTCAAACATCGTGAAGGAATCGGGCAGTTCGGGACGGATGGGCAGGTCTTCCACCGCCGGAAAGGTGGTGAGGGGCGCCGGCTGTGCGAAGGCCGCGAAGGGATTCATCCATACGATGATGAAAATAAACGCTAGGAGATTGGAACGCATGGGGGTCTCCTTTCGGAACAATGTAATGGCTATTTTGTAATGGCTATTTTTGATTTTCTCATCATTTCTTCGAACACTGACAGAGGACGGTAATGACCCAAGCCATGAATTCTCTCTCCCTCCGGAAGAAGATTGGAGTGAGGGAAGCGTGGAAAGAGTGCCATATAGACTCTCCTCACCATCGATTCACCTGGTCCATTTTACGAGTTTCGGCTGCGTTAGAAAAACTCCCCGGCCCCTCCTAAATCGAGTCAGTAATCAAGCACCTATTCATGTCAATTCTTGATCAACCGCAAAAACTCCTGATAAGCCGCATCGAGAGAGGCGCGGTCCATCGGTATGGTATCATGGATCAATACCCCGAAAGCCAGTTGGAACTCCGTTCCCGGCGCAACGGTTACCCGGCTCTTTTCCAGCCGCGTGAAGGCGTTGCGGCCGAAGGGATTGGCGGCCAGGAGGCCGTAATCGCGGGCATGAAACCAGCAGGGCCGGAAATTGCCGGGCGCTGGCATCAGGGTCACGCCCACGGAAACGCCATTCACCGTGCCGCTGTAATCGCACCACGCGGCGGTCCGGCCCCATACCTCCTTTTCATTTTTTAATCCCTCGCTGTTCAGAATTTGCCCTCCCTTTGGAACGGTCATGGCTGTATGCACACGAACACCTAGGCCCATCTCCTCCTGATCGCCGAAGGCAAACGCGTTCCCTGATGAAAAACGGGACCGGATGAGCCAATAATACCCGGCCGGGCGGACCAGCACAGTGTACTGACATATCTCTTGGCAGATCAACCGATCATCTTTGGCGCGATAGTAATTCGTGACCGCGAAATCTCCCCGTCCCGCCGAGCCTTGCGGCGGCTGGACAAACTCGATGAACTCCGTCCGGGCCTGATTGCGCCAAAAATCCGATCCGTTTAGATCACCGAACGACAACCACAGACCCGGGTGAAAATCAGCATGGTCAACGCTGTCTATGCCCTCGAGAGGGGGATGATTGCGGGTGACCTGTACACCGCGGGGAGAATAAAGAGAACAAAAATACGGCCGGTGGATTTGTTCATCCTTCCAAACATACGTGGCGAAGGGCCGTTGGCCGATGGAGATCTGCAGTTTCCCCTCTCTTTGCTCAAACGACACAGGGAGAAGTTCGTCAGCCCTGGATATCTCCCCGGCGGCCCAAAGCAGTGTAACACCAACCGAAAAACACAGGCGCAGAAAATTCATGGCATCCTCAATTGTGGCTAGGCCGTATCCAAGTAGTTTTCGTTAAAAAAAACCTCCGGATTTACCCGGTGGGAGAGCAAGGACGATTTTCGCCCTATTCGGATTTCCCTCACCCTGATCCTCCCCCCGAAAGGGAGGAATCATTTCGCTTGACCATCCGTCCTCTTATCACGAATAGGGCCGAGAGAAAATACGGCGTTCAGGTAAATGTAACGTAAAAACAATTTACCATACTCCGGATTTCACGGATATATGCTTGAAGTTTTAGGACAAAAAAAGCCATGCGCAAACGGCCATGGCGTATTTTCTTCAGAGGGACGGCGTGGTTTCCAAACCAACCGGTTGGATTCATCAATCTCCTATTCCTTCTCCCCCTTTATGACTCATCTTCCCGGTTCACATTCACCCAGGCGTCTCGGAGGTGATATGGGATTTCAGGGGTGGCGGTCTTCGGATGGTTTTGAACGGCAGCCAGGGAATGATTGCCTTGCGCGAATAAGCTTTCGATTACGGCATGCGACCGGCAGTCATAATAGGCCAATAACGGTTCCACGGCCCGAGGCTTCCCGCCCCGGGGGAGAATGGCCCACACTCCAGGCCGCCGGTGTGAGATCAACCAATCCAGCGCGGGGAAACTCACTTGCGGCATATCGCAGGCCGCCATGATCCACGACGCGGACGGGGTCCAGCGCATGGCCGCCAAAACGCCGGCCATCGGCCCTGCCGCTCCCATGATATCCGGCAACTGGATGGGATTGACCATCCGTTCCGGTAATTCTCCCGCTCCCGCGATCACCACTCGCGAACAGACCCGTTTTAACGCCCGCAGGGTCCATTCCAGCCAAGTCAATCCCTCGGTCTCGATCAGGTGCTTAGGCCGCCCCATCCGGCGGCTTTCTCCCCCGATCAGCACACACCCGAATACCGGAGTTTTTTGCCATTGGTTGGGAAGCCAATCCGCCAGCCAAGCCAATAGGGCGTCCTCCCGGCCGGGATTCACCGCCAGGGTTTCCATCACCTCAACCGCTTTCGGTGGCGGATCTTTTTTTGTGGGATGTTCCAGCCAAACGGCCGGCAGCGGAATGTCTTTGTGCCCTTCCACCAAAATCAGATCGTACCGGCGCGACAGGAAAGGCAAAATCGACACGATCGAATGCTCCGGGACGACATGCGTTCTCCAGCATCCTTGTTCTGCGTCCTGAACAAAAACGTCTCCGCCGCTTTGAAAAAGACGGTCGCTGTCCTTCCCCGCGCGGTCGATCTCGAAGCCATGCTGGCAATGCTTGCACACCAGCGTCCGCAGGCCTTGCTCCTGTAAGCGCGGCAGGATGTTTTCGATTAACGAGGTTTTCCCCGCTCCGCTCCAACCACCGATTCCAAGTATGGGAAGATCGTTGAGATCCATCATGGCATACCATCTTATCACAAAGAATGATAGACCAAAGTATGCCAATCCCATCACGAAACACGGCCGTTGCCTAGGCAAGGTGTGGAAAAATAGCCTACAAGAGGGCCGGAAGGCAGGAATCTTCCATGGCGCGTTCCAGCGCCAAGGCGAGCAGGGATATCCAGTGGGAAGGCCAGGTATTATCGCGCTTTTCTTTTAAAACCCGTGCCGCAGTTGGAATCCAATACCCCGGATGCCGCTCGAGAAAATCGCGCCGGGCTTGATGGATTTGCCGGATCGTCTCTCCGCCGCTCTCATCCCGCCAGGCACGGATCTCGAGACAATCCAGGTGATGCAGAAACTCCAACTGATACCGGAGATGATCCGCCATCTCCCCGGCCCCGGGGCGCAGTTCCAAACCAAATTGTTTGTAAAACAAAATGTTCTCGTGCAAGATCGCAGGCACAGGAAACCGCTTGTTCCAATGCGACTCGATCAACGGGCATACCGGGTGTGGGATTCCAACCTCAAAGGTAGCCAGATACGTTTCTTCGTACGCCTGAACATCCGTGGGGACGGGGATTTCAGGAGGAACCCCGGCTTTGAGGTTTCGCCGCACAATCTCCCAGGCTGCCCGGGATCGTTCATCCTGCAACCTGATCCATTGTTTCAAACTGGGAAAGTCAAACAAATCGCGAAAAAATTGCCACATCGCCGCCGACTCCCGTAATTCCTCCAACGTTCGTCCGTTTGCCGTTTGGATCATTTTCCCACCTCGTACCAGAGACTGAAATATTTCACGCCATCGCGATGTTGCTTTTCTCCGTCCCAGATCGCGAAACAAAGAGGCGTCCCTCTCACCAAGCCCGGGACAACCACTGTCGCCGCCCAGCCAGCCGATATCCGCGACGCCTGCCCTTGAACTGTCCCCGGCGCGAATCCCGGCGCGAACTCGGTGGACGCCCGCCCATGCGCATTCATCCAAGCAAATCCCCGGCCTGCCATCCACGCGTAGATATCCACCGGTTGCGCCGCCTCGCCCATCATCAGCGACGGATACGACACCGCCGGCCCGCGTGCCTGCGGCACCATCACCGCCATCGCGTCTCCGAATGTGTCCGTATTTTCCGTATGCAGAGGATAAATATGCGCCTCGCCCGTGTCCGGATACTTTTTCGCGGGGGCAAATTCGTTGACCGTCGCGTCCGCCCACTCGATCCGGATCACGGTGGTTTGATCCGCCAAACGCACCATCCGTACCGTAGTCTCGGGCCGTTCTCCATCGTCAAACGGCCCGTCCGCGTACAAGGGAGGTGTCCGGTTCAACCGTACGGAATACGCCCGCGCGCCCTTCCAGAGCGGATTGGCGGGATTCAGGACTTCCTCCAGGCTCCGTTCCGCCGGCATGGAAGCAGGACTCAGCGCTAACACGCCACTTTCCACTTGCGCGGCGGCTTCGAGTGAAGAAAAACCCAGCCCACCGAAAATCAAAATCCACTGCCACATTCGCCATGCGCCCATAATCATCCTCGCTTGTCCTTTCGGAGATTGGCTTAACAACACAACGCAGCCTACCTGCCTCACCCGGCGTCGGGTATTCCTCCTCCTCGTCCCTCGGAGAGAGGTTCCGGGTGAGGGAAAGCCTTCCAAAAGGCTTTCTCCTTCAAATGATCGTCTCTCCCCACGGCACGCAGAAACACCTCAGCACCCCTTCCCCGCCATTGCGCAGGAAGATCCCTGCCCACATCCTGCGCAGGCGTCCGCCGGCCCATGAACGATACGCAGCGTTTCCGCCTCGATCGGCGTGATCCCCCCGGCCGCCCCCACCGCCCGCGGCGTGCCCAACTTGCTAAGCGGCGGACCCGGAGGCCGATCCGGGAATTTTGATTCCGCGCCGGGCGGCACGGCGGCCTTCACGATTTCCGGCACGATCCGGAACCGCACGCCCGCGTCCCGGCCGATGAGCAGTTGCAGCACTTCGCTGCGCCCGCCCTCCTGCGATTTCTTCAATTCGCCTTCCAGAAACGCAATCACTTCCCCCACCTTGGGGCCGAACAGGTATTGCAGATACGCCAGCGGCAAGCGTGGATCGTAAAGAATGCTTTTCCCCGCATTGCCTTCCTTGGGCGGATTGAAGGGCGGCACGTAATAGACGTTGGGGTGCGTCCCTTTCTCCGGGAACAATCCCAACGCCACTTTATAAACCAGCACCAGTTTATGCACGGGCGACTCGGGATCATCTAGCAAGCCCACGAACCGGATCCGCCCCGGGCATTGCGCCGCGCAGGCGTTCACCTCCCCCTTCTCCAGCCGGGGATAACAAAACACGCACTTCTCGCTCTTGCCCGTCACTTCATTGAAGTAGATCTTCTTGTAGGGGCACGATTGAATGCAGTAGCGGTAGCCATTGCAGCGCTGCTGGTCGATCAACACGATGCCATCTTCCTGCCGCTTGTAGATCGCCTTGCGCGGGCAGGCCTCCACGCAGGCCGGATGCGTGCAGTGATTGCAAATCCGCGGCAAATAGAAGAAGTACGGATTTTGGGTATCGAAGCCGCCCACGTCCTCGTCCCAGTTGGGCGTATACACGGGCGGCTTGTGAGGCATCACCGGTTTGCCGCTCCCCTGGTACAACCGCTGCGCGTAATCGTATTCGAACGCCTCGCCGTACGCTTCCTTGGCGGGCAGCGGCGAAGGCCGCAGGTTGCGCCGGACGTCGAATCCGCCTCCCTGCTTGTGCCAGTCGCGGGGATACCCCATGCCGGGATGGGTCTCCACGTTGTTCCAATACATGTAGTCCATGCCGTCCCGGTCGGTCCATTGTTTCTTGCAGGCCATCGAGCAGGTGTGGCATCCGATGCACTTGTTCAGATCCATCACCATTGCGTATTGATGCTGGGCCATGTTTCCGCTCCTTCTCTGCTCAAGCTGGTGGGGGGATTCCGATCTTTGTTCGAATGCGATCGTCAATTGGTTTCCATACCGTTCCGCCCTTACAGGGCTTCCCTCACCCTAACCCTCTCCCAGAGGGAGAGGGGACAGGTTTTTGGTCTCGGTCCGGTTCATCCGTGTGATGACGGGGCATCGAAAATCCAATTCCCGGAACAGCGGTTAAACCGAGGGCGTATAGCCGGCCACCGGACCAGTGTACTTTTCGATGTTTACCTTAATATCCCGGTTGTTGCCCGTCGGCCCCCAGTAGTTCAACTTGAAATGCAACTGCCCGTATTTCCCCACCAGTTGTGTCGGCTTGATCTTGATATACGTCAGCGACTGCCATCCGCCTTCCTGGAATCCCAGGAACTTCTCCCATCCGTGGTACATGGTCAGCCGCCGCGGCTTCTCGCCGGGCAGGATCTTGGCCTTCACCACCGCCTGACCCTGGTGGTTGAAAATCCGCACCCAGTCGTTGTCCGCGATCCCCCGTTCCCGCGCGTCATCCGGATGGATATACACAATCGGTAGCCCCCGTTGCAGCCGCAGCAGGTAACGGTTGTCCCGCCAGGTCGAGTGGATCGACCAGCGCCCGTGCGGCGTGTTCCAATAGAACGGAAACTCGGAATCGTCCTGCGGGTCCTTGTGAACCGGCAGTTGTTCATCAAGTTCGAGATACCAGGGATGATCGATGTAAAACTGCTGCCGCCCGGTCAGCGTCCGCCAGGGCCGTTTCTTCTCAACCTGATGCGTAAACGGCGTGTACGCCCGCCCCGCCTCGATGTCACTGTTCCACGCTTCCTCGTCGATCTCCACGAACCGTTGTGGCTGGTCTTGCAACCCGTAATACGACATACCTTGCGTTTCCGGTGAATGTGACAGGATGAAGTCGCACGCCTCTTCGTCCGTCCGGATACTCCCCTTCGAGGTCCAGTCATCGTGCAGACGGGAAAGATCCCGTGTCCAGCCGAATTCCTTGTCGTCGAACGGCGGCAGGTTCTTGGCCTTGACCACTTCTTCGATCTTTTGGGCCAGCGCGCCGAAAATGTCCCAATCAGTCTTCGATTCGAACATCGGATCCAGCACCTTGGAAAAGGGATGCATGTACGAATGGCAATCGCTGGAGTTGAGATCGGTTTTCTCGTAATAAGTCGAGGCTGGCAGCACCACGTCGCTGTACAACGCGGTGGTGTCCATGCGGTAGTTGATGTCCACGATCAGGTCCAGGTCCTGCCACAGCGAGCGCAGGATTGCCTCGTTGCCCTTGGCCTGATTGAGATAGTTCGCCCGCCACACGATCAGCGCCCGCGGCTTGCGGGGCAGATCGTGCATTTGCTCCGGCGTCAGCACCGCCCAGTCTTGTTTGGGCCAGATCGGCATCCAGCCGTTGCGCGCCGACTCGAGGATGTAATGCTCGACCGGTTTCCCGGCGATGAGATGGGGATTCTGCTGCTTGGAATGGCAATAGGTCCACAGCGTCATGTTCTGAAAGCGCTGCTTGCCCGCGCCCTCGGGAAACGCCAGCATCTTGAAGCCGTGCTCGGGCCAGACGCGCTCCTGTCCCACGTAGTGGTTGAATCCCCCGCCGTTCTTCCCGGTGTTGCCCGTCAACGCTACCAGCAGGATCATCGCCCGGTTGAGCAGATCGTTGTGGTACCAATGATTGACTCCCGCCCCATGGATAATCATCGCCGGTTTGCGCGTGGCGAAATCGTGAACGAATTGGGTAAGGTCGTTCAATGGAATACCGCAATGCCGCGCCGCCCCCTCCAGCGAATACAGGGAATCCGCCAACTTGTCCCGCAGTTGACACAGCACGGTGGTAACGGCGCAACACGTTCCATCCGCCAGTGTCACCGTCCACTCACCCTCCAATTGGGGATCGAGGTCCCCCAGCGCCAAGGTTTTCGCTTCGCTCCCCTGGCATCCAGGAACCGGGCGCGGCTGGTTGGTTTTGCCATCCCACACATAGAACACGGATTCGGGATCAGGCGCGTTCTGGTTCAAATCGCTCGCGCGGAGGAATCTGCTGGTGTCCCGGCGCACCAGCAGGGGCAGGTCGGTCTGCTCCTTGACATACGACTCGTCGAGCCATTTCTGATCGAGAATGTACCGGCAGGCGGTCAACGCCAGCACCGCGTCGGTTCCGGGATGCACGCGGAGATATTGATCGCAATGGATGGCGCTGCTGTTGTAGTCGGGCGACACGCAGACCACTTTCGCCCCGTTGTAGCGTGCCTCCCACGCGAAATGGGCGTCGGGGATGCGCGTCTGGTTGATGTTGCTGCCCCACAGCACAATAAATTTCGAATTGAACCAATCGGCGCACTCGCACGATTCGGTCTGCACGCCCCAGGTGATCGGCTCGCCCGGCGGCAGGTCGCAATACCAGTCATAGAACGAGCAAACCACGCCGCCGAGGTAATGCGCCAGCCGCGTCCCCGCGCTGAACGACACCGGCGACATGGCGGGGATCACCGAGAAGAACGTGTTCGTGTCCGGCCCATGCCGATACACGTTCTCCACCAGTTTTTCCGCGATCAGTCCCAGCGCTTCATCCCAGCTGGCCCGCCGCCATTTCCCTTCCCCGCGCGCGCCCGTCCGGATCAGCGGATATTTCAGCCGCTGCGCCCCATAGACGTATTCGACGAAGCACGCCCCCTTCTGGCAGCCCCGGGGATTGTAATCGGGGATCTCCTCGTTGATCCGGGGATAATCGGCCGCCTGCTCCTCGCGCAGCATCACCCCGTCCTTCACGTACACCTTCCACGAACACGAGCCGGTGCAGTTCGCCGAATGCGTGGAGCGCGCCACCCGGTCCCACGCGTACTGCGTCCGGTACAGGTCTTCCCATCCCCGGTAGGGATACATCTTCAAGGGATCGAGATTGACGATGTCGAACGCTTCCAAGGCGGACTGCGAGGACATGGGAAACAGCGAGGCCAGGCTCAGTCCTCCCGCCAGTTTCAACATTTCCCTCCGCGACAGATTGGCGTTGGATTTTGGTTCCCGCTCACGCATCGGTTCGGTTCCTCTGGTTCATGGATTCAGGAATGCAATCAAACGCTCTCTTGCAATTCATGCCGAGTGATGGTGGGCTACGCTTCGCTTTGAGCCCACCCTATGAAACGGTCTCCTCCCTCTCCCCCTGGGAGAGGGCCGGGGTGAGGGAATGACTGCCATCGTGCCTTCCCCTCTCGAAA
>Ga0116166_1002846_pt1 | contig 13850 bp, 10 predicted proteins | sample AD_JPNMR2_MetaG_FD_89884 | JGI IMG/M metagenome (GOLD analysis project Ga0116166, IMG submission 89884) | Active sludge microbial communities of municipal wastewater-treating anaerobic digesters from Japan - AD_JPNMR2_MetaG | ecosystem: Engineered > Bioreactor > Anaerobic > Digestate | place...
AGCCGTGGTGGGTAGAGTTCATCCTGATAAGGTGATTACCAATGCCGGCTTACAACCCGGCGATGCTTTGATCCTGACCAAACCTTTGGGCACTGGTGTAGCGGTAGCCGCTAAGCGCTTAGGAATTGTGTCCGAAGCGGCTTACAGCGAGGCCCTTTTCTGGATGAAACAGCTTAACAATACTGCCGCGCAGGTCATGCAAACCGTTGGTGTTAAAGGTGCTACCGATATTACCGGGTTTGGGCTTATTGGCCACGTATACAAAATGGCTAAGGCAAGCCGCGTTGGTGTTAAGCTTTACACAAGCAAAATACCCCTGCTTCCTGAGGTATATCAGCTTGTGGATGAGGGCTGCATTCCCGGTGCTGCATTCCGTAATCTCGAGTTTGTAGGCAGCCATCTGACTGGTGACCCAAATGTTGACTACAATATTAAAATGCTTATGTGCGATGCTCAAACGTCGGGTGGAATACTAATGGGTGTTAAGCCTGAAAGGGTTAATGAGGCCCTAAGTCTTTTAAAAGAGGCTGGTTTAACTTATTCGGCAATAGTAGGAGAGGTTTTTGAAGGCGATAATATTTTGATTACTAGTTAGATATTGTTGTTTCTGGAATTGATATGTTAATATTTTTGAATCAAACTTTAATTTTATCATTCTTATCAATTATTTTACGATAATTCATTGTAAAACAACATACTGTTTTTTATGATTTTTAGGGAAGGGGAGTGGTATAATTTTAAGATTACTAAAGTAATTGATGTGCCTGGAGGCGGCAAGCAATTCGTTCTTTCCCATGAATCGGGCAAAAAATTGCTATTGCCGGCTCAATATTATGATAAGTACAATATAGCAGAAAACTCTACCATTCAATGCAGGATAGATAAGATAAACTGCACGGGTCAAATTTTTATTGAGCCAGCGCATCCGGTTTACAAAACCGGGGGTACATATACTTTTAAGATTAAACATATTGGCGATACTGCAATTGAGGAGGTGCAGAGTATAATTGTATGCGATATTTTTGGTAATGAAATAGAAGTTTTAGCTCCTAAAGGGACCATTGATGATAGACAAGAGGAGGTAAAGCTTAAAGTGCTTAGTGTTAAAAAGGGTGTTCCTATCCTTTCAGCAATTGCTAAATGGGACATTTGCCCCGATACCTTAAGTAATGGACAGGAGATATTGCTTTTTCTAAGTAAGGTAGTAGTTATTCAGAACGAGGAGTATTACCTGCTAAAATCAAAATCGAATTGTATAGCCTTGCTAAAGGTAAAGCACTATAAACACTATGGTTTCAAAGAAGGGATTCCTATTGTTGCCAGATATAGAGGTACTGATAACAGAGGATTTTTGATGATTGACCCAGAACATCCATACTATAAGGTGGGTGGAGTATATCAATTTGAGATTGCAGCAATTGAAGAGGATTATAGTAATGAACTAGGTAGTAGTAGGGTTGCGGTAGTGTATGATAAATTTGGCATGAAGTGTGGCTTACAAATTGAGAATGCCTCATCGTTCAGTGTAGGAAAAAGCGTTAGTTGCAAAGTTATAGGGTACAAAAAAGGACGACCTCTACTCGAAATCGTCCGCATGTAGCTTAAATTAAGAAAATTACTCGTCGGCTATCTCCTCAGCAGGCTCCTCATCGCTAATATCATCAGGGAATTCATCGCCCTCGGTTCCGATGGTATCATCGGTCAAGCTGCCGAAAAATTCCTTCTCCTCATCCTCATCCTTTATCTTTGTGTCAATTTTTACTGGTACCTTTACCAGGTAAATGGCATCCTCGGTTTCAAGGGTAACGGCATGGAAAAAATCGCCATTTGGCTTCTCAACCTTGAAAACAAAGTCCTGATACCCATGGGGGTATCTTTCCTTGAATATTTTTAAAAGCTCAGGAGACAAATTGCTAAGACTTACTGCTGCTCTTTTCTTACTCATAAATCGCTTAAAATTTTCCGCAATTATAGTGCAAAAAAAGAAATTGCAAGGGGAGTTGTGAATATTTTTTTCAAAAAATATTATATAACACAATATCAGAGTGTTAAAATAGGATTTTTTGCTTTTGAATATCCGATTCCAATATCTTAATATCTTTGAGTGTTCTAAATTAAATACTATGAAACGATTGTTGCTACTAAATCTATTAATTTTATTGGGATTGATGGCTAACGCCCAGGTAAACATATATAATCCCAATGCCGACGCTAAGGCTGAAATTGCAGCCGCAATTAACAAAGCAAAGCAGGAAAATAAGCATGTTTTCATTCAAATTGGAGGCAATTGGTGTCCATGGTGCGTTAAGCTCCATAATTTTATGAACGCAGATTCAACTATATCCGAAATCCTAACCAAAAACTACGTTGTGGTTAAGGTTAACTACAGCAAGGAAAATAAAAATTTAGATGTTCTTGAAAAGCTTGAAAAGCCACAGCGTTTTGGTTTTCCTGTTCTTGTGATTTTAAATTCCAATGGAAACAGAATACACACTCAGGATTCGGGTTTGCTAGAGTCCGGCGATGGTTACGACCGAAAGAAAGTTCTGAATTTCCTTAAGAACTGGACTCCAGAAGCACTTAAATAAAAGTCATATAATTAATATTATGTTAAGTAATATGCTTTAAATAAAAGCCCCACTTCGGGGCTTTTATTAATTTATCAGAATTACATCTGTTTTGCCTTTTCGTTGAATTCATTGTACTTATCCAACATTTCCTGGCTCTCGTTACGGAAACGGAAATAGATATTTTTCAAAGCTTCAACAGCTTCCTTGCTATTGGGATTTACTTTATATGCTTGTTCCATGTAAGGCATTGAGTTCTTAAATTCTGCATTAGCCTTTTCCATAAGAGCATCGTATTTATCAAGTTCACGAGCAGGAACCTTATTGGCTTCCTCTATGTACTTTACACCTTTATTGAAGTAAAGCGCACCAATATTGTAGTAAGCATCAAAGAAATTAGGATCGATCTCAATAGCTTTTTTGTAGGCTTCCAGAGCATTTTCGCCATCTCCCAGCCTATCGTACAATGTACCCTTTGCAAAGTAAAGCGATGAGTTGTTTGGCTCGGTTTCAATTGCCTTATCAATGTATACAAGAATCTTAGTAGGATCTTCCTGTTTATCGATATAGTAGGAAATTAGAGAGAATAATACGTTTGTGTTTTTGGGATACTTTATGAAACCTTCCTCTAGGTATTTTAGACCTTCATCGCCTTTATTCAGGTTCTTGTAGGCATCAAATATATTAAAGTAAACAGCACCATCATTGGTAAAACCAAGTTCAATGGATTTCTGGTAGTATGGAATTGATTCCTCAAGTAATCCGGCAAGTTGAGCTGATAAACCTGCATAGTAATAAATTGCAGTGTCTTTCTGGTTGAGAATAGGAAGTGTACCAATCTCTATAACCTTTTTGAAGGATTCAAAGGCACCCTTGTAATCTTTTAGAGTATACTGGTTTGAACCTTCGTTAACGTATAGACCTTTTAGTTTTACAAGGTTTTCTTGCAATTTCTTGGTGCTCTTACCCTTGGTGTTGATCTCAATTGCTTTCAGGAAACTTTCAAGGGCCAAATCCAAAGGTTTATCAATAACGGGCTTAGTAACCTCCCAGCGTTCAAGTTGACCGTTGTTAAAGTAGAAGTTAACCCTTTCCATAACATACTTATCGAGTTGAACCCCATCAACTTCTACTTTTTCCTGCTGTATGGGTTTTCCTACAACAAGCATAAATGTATTTGGATCCATTCCAACGTATGCCCTGAGGATTTGAGCATCAAAAAGGTCTATCATAAGCTCACCCCTTTTAATCCATGTGGCATCCTTGGTATTCTTTTTGGGATCCTGGATTTCGGCGTTGCTTTTTTCAACCTTTTTGGCATACTGATCGAAATTGATTTCCTTGCTGGTTTGCGCTGTTACCATTACAGCAACAAAGAGCATTGAAATTAAAATTGTTAGTCGTTTCATAAGATAATTGTTAAATTAAGTTACTCGTTTACTGATTCGTCGTTATCAATGGTTTCTTGTTGATCAATATTTTCTTCATCGCTTGCCTCCACATTGGCTATGGCCGCAATGGAATCGTTTTTCCTGAGGTTAATTAGTTTAACACCCTGTGCTGTTCTGCCAATAACTCGAAGTTCTTTGGCACTCAATCGGATGGTTAAACCGCTCTTGTTAATAATCATTATATCGTTATTGTCGTCAACGGCTTTAATGCTTATAAGTTTACCTGTTTTTGGTGTAATAGTTATTGTTTTAACACCTTTTCCACCTCTACCGGTAACTCGGTAATCGTCAAGTTTAGAACGTTTACCATAACCGTTTTCTGCTACAACCAGTATATCCTTGTTTTCATTTTCTTCAACACAAATCATGCCAATAATGGAATCGCCCTGTGCTAGGTTCATTCCCCTAACGCCACTTCCGGTTCTACCTATTGGACGTACAAGTTTTTCGTGGAAACGAATGGCTTTTCCTTCGCGAGCAGCTAGGATGATTTGCTTGTTACCATTGGTTAGGCATGCCTCTATAAGCTGATCGCCCTTTTTGATGGTAATTGCCATTACTCCACTCTGTCGTGGACGGCTATACGCCTCTAGCGATGTCTTTTTAATTATGCCATTCCTTGTGCAAAGAACAATATAGTTATTATTCAGGTACTCAGGGTCGGTTAATGTTTTAACATTAATGTATGCACGTATTGTGTCGTCGTTCTCAATGTTAATAAGGTTCTGGATAGCCCTGCCCTTTGAAGCCTTGTTACCTTCAGGTATTTCGTACACTTTTAACCAGTAACACTTGCCTTTTTCAGTGAAGAAAAGCATGGTGTTATGCATGGATGCTACATAGATATGCTCAATGAAATCCTCATCGCGGGTTGTGCTACCTTTTGAGCCTACTCCCCCCCTGGATTGAAGCTTGTATTCATACAGTGGAGTACGCTTGATATAACCCATGTGGGAAATGGTGATAACCACTTCCTCGTCGGCATAAAAATCTTCGGGGTTGAACTCCTCAGCATCAGGCACAATCTCAGTTTTACGATTATCGCCATACTTTTCCTTCATCTCGATCATCTCATCCTTGATGATCTTTTTCTGAAGGTTTTCATCCTCTAGAACCTGTTTGAGATAAGCAATTTGCTTTAGTAGTTCCTCATATTCCTGCTTAACCTTTTCACGCTCAAGCCCGGTAAGGCTCCTTAAGCGCATATCGATGATAGCTTGGGCTTGAACTTCGCTAAGACCAAACCTTTCCATAAGCTTTTCCTTGGCCTCGTTAGGCGAAGAAGCAGCACGTATAAGGTTAATCACCTCATCGATATGGTCAATAGCTATTAGTAATCCTTCCAGGATATGGGCCCGTTTTTGAGCTTCATCTAGCTCATATTGAGTACGGCGCAGGATAATGCTATGCCTGTGCTTAATGAACTGTACTATTAAATCCTTCAGGTTAAGCTGCTTGGGGCGTCCATCCACCAAAGCAATATTGTTGATAGCAAAAGAGGATTGCAGCTGTGTGTGCTTAAACAAATTGTTTAACACAACATTGGCAACAGCCTCTTTTTTAAGGATTATTACAACTCGAGTTCCTTGCCTGTCGGATTCATCGTTAATATAGCTGATACCCTCAATTTTCTTATCGTTAATAAGGTCGGCAATCTTTTTAATCATTTCGGCCTTATTCACCATATAGGGTATTTCCGTAACAATAATCTTGGAGCGCCCGGATTCGGTTTGTTCAATTTCCGTTCTGGAGCGGATCACCACCCTACCCTTTCCGGAAAGGTATGCTTCCTTAACTCCCTGATAACCATATATTATACCACCTGTTGGGAAATCGGGTCCTTTAACATATTTAAGCAGTTCATCTATGGTGATCTCGGGGTTATCCACAGTGGCACAAATGGCGTCAACAATCTCGCAGAGGTTGTGGGGAGGCATGTTGGTGGCCATCCCTACGGCTATACCTGATGTGCCGTTGACCAGAAGAAGGGGTATTTTGGTAGGAAGCACCGTGGGTTCTTCCAGGGTATCGTCGAAGTTTAGCTTAAAGTCAACGGTATTCTTGTCGATATCGGCAAGTGTCTCCTCTGCAATTCTGGTTAGCCTAGCCTCCGTGTAACGCATAGCTGCGGGACTATCGCCGTCAACTGATCCAAAGTTACCCTGTCCATCAACCAGCGGGTAGCGCATTGCCCAATCCTGCGCCATGCGAACCATTGCCTCATAAACCGAGAAGTCGCCATGAGGGTGGTACTTACCCAGGACCTCACCCACGATACGTGCCGATTTCTTGAATGGTTTACCTGCATTGAGCCCCAGATCGGCCATTCCGAAAAGAACCCTTCTGTGAACGGGTTTTAAACCGTCACGCACATCGGGTAATGCTCTCGATACTATCACCGACATTGAATAGTCAATGTACGATGATTTCATTTCCTCCTCAATGTTGATCTGTATAATCCTTTCACCCTCAGACATATAATAAAAGCTTAAAAAGTCATTTTTTACTTCAGAAATAACGTGCTAAGATAGCTATTTAAGCGTAAAAAAAAGAATGGTTAATGATGTTGTTCATTATTTATTAAAAAAATACTAAATTTATTAACAAAAGCATTGTTGTTACGTTTATGTCTATTACTTTAGTAAAAGTTTTTGGAGAAGTATTTATGGAACAAAAGTTTTCACAAAAAATCAAAGATGTTATAGCTTACAGTCGCGAGGAGGCTATCCGGTTGGGTAATACAGCCATTACCCCCGATCATCTCTTTTTAGGTATTCTTCGTGATGGTGAGGGCGAAGCAATCAATATTCTGCTTTCGGAGGGTTTAAATTTAAACGATCTAAAAAAGTCGATTGACAGCCGGTTGTTACAACCCGCTGATAATAATTCGGGTATTGATGAGTCTGAGGACATTAGTATTTACAAATCAACTGAAAGGGTTTTAAAAATCGTAATACTTGAAGCCCGTTCGCTTAAAAGCGATACTATCAATACAGCCCATCTTTTACTCGCAATTCTAAAGGATGAAACCAGCTATATCACCCAGTTGCTACTAGAGCATAATGTTGATTACGAAACGGTTCGTAAACATTTGATTGTGGAGGATTCGGGTGATAAAGATGACTTTTCCGGCGGTGGCAGCGAGGATGATGAAGGCGAAGGTGGTATTTTTGGCAATATGGGGCGTTCAGGTCAATCATCCTCTAAGTCGTCCGATACCCCAGTATTGGATAACTTTGGGATTGATCTTACCAAAGCCGCAGAGGAGGGTCGTTTAGACCCAATAATCGGACGAGAAAGGGAAATAGAGCGAATAGCCCAAATACTGAGCCGCCGAAAAAAGAATAATCCAATCCTCATTGGTGAGCCTGGCGTTGGTAAATCGGCTATTGCCGAAGGGTTAGCCCTACGAATTGTTAAAAAGAAAGTGTCGCGTGTGCTATTCAATAAACGGGTAATCGCACTCGATTTAGCATCAATAGTTGCCGGCACAAAGTATCGGGGACAGTTTGAGGAGCGCATGAAAGCCATACTAAATGAGCTTACCCGTAGCCCAAACATTATTCTTTTCATTGACGAGATTCATACTATTGTAGGAGCAGGTGGAGCCACCGGCTCGCTCGATGCCGCCAACATGCTCAAACCTGCACTTGCCCGTGGCGAACTCCAATGCATTGGGGCTACTACCCTTGACGAGTACCGCGAGCACATTGAGAAGGATGGAGCGTTGGAGCGACGCTTCCAAAAGGTAATGATTGAACCCACAACGCCTGAGGAGACGATTGAAATACTCAACAACATTAAGGAGAGATACGAGGAACACCATAACGTAACCTATACCCCCGACGCCATTGAGGCATGCGTGAAACTTACCATGCGATACATCAGCGACAGGCATTTGCCCGATAAGGCAATAGATGCCCTGGATGAGGCTGGTTCGCGCGTTCATATCTCAAACATTAAGGTTCCCGAGAGTATTCTCAAGCTGGAAAAACTTATTGAGGAGACCAAAAAGGAAAAGATCAAAGCGGTTAAGAACCAGATGTTTGAGCTAGCGGCAAAGTATCGTGATAACGAAAAAAAACTTATTGAACAGTTAGAAGCAGAGCAAGCGCGGTGGGAAAAAGAGCTAACTAAGCATCGCGAAACTGTAGATGCCGAAAAGGTAGCCGAAGTTGTTGCCATGATGACTGGAGTTCCCGTTCAGCGTATAGCTCAGGCTGAAGGCGCACGTCTACTCAAAATGGCCGATGAGCTGAAGCGCTCTGTTATTGGTCAGGACGAGGCAATTGATAAGATTGTTAAGGCTATTCAACGTAACCGCGCCGGGCTAAAGGATCCAAATCGTCCTATTGGTTCGTTTATTTTTCTTGGGCCAACCGGTGTTGGAAAAACACAGCTTGCAAAGGTTCTGGCAAAATACCTTTTCGATACTACCGATAACCTTATTCGTATCGATATGAGCGAGTACATGGAGAAATTCTCCGTGTCGCGACTTGTTGGTGCGCCTCCGGGATACATAGGTTACGAAGAGGGAGGGCAGCTCACCGAGAAAGTACGTCGAAAACCCTACTCGGTTGTTTTGCTCGATGAAGTTGAAAAAGCACACCCCGATGTTTTTCACATTCTACTCCAGGTTTTGGACGAAGGCCAGCTAACCGACAGCTTAGGACGTAGGGTTGATTTTAAGAATACCATAATAATAATGACCTCCAACATTGGAACCCGTGATTTGAAGGAGTTTGGACAAGGTGTAGGTTTTGCCACAAAAGCCAAGTCGGAGGCAAAAAGCGATTACGAGAAAAGTATAATCCAAAAGGCGCTGAAAAAAGCCTTTGCCCCCGAATTCTTAAACCGTATTGATGACATTGTTATGTTCAACTCGCTTACCAAGAGCGATATACACAAAATCATCGATATTGAGCTTAAAGGATTATTCGACAGGGTTGCTGGTTTAGGCTATACCATTAAGATTTCGACTGCAGCCAAGGATTTCATCACGGAAAAGGGATATGATGTTCAGTATGGCGCGCGTCCACTAAAACGAGCCATTCAAAAGTATCTGGAAGATCCTCTAGCTGAAGCCTTAATAAAGAGCGATGCAAAACCTGGTGCAGTATTCCTGGTTGGCTATAGTAAAAAGAATGACGAAATTACCATTCGAACAGCAAAAGCTGAAGAGGAGGTTACCAACGCCGATGAAGAGTAATAAGTTGTAATACAATGAGAAAGAGACGCACAACAAAAGGTGTGTCTCTTTTTTTTGAACATTCCCCTAGCAAAGTTGTTATATTAGTAGCAAACTAACCAAATAGAATTATGAAAACAGTAACATTTGGCGGAAATCCCGTAACCCTGACAGGCGAACAGGTTAAGGTAGGCGATAAAGCTTTAGAATTTACAGCTCTTGATAACTCTCTAAAGCCTGTAAAAATGAGCGATTTTAAGGGAAAAGTAAAACTAATATCCATTTTCCCATCCATTGACACCAGCGTATGTTCGGTTCAGAACCACAAGTTCAACAAGACCGCATCGGAATTTGGCGATAAGGTTGTATTTATAGCGATTTCGAACGATTTGCCTTTTGCCCTAAAGCGTTTTTGTGGAGCTGAGGGAATTACCAACTTAGTTACCCTTTCGGATCATAGAGACCTAGAGTTTGGTACAAACTATGGTTTTCTGATAAAGGAATTAAGGCTACTTGCCCGTGGTGTTGTGATAATAGATAAGGATGATACCATTAAATACGTGGAGTATGTACCTGAAATTGCCCAAGAACCAAACTACGATGCTGCAATTAAAGTATTAAAGGAATTAGTTAAGTAGCATGATGCATTAAATTGAAATAAAGGTCGTTAACAACGACCTTTATTTTTTATATAAGCTCACCGATTAAATCGTATTCCTGGGCCTCTACAATACGTACTGTATGAAACTCGCCGGGTTTTACATTAATAGCGTTAAGCTTTACCAGAACCTCCTGATCCACCTCGGGTGAATCGAACTCCGTTCGGCAAACAGCGTAATGGTCTTCAATTGCATCAATTACAACCTTATACGTATGACCAACTCTCAGCTGGTTTAACTCAAAAGATACCCTTTGTTGAACCTCCATCAGCTTTTCAACTCTACGTGTTTTTTCTTCATCGGGTATGGAGTCGGTAAAGTTTTGTGCAGCATAGGTTCCTTCCTCCTCAGAGTATGCAAAAACACCTACCCTGTCGAACCGGTAATCCTTAACAAAATCAATCAGTTCATTGAAAGCCTCAGGGGTTTCCCCTGGGTGGCCAACCAGAAAAGTGGTTCGGATAACAATTTCGGGGATATTCTTTCTTATCTTCTCAATGAAATCAATGGTTTGTACTCGGCTTATCCCCCTACGCATCATTTTAAGTACCTGAGTATTTATATGCTGTAATGGAATATCGATATACTTGCAAATTTTCGGGTTCGACTTTAGGACATCAATTAGGTCATCGGGAAAACCAGATGGGTATGCATAGTGAAGCCTAATCCATTCAAAACCGTCAATCTGGCTGAGGCTATTGAGTAGCTGAGCAATTCGGCGTTCACCATATATATCAAATCCGTAATAGGTAGTGTCCTGTGCAATTACAATTAGTTCCTTAACGCCTTGTTTGGCGAGTTCTTTTGCCTCGTTAACCAATGATTCAATGGGGCGGGAAACATGCTTACCTCTAATAAGGGGTATTGCACAGAATGAACATCCCCAGTTGCAACCCTCGGATATTTTCAGGTAAGCGTAATGCCTTGGGGTTGAAAGCCAGCGTTTATTCAGCTCGGCTTCGTTATACTTCACATTGAGCTCAGCAACAATTTGTGGTAAATCGGAAACCCCAAAATATCCATCTACTTCGGGGATTTCAGTTTCCAGTTCATTGCGGTAGCGTTGCGAAAGGCATCCCATAACATAAACCTTGTCGATCAGCCCCCTATTTTTGGCATCGACAAAGCCAAGTATAGTTTCAACCGATTCTTCCTTAGCATCGCCAATAAAACCGCAAGTGTTAATCACAACAACCCTTGCCGATGGATCGTTTGAATTGTGAACAATTTTCCATCCCCCTCTATCGAGCTGATGCATAAGCACCTCGGAGTCAACAACATTTTTTGAGCACCCCAAGGTAACAACATTGATTTTTTTCGTCATGTTTGGCTAAACGTTACGAAATAGCGATTCAACAAACGCAACCCTGTCAAATATCTGCAAATCAGTCATTTTTTCACCCACTCCGATATACTTCACGGGTATCTTGAATTGATCGGAAATGCCAAGCACAACACCCCCTTTTGCCGTACCGTCGAGCTTGGTGAGAGCAATGGCTGTAACATCGGTTGCCGAAGTGAACTCGCGTGCCTGTGCAAAAGCATTTTGACCTGTTGAACCATCCAGAACGAGCAATACCTCATGTGGTGCATCGGGAATAACCTTTTGCATTACCCTACGTATTTTGGAAAGCTCGTTCATTAAATTGACTTTATTGTGAAGACGACCAGCGGTATCGATAATTACTACGTCGGTGTCGTTAGATTTGGCAGAGTTTAGGGTGTCGAAAGCAACGGCAGCTGGATCGGCTCCCATTTGCTGCTTAACAATGGGAACATCTACCCTATTAGCCCAAATGGTAAGCTGCTCAACGGCTGCCGCTCTGAAGGTATCGGCAGCACCCAACAATACCCTTTTCCCCTGGTTCTTAAACATGTATGCCAGTTTGCCAATAGTAGTAGTTTTTCCAACCCCGTTAACGCCAACTACCATAATTACATAGGGTTTAGGAATTTCACCACTATTATTAAGGATAGAATTTTCGGAATTCTCGGCAAGTAACGATAGTATTTCGGTTTTAAGTATAGTATTTAATTCTGCTGTATTCAGGTACTTTTCGGCAGCAGCACGCTTTTGGATGCGTTCAATAATGCGGAGAGTGGTTTCAACGCCAACATCGGCGGAGATAAGTCCCTCCTCAAGCTCGTCCAAGACCTCGTCGTCAACCCTGGACTTACCGGCTACAGCCCTTGAAATTCTTTTGAAAAGGTTCTCCTTTGTTTTGGCCAAACCCTGGTCAAGGGAACTGGAGTTATTATTGTCCTTACTATCGGGATTAAAAATGTTAAGAATACCCATATACAATATTATTTTCGGGCGCTAAAATAACAATAAAAGCTTTTCGAATAAACCGAAAAGCTTTTATTTGTAAGATATAATGCAGAAAACTATTTCTGTTTGAAGAAATCGGCCGATTCGGATTTATCCATTGTTTCTTCCTTGAACATGTATGCGCCCGTTTTGGGTGAACGCACCATTTTAATGCACTTCACACGATCTTTCGTGGCTTTTTGAAGCGAAGCAACTACTTTCTTTGCCATATCTAAAAGTGTTATTTAATTTCACGATGAAGTGTAACCTTCTTGAGAATCGGGTTGTACTTACGACGCTCAAGCCTATCGGGTGTATTCTTCTTATTCTTAGTGGTAATATACCTTGAAGTACCAGGTAAACCACTTTCCTTATGTTCGGTACATTCCAGAATAACCTGAACTCTATTACCTTTCTTTGCCATTGCTATACTTTTTTAAAAATTAAATGTGACCTTTCTTAGCAAATTTCTTCAGGGCATTATCTAAACCAACCTTATCGATGGTTCTCATAGCTGAAGTGCTAAGCCTAAGGGTAACCCAACGGTTTTCACTTTCAAGGAACAACCTTTTGGTTTTAAGGTTAGGCAGGAATCTGCGTTTGGTTCTTCTTTTTGAATGCGAAACGTTGTTTCCCACCATTACTCTTTTTCCGGTTAACTGACAAACTCTTGACATCGCTGTATATTTTACCGTTTTTACTTTTTTCGAAACAGGACGCAAATTACGTCATTATTTATGAATTATTCAAATATTTTGATAAAAAAAATTGCTGAAAATTAGCTTAATTTAGATACCTTCTCATTTAATGATGAAATTACAATTACCATATTTATATTATATACATTTATTTACGAAGAATATTTAAACTGATACACTAATCCTTATCCATAAGTTTTAGCAATTGGTGCAAAGCCGTATATGCTGCGCGTTGAATATTAACCTCCCTGAGGTTTCCAAAAGTATAGAGTTCTACCAGTCGCGTTTCCCTTGATGCAACACCAATCCAGGTGGTGCCTACAGGCTTACCGGCGGTTGCTCCTGTTGGTCCGGCGATGCCGGACACTGCAATGGCATACTCACTCTGGAAAACTCTTAGTGTACCATCGAGCATGGCCTCAACTACTGGTTGGCTAACTGCGCCATGACTTATGAGCAAATCATGGCTTACCCCTAGCACGTTTTGTTTAATCTCGTTTGAGTATGCTACAATACCTCCCTTATATATATCGGAGCTGCCGGGCAGCTGAGTTATTAAATGCGAAATATAGCCACCTGTACAGCTTTCGGCCACTGCTAGGGTTGCATTTTTTTCCCTAAGTCTTTTAGACACTACCGAGGGAAGTGTTTCGTCATTGAAACCAAAAATATTTTCACCAATCAAACTCTTAAGTTCATTTACTGCCATATCCAACAAGTTGCTTAGCCTACCCTTATTTTCACCAGTTGCAGTAAGACGTAACCTGATTCCCGAAGGGCTTGGCAGGTAGGCTAGCGCAATACTTCTATCAGCTAAATATATTTCAAAGTCTTTTAACTTATCGGAAAGGAACGATTCAGGGATTCCAAAGGTGTTGACGGTTACCCGAACTATTGCGGGAAGGGTAAAATTTTGCTCAATAAATGGCCGAACCCCCTCAGTAAACATATTCTTCATTTCAAATGGAACTCCCGG
>Ga0116166_1002851_pt1 | contig 13828 bp, 20 predicted proteins | sample AD_JPNMR2_MetaG_FD_89884 | JGI IMG/M metagenome (GOLD analysis project Ga0116166, IMG submission 89884) | Active sludge microbial communities of municipal wastewater-treating anaerobic digesters from Japan - AD_JPNMR2_MetaG | ecosystem: Engineered > Bioreactor > Anaerobic > Digestate | place...
CGGCCTCCCGCTCCCGCCTGATGTGGCCGCGAAGGTGGCCGAAGCCGACCGCCTCCGCAAGCTGTTCGACGACGCCGGAGAGGGTCAATACAACGTACTGAATCTTGTCGAGAGCTACCAGCGCAACTCGATGGAGGCGGACGAGCGCCTCCGTGTGGTTCGCAGGCTGCTCGAAGAAAACGGGTGCGATTGCCCGTGCGACCACCACGCGGACGAGCGCGGGCCCGACTGCGAAGTGTGCCTCGCGTGTCGCATCGGAGAGGCGGTCGGGAAGTGAGTTCGTGCAGAGCAACGAATGGGAACGTGCCTGGCCCGAGATTCTGTGCGTGCGGTCGCATCGAGTCGGACTGCGACCAGTCACGCGCGTCGTGCTCCAAAGCCGACCCCGCGAGCGAAGACGAAGAATCGGACATCGTCGTCGCCGGGAGACAAGTGCCCTTCGTGCAGGTCGGGATGATCGTGCATCCGGACGACTGCCTGAACTGCGAACGCGACGGCAATCCCCTGTGGTGCTCGGCGCTGGTCTGCGACATCCGCGACGATGACGAGACCGCGAGAGCGAGATTCGGAATGATGGCGACGCTGCTCTTTCGCAACGGCGAACGCCGCGAGGAGCCGTGTAACGAGTTGCGGCGGCGCTGGCGCCTGGCTCGCGATTTCGATCAGGCCAGAGTCTACACCGGTCGATGGGGAGCCATCCCGCGGGGGTCGGTCTGGCCCGTGGCGGAAGTCTGCGAGGAAGCATGAGTTCGTGCAGAGCGACGAATGCGAACCAGCTCATCACGGGACAGCAGGGGATGAGCGTCGAGGTGTACTACCGGCTCCTGGAGGTCTTTCCGGCCTTGCGGGCGGTGCCCGTGCCGCCGATGACCAAGGTCCGTCGGGGGCGCGGGTCGCCGGGCCCGCACAAGCCGCACGAGTACCCGCAGGGCGTTCAGCAGAGCCCTCCGATTCGCGGACGGCTGAAGCCGAAGTTCTGACTCCCCGTGGAAGAGCGGCGCCCCTGTGGTGCTGTTCTTCTAGCCCCTGCATCAAGAACGGGTCGGTGATGGGGATAAGAATCATGGAGGTGACGTGTGCCTAAGAAGAAGAAGAAGCTGTCGAAGCTTGATCGTCTAGCCATCGGGAGTGTTCTCGCTCCTTTGCTGCGGAACGCTCAAGTGCCGGGCCGTGTGAAGGTACTAGATGCGCACGGGAAGGTGACCAAGGAGCTAGATGGCAACGAACTGGTGAAGCGCCTGTTGAAGCGGGCGGATATCGAGTTCGGTGTGCAACCAGTAGCTACCGTTTGTCCGACGTGTCGGAAGAAGAAGGACAAGGATGCGATCCTCTGTCGAGACTGTCGAAGCGCGTTGCGTGCAAAGCCCGAGAGTCTTCGCTGCCCTAAGTGCGGCGGCGGAAAAGCCGTGCAAGCGGTTACGTGCTGGGACTGTTGGCACGCCGCAACGGTCAAGCCCGCTCGAACGCTCTGTCCTACCTGCGGCGGTGCTAAGGCGGCGGCGGCCAAGGTTTGTTTGAACTGTCGCTACCCAAACAAGGCCGGTCCAGAAGTTCTACGTTGTGCGTGCGGACGTGCGAAGTTCGGCAAGTCAAAAGTCTGCAAGGTCTGCTGGGAAGAAAAGAAAGCAGCGAGGCTTTCTCGTTGTCCGGGGTGTGGCAGTACGCGCTCTGGTCGAAAAGGTCGCTGTAAGCCCTGCCGGCTAAAGGAGGCGGGTAAGGCTGAGGTATGTGCTTGTGGCAACAAGAAGTGGAGGTACTCCGAGCGTTGCGTCAAGTGCGCTGGTCCTATCCGTGCGGCTGTTCGTGAAGCACGCCGTGCCGCACGAAGGAACGGGGGAGGTACAGCGCCCACACGGCCCTGACCTCGTTGTACCTCCCTGTTGGGCCTCTGGGAGGAAGAGCGGGTGGTACAGGGACTTCGGGGCAGAAGGGAGGCAGAAGGAGGAACAAGAGACATGGGTGCTACAACAGGCGCCTCAACAAGGAGATGACCATCATGCAGACCACGCACGACGTTCCCCATCAGCACGACCCGCATCCGGAGGACGAGCAGTACGAGAGCTTCCGGAAGTCCGTCACGGCACGGTTCAACGAGGCCGCGAAGAACCCGCTCTTCCTGACCTCCGTCTCTTGGTACTCGTCGAGCAGCCCGGAGCTCTTCACGCTCTTCCTGGACAACATCCCGGGACAGCGGCGGCAGCACTACAACTGCCGTGCGTGCCAGCACTTCATCAACCGCTTCGGCGGCCTCGTGACCATCGACGAGAACGGCAACGCCACGTCGGCGGTCTGGGACCTCCAGGATACGCCGCTGTTCTTCCACGAGTCCGTCGGGGAGATGCTGCGCGTCATCAACCGCTCGAAGGTGACCGGCGTCTTCATCTCGGGTGAGGCGACGCTCGGGCACCCCCACACCCCGAGCCCGAAGGGCGACTGGTTCCACTTCAACGGCGCCATCCCGACCGAGCGGCTGCACCGCAGCAAGGTCCTCACGCCCTTCCAGGCCATGGCCGAGAAGGTCCAGGATCACCACAACGTCGCCCGCGCGTTGTCCGAGTACTCGCTCGCGACGGTCGACCAGGCGCTCAAGCTCCTCCGCTCCGAGCAGCTCTACCGCGCCGAGAAGGTCATCGGCCCGGCGGAGTGGCTGGCGAAGTTGCACGAGGCCCGGGCCAACGTGGTCATGCGTCGGGGCAACGACGCGCAGGACAACCTCATCTGGCGTGCGGTCGCGGATGCCCCGGCGGGCTTCTGCCACCCGCGCTCCAGCATGATCGGGACCCTGCTCGACGACATCGCGGCCGGGCTCCCGTTCGCGGACGTCTCGCGGAAGTTCGCGGAGAAGATGCACCCGCTCCAGTACCAGCGCCCCCAGGCCGCGCCGGCGGCGGGGAACATCAAGCAGGCCGAGGAGCTCTTCGAGAAGCTCGGTCTCGCGCGGGCGCTCCCGCGTCGGTTCGCCCGACTCGAGGAGATCGAGACCATCTGGAAGCCGCAGCCGCCCCGCATGGTCCCGCGCCGTGCGGGCGTGTTCGGGAACGTGAAGGCCAAGGGCGAGGTCGAGAAGAAGTCCTCGAGCATGGCCACGCCCCGCATCACGATGACGTGGGAGAAGTTCCAGCGGACCGTGCTCCCGACGGCCGAGACGATCGAGTTCTACACGGACCCGCGCGTCGGCAACTTCTCGGCGTTCCTGACGGCCGTGAACCCGGATGCTCCGCCCATCCTCCAGTGGGACCGGGAGGAGAAGCGCAACCCGTTCTCCTGGTACTTCTGGCACGGGGGGTCATCGCCTCGGACCTGGGGGCTCTACGAGAGCTCGTGGGTGAACGTGACCGGCGTCGCGCTCAAGCCGAACATGTGGGGCGACCAGCCGCTCGTTCACCAGGGCGAGGGCGTGCTCTTCGTGCTGGCTGGCGCGGTCGACCAGCGGAGCCCGAGCCTGTGCCTCTTCCCGGAGATCCTCCGGTCGGAGCTGCACGGGGTTCGGGCCGTCATCGAGGCGTACTCGAAGGACAAGCGCGCGGAGGAGCGCATGACGGCCACGGTCTGCGGGGTCATGCTCAAGAAGGGCCGGCCGAGCCCGGGAGACCGGTGGCACTTCGTGTTCCGGGTGAACGGCGAGCAGGAGTACCTGCTAGACCGCTGGGACTGAGCAGACGGAAGAACGGCCACTCCTACTCGGGGTGGCCGTTCTTCTTAGCCCTGTCTCACCCCCACCAGGGGGTTGAGACGGGCGCTGTACCGCCCTTCTGCCTCCCTCTCGGCTCGATCCTGGAATGCCTTGTTCTATAGGACTTCGTCTTCAGGAGAGGCGAAAAGGACACCTGTATGTAGTGGAGGAACTTCGTTCCTCCAGTGCATACAGGCCGGGCCGCGCGAGGTGTTTCCATCCCTCTATGATCTACAGAGGCAGAAGTACGAAGTACTTCGGCCTCTGGTGCTTGGCTCAGTTCGGGACGCCGACCTCGGGGTACGGGTTGTCGTCCAGGACGCCGTCCTCGAAGTCGTCCGGCACCGAGGCCGACTCCTCGTACTTCAGCTTCGCGATGTTGATGACCCAGAGGATCGAGTTCCCGTCGACCTTGCCGGGCGTCCACTTCTTCGTGTGGCGCTTCCCGTACGGCTGGCCGTAGTCCTCGGTGACCATCGTGCCGTCCTCGTCGATCGAGCGGACGACGTACATGTGCCCGCCGTACTGGTTGTTGTTCATGACCAGGTCGCCGGGCTCGGGGCGCTCCGTGATGGGCCGCAGGGCCTCGTGGGCGTGTGAGCCCAGCGCGGGGTTGGCGCCGGCCAGCCACGGGTGCTGCCCTCCGTCGTCCGTGCGGTTCACGAGCTTCTCGTCGCGGACGCCGAGCTTGCGGAGCAGCCAGTGCAGGAGGTCCCCGCACGAGCTGTAGCTGCCTCGCATCTTCTTCGCCCACTCGAGGCCCGCCTTCAGGGCGACTTCGTACTGCTTGCGTCGTCCTTCCGTGACCTCCTCGTGGCGCGGGTCGTCGAGGTTCGCACCTGCGCCGTCGTTCGTGGCCCAGGCCGCGTTCGCGACCGCGGCCTTGCGCAGCACCTCCTCGTTGATGGTTCCAACCGGTTCGTCTTCTCGGCGTAGCCAGACTCGCTTCATGGAGAAGATCGTGTACCCTTACGCGGTGTTGGTCGAGTTCTTCTTCCGGTGACCCATGCGGAAACCACGCGCTCAACGCCTCTGGGAACTCCTTTCGGGAAGCAGGCTGCGAGCGCTGCGTGAGCGTCTTCGGGACGACGTGAAGAACCGACACTTGATGGCCGCGGAGCTGCGGCGCGTCGTGATCGCCAGGGAGGAGCCGAGGGTGCTTCGGGCCCGAGCCGTGGCGCTTCTGCTTCTCGCCGTTCCCGTGGTACTTCTGGTCTGGAGGTACGCATGAACCCCGTCACCCACGCTGCATTCCGCGACGAGCTCGAGAAGCTCGCAAGTGCCAACCCCGCCCTGATGATCGACGTCGAGGCCGCGCTCGGCAAGGAGGCCGGCTTCCTGTCCAGCATCTTCGGCGGCAAGGACTCGAGTGACGTGCCCGCCGGCGCGTTCGAGCAGGCCAAGCGGAACAGCGCCGCGCACGCCGCCCAGCAGGCCACGACCCGGAGCATGGGCGGTGCGGCCGTGGACCCGTTCGTGAAGATGCGGGCCGGCGCCGCCAAGACCCAGGTCATCCCGAAGAAGATCCCGAAGTTCGCCGAGGCCCTGACGCCCGAGCAACTCGCGAAGCTGGCGGCCACGCTCGTGAACCCCGCGATGGCCCGGATGTTCCACGGTGCCCCGGCGGCCCTGAACCCGAAGGGCATCGCCCAGAGCGTCACGAGCGGTGGCGCTGCCCGTGCGGCCCAGGGAGCCACGCAGGCCGCGTTCGCGGCCCCGAAGCCTGCCATGCCTCCGCCGAACCTGGCCGCGGCCCGTGCGAAGAGCCAGGCCCCCGGTGGCCTCTTCGCGGCAGGCCCTCGTCCGGCAGCCGCGGCCGGCGCGGCGCCCTACGGCAAGGCCCCCGGCACCGACGCGATGGCGAACTCTCCCTTCGCCGGGGTCTGAGCCATGCCGAAGTGGATGCACGATCGGGCCGAGCACATCTTGGCCAAGAACCCCTCGATGCCGAAGTCCGAGGCGTTCGCGCTCGCGACCCAGCAGATGCACTCGCTCGGGAAGTCGCCGAAGGGCTACGGAACGGCTGAGGGGCGTGCAGCCGCGAAGGCGAAGTTCGACACCCCGAAGGACGACCGGAAGACCGCGAACCCGGGCCACCTCGAGAGCCCCAAGATGGCCTCGGGTCTGACGGTCGAGTACGACGGCGACGGGAAGCTCATCAACCGGACGACCCGCGAGGAAGAGCTGGCCAAGTACCTGGCTGGCTCTTTCGGCTTTCCCAAGAAGGCCGATGCGGACGAGAAGTTCAAGCTCCAGGGCCACACGACCTTCCAGGGGCTGCGCATCGCGATCGAGAACCGGAAGGGCTCCGTGCGTTCGGGCGTCGACCGCGACGGGAAGCCGTGGCGCACGGAGATGAAGCACCCGTACGGCTACATCAAGGGCACGAAGGGCGCGGACGGTGAGGAGATCGACGTGTACGTGGGGCCCGACAAGAAGGCCCCCGAGGCGCACGTGGTCCATCAGCACAAGAGCAACGGCAAGGGCTACGACGAGGACAAGGTCATGCTCGGGTTCCCGAGCCTCGAGGCAGCCCGGAAGGCGTACTTGGCCCACTACAACAGCCCCAAGTTCCTCGGCCCCATCTCCTCGATGCCCATCGAGGTCTTGAAGAAGATCATGCACAAGGGCGAGAAGCTCGTGCCTCCGAAGAGCGAACACCTCGACAAGGTCGCGAGCGCGTTCTTCGACGAGCTCATGAAACTCGCGGCGGACCTGTGGGACACGGCCACGGGCGGGCACAGCGCCGCGACCCTCCAGGCTCTGGCGGCGAAGAACCAGCAGCCGAACTTCAACGCGCTTCGGCAGCAGTGGGACCAGAACGCCCAGCACACGATGCAGCGCACGGACGTCGTGGGGCAGCAGGTGCCGGCCATCCGGGAGAACCTCGGGAAGAGCGATCGGCAGCTCGAGGCCGAGTGGGCCCAGCGGCACGTGGCGCAGAAAGAGCAGGCAGCCGCAGCCGCGAACGCGGCCATGCCCGCCACCGGAGCGCACTCGCCAGCGGCCATGCGGGCTCAGGCCCCGGCACCCCCGGCGGCTCTCCAGCACGCCCCGACCTCCGTGGCCCTTCCGCCCATGCACCCTCGAGCGGCTGGCGTGGGCCCGGGCGGTGGTGGCGCCCCGGCTCTCCCGCAGGCTGCTCGTGCGGCTCAGGGCGCCATGGCGGCCACCGTGAAGGGCCCCATCATCCCCCGACTCCCGCGGCCCGCCCCGCAGGCCATGGCCCTGCCGGCCTTCCACCCGAAGATGAAGCTCGGGGCCATCAAGGAAGCCATCACGCGGTCCGTCCGGGAGTACCAGCGTGGCACGCCCGAGCAGCAGGCCGAGATCGCTCGAGCGTCTGGTCAGCTCGGCCTGAAGCCCCGGTACGTCGGGGACATCTCGGAGGGCGGGCTCGAGGCGGGCGTCGACAAGATGATCGGCGCGGCGCCCGGTGGGGCTCCGGCGGCCATGCCGTCCCTCCAGGAGCGGCTCCAGGGGTACAAGGCCCAGAAGGCCGGTCTGGGGCTCGAGGGCCGGGCTCCGGCCCCCGGGGTCATCCAGAGCCCGCAGGGACGAGGCATCCTGGGCGTCCAGGCGCCTGCCTCGGCGCCGGCGGCCGTGCCGGGCGTCAACGAGTCCGGGGTGCTGGTCCGGAAGCTCTACAAGCCCGACTCCCCGCTCCACCGGGGCGAGTTCACGCCGCAGGTCCTCCAGCAGAAGCAGGAGTTCACGGATCGGGCCCGCACTCTCTCGCCGGAGGCCCGCTCGATGGTGCCGGCCATGTACGGCCACCAGGTCCTCAACGCCGACAAGGGCCCCGAGCTCCAGCGAGCCGTGAGCTTCCACGAGCACGTGCCGCAGATGACCGACGTGCACGGCATGAACCCCCAGCAGGTCGCGGCCATGAAGGAGCACGCCCAGCGCACGCTCCTGAAGCCGATGGAGCAGCAGGGGATGCACATGCGCGACCTCATCAGCCGGAAGGGCGACGTGAACCCGGGCAACCTGGTCATGACGCCTCAGGGCCCGAAGGCGATCGACTTCATGCCGGGCGACTTCCGCGCCGGCGCGGGCAAGAGCCCGATGGTCAGCTCGATGGAGAAGTACGTGCCCTCGAGCGAGCAGAGCGTCTTCCATGAGAAGGGCCAGCTCGGTCAGCTTCGTCGGGAGGTCTTCAACCCGCAGCTCCGCGTGCAGCCCGGCGGCGCTCTCCAGGGAGCTCTGCCCTCGAGCCCCTTGAACAAGATGCTGCATCCCAACGCGACCTTCGTGCCCGAGGCGGCTCGTGCGGCTCAGGGTGCGATGGGCAAGGTGCTCGGCAAGAAGCCCGCGGTCGGTGCGATCGGGAAGGTGCTGGCCCACGCATGAGCGTCGACTTCCAGGTAGTGTTCCCACAGAACCTCGTCCCGCTCTCGAGCGTGTCGTACATGGCCGGCATCCAGCCGCGTACACTCGACGTCATCGGGGAGGACTTCACGGCCATCGACGAGGTGCGGGTGAACGACAAGCCGTCGCCGTCGATCGTCATCCTGTCCCCGCAGCGGATGATCGTGCAGGTGCCGGACAACGTGCTCGACCGCGTGACGAGCGTGACGGTCATCTCGAACCGGCTGACCATCGCGGACAAGAACCTCCTGCGCTTCCGGCTCGGCCGCACGACCACGAAGGTCTCGGGCATCCTGCGGCTCTGCCAGCTCTTCGTGAAGGTCCTGTTCACCACGAAGGGCTCGGACATCTGGATGCCGCGCATGGGCGGCTCGGGGCTGAAGAACCTCGGCCGCTCGTTCTCGAGCCAGGCGGGCCAGAGCGTGGTCTCGGACTTCGTGATCTCCGTCGACACGACCGTGAAGCAGATCATCGCCACGCAGTCGAAGGACGCGACCATCCCTCCCGACGAGAAGCTCATGCGGGCCACGTTGAAGAGCGTGAACTTCAACCGCAACGAGGGCGCCCTCATCCCGACCATCGAGCTGCTCAACCAGACCGGGCAGCCTGCGCTCACGAGCTTGTTCTTGTAGACTGGTCGGCATGGCCGACGACACGAACACGCCGGAGCCGGTTCTCGAGATCAAGGTCACGCGGGTGGGCGATGCCTTCATGACCCACGTGCGGGTCAACGGGCAGCCCGTCGGCCTCCTCCAGTCCCTGACCTTCGAGGTCGAGGCCGACAGGCCCGCACCATCCGCCCAGGCCCGTCTTGTGGTGCTGGGCGATCGGAAGGAGAACGAGCAGCTCCTGCGCTCGATCCCCTGGCTGGACCTCGAGGTCGAGCACATGGCCGTGCTGCCGGAGCCCGAGTAGCATCGAGGGATGTCGACCCTCCTGCCTCCGGACCCGAACAAGCCCGTCCGCTCAGCGTTCTGGTACTGCGCGAACGGCAACCTCTACGTGCTGGGCGTCTGCGGCGTCCTGCTCACCCTGAACCTCTACCTCCGCCCGCTCACGGAGTACCGCGAGGCCAGCTCAGCCGCGATCGGCTTCCTGGGCCTCTTCGTGAACTTCTGGTGGTTCGCCAAGAAGGGCATGGACCAGCGAGGCTGAGCCCTCCAGCGTAAGTTGTTGACACACGCCCGTGTTACAGTACAACACGGGCATGTCGAACGAATGGACGTCCGTCGCGGGCACCGTCGAGCAGCACGACGGTGTCCTGGTGATTCGCCGGCGTGACGGCGAGCTGCTGATGGGTGATGCGCTCCTGAACTCCGCCTGGGCGGGGCAGACCGTGCGCATCACGATCGAGGTCGGGGCCACGCAGCCGGGCACGGAGCTGCGGTCGGTCGACACCGCGACCCCAACGGCCATGCACCTCCTGACCGAGGCCCTGATGCTCCTGCGTGCCGTGAAGCCGGAGCTCCGGGACGGGATGGCCGTGCACATGCCCCACGACAGCGAGGTGCAGGTCCGGCCCATCGACTACGTGGCCCTGGGGGCCCTGTCCCAGCGGGACTGGCAGCTCGCGAGCGCGGTCGCGAACGAGGTCACGCGCCGCCTCGAGGAGAAGCTCGGCAAGAAGAACTCTGCTTCGCGGAAGAAGACGGGCGGGGGCAAGCACCCTCGGAGGTCGCGATGAACGAAGACGACAGCAAGAAGGAGGTCTTGTCCCGGTGGTCCCACGAGGTGGGTCCGCTGAGGGTCACGAGCCTCGACAACGCCCCGCACGCCTGCAAGGTCCACCTCCACGACCGGGAGGAGATCATGAACCTCACGGAGCTCGAGGCCCTGCTCGTGGCGGTCCGACGGGAGATCCGAACGGCATGAGCACCTGGAGCACGTTCGAGTTCAAGCTCTTCACGAAGAAGCGCCTCACGCAGGAGCAGGTCGAGAAGATCCTCGACATCGCGGGTTCGGGGCTCGACGGCTACGTTCTGCACGAGCAGCCCATGGAGGTCCGTCGCGTGCTGGAGCGCGAGCCTCCGGCGCCGGCGGACGCGGTGACCGAGGAGCCGCCCGCTGCCTACTCGGGACCGCTCGTGGTCACGGACGCGCTGCTCGAGTCGTCCTCCGCCGAGCAGGTCGCCGAGATCGTGCAGGGCCCGGAGGCGTGGAACCTCTTCCTGCTCATCGAAGAAGACCGGCAGCTCTTCCGGCTCTTCCCCCGCAACCCGAAGCTCTGGGAGAAGTTCAAGGGCATCCTCCAGGGCATCTTGCAGGTGGTTGGACCGGAGTACGTCAACAAGCCCATCAAGCCGGCGGTCGTGTACTCCGCCTGCGCGGAGATCGAGAGCAACATCAAGTCGCTCGCGAACACCGGCGCGTTCCCGGAGATCCGCGGCTGGGTGGACACCTTCCGGGTTCTCCCGGTCAAGCTCGCGGATCCCGACGAGCTCTCCCGCAACCCCTTCGCGCCGCGCCTCGTGCCGTACGACGCCGCGCCGCGCCTTCCGTCTCATCGAAAGGACTACTGACCATGGGCCAGAACGCAAGCAAGGCCGTCGGGGCGCAGGGCCGCATCGACGCACACATGATGGACCCGGACGCTCTCACGATCGTCCAGGACGACCCCAAGCATCCGCTCTACGACGGGCTCGGGAAGGACGGGCAGGGTATCCCGGAGGACATGATCCTCAACGTGATGGAGTACGGGATCATCCAGCCCATCACGGCCAGGAAGGCCGGCGAGAAGAACGGCAAGCCGATCATCGAGGTCATCGCGGGCCGTGACCGAGTTCGCGCTGCTCGTCTCGCGAACGCTCGGCTGAAGAAGACCGGCGGCGTACAGGTCCGCGTGCCCGTCATCTTGAAGCGAGGTGACGACAAGAAGCTCTTCGGCATGATGCTCTCGGAGAACATCCACCGGAAGGAGCTGAGCCCGCTCTACAAGGCGACGCAGATGCAGCGCTACCTGGACTTCGGCGCGACCGACCAGGAGGCCATGCGGGACCTTCGCATCAGCTCCGGCACGGTCCGCAACTACAAGGCGCTGCTCGAGCTGTCCACGCCGGTCAAGAAGGCCGTGGACAACTTCCAGATCTCCACCGAGGCCGCCATCGAGCTCGCGAAGGTCCCGCACGCGGACCAGCCGAAGGCCCTCGAGGAGATGGTGAAGAGCGGCGCCACGCACGGCATGAAGGGCAAGGAGGCCGCCCAGAACGCCGGCAAGGGCAAGCCCGCCAAGCCGAACACCACGGCCCGGATGCTCTCGAGGAAGAAGCTCGAGCTTCTCCAGAAGGCCCTCAAGGCGAAGGACAACGCGACCTGCACGACCGTCTCGAACGTGCTGGCCGTCGTGCTCGGCAACCTCGGCAAGCTGAAGGACCTCCCGGAGGTCGTGCAGCAGACCATCAAGGAGACCATCTCGTGAACGACAAGAACACACTGATCGCGGCAGCGTTCAAGGCCGCCAAGGCCCTGGACGAGCTCAAGAACGACATGGACATCGCGACGGGGGATCGCGACGTCGCGCTCCGGGCCTTGAAGGAGGCCGCGGGCATCGGGCCCTTCGAGGACCCGAAGACGAAGGCGAAGTACCAGATCGTCCAGCGCGGGCAGTCCTTCTACTTCCGCGAGGCGAAGTAGCCATGCTGGACGCGTACATCGCCTTCCTGGAGCTGGTGGCCGCGTGCTTCAAGCTCGCGAGCTACGTGCTCCAGCAGGTCTCGAAAGCCCTGGAGGCGTTCAGTGGCTAAGACGGGACCGACGTGCCGGGAGATCTGCGAGGACTGCTTCAAGCGGCTCTCGCCGATCGAAGAGAGCACGGTGGGCGGGGTCCTCGACAAGCCGACGATCTGCGATCTCTGCATGGCCGTCGTGGCCCACAACACGATGCACCACGTCCATCAGGATGGCCTGGACACGCCTGCGTTGGTGGAGCTCGGCCGCAACCTCATGGGCCTTCTGCACAAGCAGGCCGGCTGGACGCGGGTCACGTTCGAGATCCTCCCGAACGGCGAGATCGGTTTCAAGGGCGAGAAGGTCACGGAGTAGGTCGTGCACGACAAGAAGGCGCGGCGTGTCGTGTTGCCGTACCCGAAGGACGAGAACGGGAAGCCCCTGTGCCGCTGGTGCAGGGGCCCCGTTCTTCCCCCTCGCCAGTCGTGGTGCTCCGACAAGTGCGTGGGCGACTACAAGGACCGGTACGATGCGGCTCATCAGCGTCGGCAGGTGAAGAAGCGCGACAAGGGCGTCTGCGCTTCCTGCGGGCTCGACACCACGGCGTTCCGTGAAGAGCTGAAGCGGGCGTACTTCGACGGCATGAAGGAGCGGGGTCTTCCTCAGCCGTTGCACGAGCACTACATCCACGTGTCCATCTTGGCCAAGACGCCGGCCTGCATGGCCCTGCTCGAGAAGCACGGCTTCACGCTCAAGGACGTGTCGTTCAGCGGCCACGGCATGCAGGACTTCTGGCAAGCCGACCACGCGGTGCCTGTCGTGGAAGGTGGAGGCGGCGTGCACTGGCAGGAGCTCAGGACGCTCTGCTCCTCCTGCCATCGACGAGAAACCAAGGCTCTAGCGGCTCGCCGGGCGGCGGCCAGAAAGAACAAGTCATGAGCAACAACCAGTGTCCCGAGTCGTGTCCGCACTGCCAGTTCTTCCAGGGCCGTGTCCCGGTGGAGGTCTTGACTGCGGCTGACGTGCTGGCCCGGGAGCAGCGGAAGACGGAAGCCAAGCCTCAGAGGCCCGGGCCCTACCCGACCGCGTGGGCGAACTACGACATGAAGGACATCGAGCTGCACGTTCGCGTTCGGATGCAGAACGACTGCGTGATGGACTACGAGGTTCGGGAGTTCACGCCCTACAATGAGGGTGTCGGGGACTCGCACAAGTTCGAGATGACGGCCGAGAACGGCGCGATCGAGTACACGGCCGACATCGAGAAGTCCGACAAGTTGATCGAGGGCACGATCAAGTGGGACGGCTGCTCGCACAACAACTTCGCGCCTGACGAGTCGAACCGCGGCTACATCCACGGCTGCTCCAGGCAGGACCTGATGCGGCTCGGTGAGCTCTACCGTCGGCTCTTCGACATCGCGATGGAGCGGATGCCCAACAACGGGGAGTACCTGTCCTAGGAGACGACTGACATGCGGAACAGCGGCAGCAGCGACAACTTCGGCACCATCTTGACCTTCGTGGTCTTGATCGGCCTCATCGGCATCTTCGGCTTCTCGTTCGCGGGAGGCTGCGGGAACCACTACTCGGACGGCGACCGGTCGGGCGTGGTCGTGAAGCTCTCCCGGAAGGGCTTCATCTGGAAGTCCTGGGAGGGCGAGATGCGCCTCGGCGGCGACCAGAACGTCACCTCCGGCGCGTGGGTCTTCTCGGTCAGGGACGAGTCCCTGGTCGCCCCGCTCCAGGAGAGCGTGAAGACCGGGAAGCGGGTCACGGTCCACTACAGCCAGTGGTGGCACCAGCCCATCGAGATGGAGTCGAACTACGAGGCCCTGAAGGTCACGGTCGACGGAAAGGACACGAAGTGATGGCGACCAAGAAGGCCCCCAAGGCGCTCACGAAGTGCGAGGAGTGCGGGACGCGGTTGCCCGTGCACCTGCTCGGCCTCGTGCCTCCCGGTGGTAAGGGCCTCAAGCACATCTGCTCCTGCACGGCCGCGTACACCGAGCGGGAGACCGACGAGTTCCACCGGCCCGACGAGATCTTGGCCAAGACCAGGAACACCCCCGGCCCCCAGCGTGACGGCCTCGCGGCCTTCTTGGGGGAGCACTCGCACGGCAC
>Ga0116166_1002867_pt1 | contig 13771 bp, 13 predicted proteins | sample AD_JPNMR2_MetaG_FD_89884 | JGI IMG/M metagenome (GOLD analysis project Ga0116166, IMG submission 89884) | Active sludge microbial communities of municipal wastewater-treating anaerobic digesters from Japan - AD_JPNMR2_MetaG | ecosystem: Engineered > Bioreactor > Anaerobic > Digestate | place...
CCGATGATGCCCACGCCCTTGCCGATCTGCGGCGCACCCACCGACGACAGCTTCTCGTTGAGCAGGAACTCGTAGAAGCCTTCGCCGTCCTGCCCGCCGACTTCCTTGGGCCAGGTGATGCCCAGCCAGCCGCGCGCGGCGAGCTTCTTCATGAAGGCGCGGCGCTCGGGCGTGTCGCACACCTGCGCCATGTTCTCGCGCGTGACGTCCATCACCTTGGTGTCGTGGTGCTCTTTCAGGAACTGGTCGACTTCGCGCAAGAAGTCTTGTTCGCGGGGCGAAAACTCGAAGTCCATGCTTGTCCTCGATGAGGGCTGGTGGTGCCGCTGCGCCTGCGCCGCGGCACGCACCGAGTGGGGTGCCTTGGGTTCGGGCCAGTCTAGCCAGCGGCGTTTGCGCGCGGCCGCGGCAAGGGGTGCGGATGTGGCCTCAGTCATCGCAGATCGGGACAGCCGTTTGGCGCTGCCAAACACGCTGCTTTGGCGCGGCGGTGCTGTCCGTCATTGATATGGCAATGGCCCGGAACGACTCGCCTGCAATGCCTTGGCGGCGGGGTGGCTCAATAGACTTTCACCGTGCCCGGCACACCGCGCGATCGCGCCACGCCGAGGCCCGTTCGAACAGCCGCAAGAAATCAAGGAGCGCGAACAATGACGATCGTCTTGCTGTCCTGGGGCGACACCCTCGAAGGGGGCACCGCCGAAGCGCTGACGCTGGCCTCGCGGCTGGCCGCGGCCACCGGCGCCGAACTGCGCTGGGCCGTGACCGCCGCGCTCGAGCCGGCCGCCGCCGCACTGGCAGCCCATCACGGCGTGAAGCGCCTGGACGTGATCGACGCCGCGCCCAAGGGCGCCGACGCGGTGGTGGCGGTGTTTGCGGCCTACTGCGCTCAGCACCCGGCGCGTACGGTCCTCGTCAACCAGAGCGCGCCGGCGCGCGCGGTCGCGCCGCGTCTGGCCGGGCGCATCGGCGCCGCGGTGGTGGCCAACGTGTTCGACTTGCAGCCCACACCGGGCGGGCTGCTGGCGCAGGCCAGCGCCTACGGCGGCGACACGCAGGTCGAGTACGAACTGAAAGCGCCGGTCAACGTGGTTTCGCTGGTGACGACGACGCTGGTGGACAAGCCACTGGCCACGCCGGTGGCCGTGAGCACGCAGCGCGTCAGCGTCGAAGCCGGCGCGCCGCGCGCCGGCTTCGAAGTGGTGTCGGCGCCGGTGGCGCAAGGCCAGCGGCTGGAGGACGCGGAAGTCATCGTCTCCGGCGGCCGCGGCCTGGGCAAGAAAGAGAACTTCGAGCTGGTCAAGCAGATGGCCGATGCGCTGGGCGGCATGTGGGGCGGCTCGCGCGCCATCGTCGACGACGGCTGGATCGACTCGTCGCGCCAGGTGGGGCTGACCGGCAAGATCACGCGCCCGGGGCTGTACGTGGCGGTGGGCATCTCGGGTGCCAGCCAGCACATGGCGGGCTGCTCGGCGGCCAAGACCATCATCGCGATCAACAAGGACCCCGACGCGTCGATCTTCCGCTACGCGCGCTGGGGCGTGGTCGGCGACTGCGTCGAGCTGTTGCCCGAGTTGATCCGCGCAGCGCGGGGCTGAGCATGGCTGCCGTGCGCGAAGCCTGCGTGCCGGGGCTGTTCACCGAGGGGGGCACCGAAGACGGCGGCGCCGCGCTGCTGGGCGCGCGTTGCCGCGGCTGCGGCACACCGTACTTTCCGGCGCCGTCACACTGCCGCAACCCCGATTGCGCCGCGTCGAATCTGCAGCCCTGCCGCTTCGGCGGCCAGGGCACCTTGTGGAGTTATTCGGTGGCCAACTTCGCGCCGCCGCCGCCGCACCGCTACGACGAGCCCTTCAAGCCCTATGTGATCGGCGTGGTCGACCTCGACGCGGGTTTGCGCGTGGTCGGCCAGATGGTCGACGGCGTGGGCGAGGTGGCGGTGGGCTGCCGTGTCGAGCTGGTCGTCGCCCCGTTGTTCCACGAGGACGGCAAGGCCGTGACCTCGTGGAAGTTCAAGCGCATCTAAGCGCATCCGCTAGCTGACAGGTAAAGGTGAGTCCGATGCAGGAAGTCGTGGTCCTCGGTGTGGGCATGCACCGCTTCGGCAAGACCGGCGATGCGGTCGTCGGCAACAAGTCCGTCACCGAGCTGTGCCGCAGCGCGGTGAATGCCGCGCTCAAGGATGCCGGCGTGTCGTGGCGCCAGATCCAGGCGGTGGCGGCGGCGAGTTCGCGCTTTTCCGGCGGCAAGGGCTGGGGCCTGAATGGCAACGATGTCGTCGAAGACTTCGGCAACACCGGCATCCCGGTCTACAACCTGTCGGCCGGCTGCGCCGCCGGCGGCAACGCCTTCAACGTCGGTTATTCGCTGGTGGCCGGCGGCCTGCACGACATGGTGCTGGTGGTCGGCGGCGAGGTCATGCCCAAGGGCATGATCCAGACCAGCGGTGTGGCCGACAACAACGACCCCGAATACCTGCGCCAGCGCTGCGTCGGCATGCCCGGCCCGGCGTTCTGGGCCGCGCTGGCGCGCCGGCGCATGTTCGAGCACGGCACCACCGAAGCGCAGTTCGCCAAGGTCACGGTCAAGGCACGCAAGAACGCGGTGGGCAACCCGTACGCGCGCTTTCAAAGCGAAGTCAGCCTCGAAGAAGTGCTGGCCTCGCCCTTCGTCAGCGACCCCCTGCGCTTGTTCGAGATCTGCCCGGTGTCCAACGGCGCCGCGGCGGTGGTGATCTGCTCGGCCGCGACGGCGCGGCGCTTCACTTCGCAGCCGGTGACGGTGGCGGCCAGCACGGTGGCGACCATCGGCTTCGACGATGCGTTGCCGCGCAGCCTGGCCGGCCCGGCATCAAGCGGCCACGGTTATCACACCGAAGCCAAGGCCGCGGTGCTGCGCGCCTTCGAGCAGTCGGGCATCGGGCCGCGCGAGCTGAGCTTCACCGAGCTGCAGGACAACACCTGCTACTACGAGCTGGCCTTCCCCGAGGAATGGGGGCTGTGCGACGCCGGCGAAGCCGAAAGCCTGCTCGAAGCCGGGCAGACCACGCCCACCGGGCGCATGCCGATCAACCCCTCGGGCGGCTTCGTCTCCTTCGGCGAGGCCACCACCGCGATGGGCGTGTTCCAGATCGCCGAGCTGACCTGGCAGCTGCGCGGCCAGGCTGGTGCGCGCCAGGTGCCGGCAGCGCGGGTCGGCTTGGCGCAGACCAACGGGCTGGGCGGCAACGCCACTGCGGCTATCCTCAAGCGCTGACCTCGCCTTCGCCGCCGCGCGCCAGCGCGGCGCGGCCCACGGCGCCTTGCTCCATCACCGAAGACGCTGCATCGATGTATTCGCCCTCCGCCTTCAGCTATGCCCTGCTCGGGCTGCTGATCGTCGCCGCGTTGAGCGGGCTGGCGCTGGGCCTGCGCCAGCGCCTCGCGCGCATCGCCGCGGGGCGTGCCGCGGCCGCAGCCGGCAAATCGGATGAAGCCGTGGCCGCCGCCGCGACCGATGCCGCAGCCGGCGGGCCCGACGCTGCCGCGTTGGCGCTGGGCCGGCCCTTCAACGCACGCGCCTTCGTGCGCCGCGCGCTGCTGACCGAACGCTTGTGGAAGCGCCCGGCCGCCGGCACCGCGCACGCGCTGCTGTTCTTCGGTGCCATCGTCGCCATCCTCGGCCACGCCGCCTACGGCCTGGAGCTGTTCGGCGTCGATGTCTACGACGCCGCCTGGGTCAGCTGGCTGACGCGCTGGGGCCGCGAGTTCGCCGGCATCGCCATGCTGCTGGGTGCGAGCTTCTTCCTGGTGCGCCGCGCCTCGCGGCTCGAGCGGCTGATGGTCGGCGGCGAGCGCAAGGGCTTCAGCGCGATGGAAGTGCTGCTGCTGGCGACCATCGTCGCCGGCTTCGTCACCGAGTCTTTCAGGCTGGCCATCCCGGGGCAGAACCGCGGCGGCGAATTCCTCGGCGCGGCGCTGGCGCGCTTGCTGTCGGGCCTGGACGTGACCACGCTGGGCACGGGCAACATGCTGATGTGGTGGGGCCACGGCCTGCTCGGCCTAGCCTTCATCACGCTGATCGGCTGGACGCCGATGTCGCACCTGCTGGTGGGGCCGGCGAATTCCGCGCTGGCGCGGCGCCGCTCGGGCATCCAGATGCCGCCCATCGACTTCGATGACGACAACGCCATGCTCGGCGCGGCCAAGCTGGCCGACTTCCAGGGCAAGGTGCTGCTCGACTTCGAAGCGTGTGTGGGCTGCGGCCGCTGCCACGAGGTGTGCCCGGCCGCGCAGACCGGCAAGGCGCTGTCGCCCAAGCAGGTGATGATGACCGGCGCCGCCTACCTGCGTGCGGGCCGCGCCGACGACGCGCAGCTGATCGACGACATCGGCGCCGAGGCGATCTTCGACTGCACCACCTGTGCTGCCTGCGTCGAGGAATGCCCGGTCAGCAACAGCCCGGCCGAAGCCATCCTCGAGTTCCGCCGCCACCTGGTGCTCGATCGTTCGGAAATGCCCGACACGCTGGCGGCGATGAACCGCAACCTCGAGTCGCGCGGCCACGCCTTCGTCGGCACCGCCGCCAACCCCGACGACTGGCACAAGGGCCTGGACGTGCCGCTGTTCGAGGCCGGCCGCACCGAATACCTGCTGTGGATCGGCTGCGCGGTGCGCTACGAGGAAAGCGCGCAGCAGGTGGCGCGCGCGATGGTGCGCATCCTGAACGCCGCCGGCGTGTCCTTCGGCATCCTGGGCGAAGCGCGCTGCACCGGCGACCCGGCCAAGATGGGCGGCAACGAGCTGCAGTTCGTCGAGATGGCGCGCGACAACATCGAGGCCTTTCAGGAACGCAAGATCCAGAAGGTGATCACGCTGTGCGCGCACTGCTTCAACAGCTTCGATCGCTACTACCCCGAGCTGGGCGGCGATTGGGTGACGACGCCGCATTCGGTGCTGATCGAGCAGCTGATCGCCGACGGCCGGCTGAAGGTGGCGCGCGACGCGGCCGAATCGATCACCTTCCACGACCCGTGTTATCTGGCGCGGCACAACGACATCGTCGACGAGCCGCGGCGCGTGCTCGAATCCATCGGCAGCCTGATCGAGATGCCGCGCAACGGCAAGGACAGCATGTGCTGCGGCGCCGGTGGTTGCAATTACTGGGCGCGCAGCAAACCCGGCAGCCAGCGCATCAACGACGTGCGCGCCAAGGAGGCGCTGGACACCGGCGCGAAGAAGATCGCCACCTCATGCTCGTTCTGTCTGCTGATGCTGCAGTCCAGCGTGCCCAGCGACGGGCCGCGCCGCGTGTTCGACATCGCCGAGCTGGTGGCTGAGGCGCTGCCCGAGGCATCGCCTGCGGCAGGCCCGGCAGCGCAGGAGACCGCCTCTTGAGCAGCACGAGCCCGAGTCCGGGCGCGAGCACGCGCAGCCCCTGGGCGATCTACACCGCGCTGCTGTTCGGCACCTTCATCACCATCGAGGCGGCGGCCTTCCAGGCGCCGGCGCTGCCCAGCATCACGCGGCACTTCGGCATCCCGGTGACGCTGGCCGCGCTGATCCTGGTGTTCTACTTTCTCGGCCTGACCGTGCTGGCGCCGATCATGGGCCGCTGGGGCGACCTGAACGGGCGGCGCAAGGTGCTCAGCTTCGGCCTGCTGATCTTTGCCGCGTCGGAGTTCGCCGCGGCCTTGGCGCCCAACTTCGGCGTGTTCATCGCCGCACGCTTCGTGCAGGGCTTCGGCGTCGCCTGCATCCTGCCCAGTGTGTTTGCCTACGTCACCTACCTGTTCCCGCAAGAGCGGCGCGGCATGGCGCTGGGCATCCTGACCGCGACCATGACCTTCGGCGCCACCTCGGGCGGGCTGCTGGGCGGGCTGCTGATCGACCGCTTCGGCTGGCCCAGCGTGTACTGGATCAGCGGCGCGCTGGCGCTGCTCGGGCTGCTGCCGGTGCGGCTGCTGGTGCCCGAGATCAAGCCGGCCTCGCAGGCCGCACCCTTCGACTTCATCGGTGCGCTGCTGCTGTTCCTGACCATCGCCGCGCTGTTGTCGCTGCCCACCTGGGCCACCAACTTCGGCGCGCGCTCGCCGCTGACCTGGGTCATCGTGATCGTCGGCGTCGCCAGCTTGCTGCTGCTGTGGCGCCACGGTCAGACGGCGGCCGCGCCGGTGGTCGACGTACAGATCCTGCGCCGCCCGGCGTTCGCGCTGCCGTCGGCGATCTACTGGCTGCATATGCTGTGCTTCAGCGGCGTCGTCTATTCGCTGGCCTTTTTCGTCAACAACCGGCCTGGCGGCAGCGCAGCGCAGTTCGGCTTCGTCACGCTGTTCCTGTACGGCGGCGGGCTGATCAGCGCGCCGATCGCCGGGCGCTGGGTCGACCGCTGCGACCCGCGCAGCATCTGCATCGCCGCGCTGGCCGGCACATTGGCCGGCGTGCTGATGCTGCTGGCGATCGACGCGCGCACGCCGCTGTGGCTGATCATCGCCGTGGTGCTGGTGCTGGGCCTGACGATGGGCGTCAACTCGCCCGCGGTGATGAAGATGGCCTTCGGCGCGGTGCCACCCGAGAAGATGGGTACCGGCACCGGCATGTTCAGCATGTTCCGCGACCTGGGAAACCCCACCGGCTCGTCGACCGCGCTGGCGGTATTCGGCGTGACGCTGGCGGTCAGCTCGCGCGAAGCGCTGCAGCGCCAGGCCGCGCCGCTGGGGCTGGATGCGGCCACCTTCGACCAGCTCGCCACCGCGGCCGGCGGGCGCGCGCGGCAGTTGCCGGCCGAGCTGGTGCAAAAGCTCGCTGCGGCCGGGGTCGACGCGAAGGATCTGGTGCAGCGCGCCAGCGCCGAGGGCCTGGACGCCGCATTGAGCAACGTCGGCATCGTGCTGGCCGCGCTGGTGGCGCTGGCGTTGTTGTTGAGCCTGCGGCTGCCGCGAGCTTCGCCGCAGTCGACGGCCGCGGCCGAAGCAGCCCTGCGCTCCAAGGCATGACCGCCCGGCCGCGGCGCGCCGCGGCGGTGCAGCGCGGTGCGAAACGAGCGCCTGCGGCGCATTGCCGTCGCAGGGCGGACAGCCGGAACTCCTGCGCCGCTGAGCAGCGCAGGATGCTGCCGCCGGCGCACGGTCAAACAACGCCAAGCGCCATCGCCCTGTGCCTGAACTCTGCGTCCTGGGTTCGTCTGCGGTGAAATCGGCACCGCCCCGGGAACCACGGCGGCAGCCGGCGCGCCGGCGAGGAACAGCGCCTCGGCGCCAAGCACCTGCTTCAGCCAGCCGCCAACGAGGCGCACAAGGCGCCGAAGCCGCGCCTGAGCCAGAACGCAAAAGCTTCCGCGAGCGCAGGCGCGCCGGCCGCAGCCGCCCGGCGACTCACCAGCGCAGCAGCCGAGGCCCCAGCCAGGCGCCCAGCAGGCCGGCCATCAAGATGCCCAGCGTGTACCAGGCGGCGACGAACGACACTGCCAGCTCGGTGCAGGCCAGCGCATAGCCGCCGGCGCCCAGCGCGCCGGCCAGCAGCCCCGCCGCGAAACCGGCCGCGCGCGGGCGTGTAGGCGCCAGCCCGCGCAGCGCCCACAGCAAGGCGGCCAGGGCAGGCAGCGACAGCGCAAGCACGAACCACGGGCACAGCGCCCAAGAATGGCCGAGCAGAGCGCCCACGCGCACATCGGGCGGCGTGGCGCGCCAGGCGAGCCAGCCCACCACCACGGCGAGCAGCAACACCCCTGCGGTGGCCGACGCCGCCATCTCGACGCGCGCCGCGGGTCGCGCCAGGCGCATGCTGAGCCAGCCGGCCGCCAGCGCCATGGCCGCGGCGTAGCCCAGCTTGAACCCCGGTCCCGACAGCGCGAAGAGTTCGCGCGGGACGAAGCCCAGCCAGGCATACGCACCCGCGACCGACGCCGCCAGCCCGAGCAGCAGCGCAGCCCCGAGGCGCCGCTGCACCAGGCCGCGCGGCGCGGCGCCGGCGCCTTGCGCCAGCAACTGGATCAGGTCGTCGGTTCTCATGTCGTCTTCCACGCCAGTTCGGCGAGCTTCTTCAAGCCGCGGTGCACCTGCACCTTGACCGCCGCGACGCTGGCGCCGGTGCGCGCCGAGACCTCGGCCAGCGACAGGCCTTCGATCTTCGTCAGCACGATGGCTTCGCGCTGCGCCGAGGAGATCGAGCCCAGCAGCACGCCCAGGTCGCGGCGCGCGAGATGCTGCTCGTGGTCGCCGGCCGCCGGCGCGTCGTGCTCGTCGAGCACGTCCAGCGACGCCAGCTCCTGCGCGCGGCGGCCATGGCGGCGCCACAGGTCGACGAGCTTGTGGCGCGCGATGGCGAGCATCCACGCGCTGACCGGCAGCGACGCGTCCCAGGTGCCGCGCTGCAGGTGCAGCGCGAGCAGCGTTTCCTGTACCAGGTCCTCCACCTCGTCGGGCCAGGCTTGCATGCGCCGCCGCAGGTAGGCGCGCAGCCGCACCGCCATGCGCTGCAGCGCGGTGCGGTAGGCGGCTTCGTCGCCGGCCTGCGCACGCAGCCACAGCGGCCGCAGCCGCAACTCGAAGTCGTCGGCGACATCGTCGGCGTCACGCGTGTGGCTCATGGGCAGCTCATTCTGCAGCGCCGTCGCGCCGCCGCACGCCACTTGCGGGCCGAGCCGCGGCGCTTCACGCATCGCGCCGCCTGGCCAGCCAGTGGTCGATGGAGACGACACCCGGCCCGCGCAGCATCAGCCACAGCAGCAGCGCCGCCCAGGTGCCGTGCGTCGGGTAGGCGCCCGGGTAGACGAAGAGCTGGATCACGGCCGTCATGGCCAGCATCCCCGCGGCCGACAGCCGTGTCGCCAGGCCGACGAGCAGCAGCAGCGGCAACAGGTGTTCGCCGAAGGCCGCCATCGGCGCGCCCCACTCGGGCGGCAGCAGCGGCAGCTTGTATTCGTCGCGGAACAGGTCGACCGCGTTGGCCGACAGGTGCGGCCAGCCGATCTGGAACTGCCCTTCGACCAGATCGACGGCGAAGCCCTCGACCTTGGTCTGGCCGGACTTCCAGAACACCGCGGCCATCGAAAAGCGCGCCAGCAGCGCGACGGCCGATTCGGGGATGGCGGCGAAGGCGCGGTGCAGCGTGTCCAGCGCATTCATGCATCGGCTCCATCGGCATGCCAGGCGACGACGGCGCCGTGGCGCAGCAGCAGGGCCAGCGTGCCTGCGAGGTCCACGCCGGGCGCCTGCTGCAAGGCGTCGCCCAGGCGGCGGCCCTCGAGCAGCGCGCCAATGAACCCTGCGGCACCGGCGTCGATGCCGACCACCAGCACCTCGTCGGCCGCATCGCGCAGCACCAGCATGGCGCAGGCGGTGTCGATGTCGATCGCCGGCCCGTCGCCGCCGAACGCGTCATCGCGCTGGTGCGCGGCCCACAGCGCATGCACCGCGAAGTTCGAGCGCAGCACGCGGCACGAGGGATGCAAGCGCAGGCGCGCCGCGGGCAGCAACGCGGGCCGCGCCAGATGCGCGGCGATCGACGCCGGCGTGACAGGCTCGGCGTCGGCCGCGTGATACGCCGCCACGCGCGCGCGCTCGAGCCGCGCCATGTCGGGCAGGCAGGGCAGGCCCCGGGCGGGTGCGAAGCCGGCCAGCCAGTCTGCGAAGCCGTCGCCGTAGTGCGCCAGCACGGCCGACGCCGGCGGGTGCGCGCGCACGTAAACGCCGGCCATGGCGTCGAAGAATTCGCTGCCGACGAGTTGCCGGACGACCGGGAAGGTGTCGGCCAGCGCGCCGACCAGCGAGACGATGACGTTGTTGCGATACACGCCGAAGCGCCGTGCCGGGTCGGAACCGTTCCAGGCACGCAGGCCGGGGGGCACCGGACGATCGGGGTCGAGCAGCGCCGCCGCGAAGCCGGCCTGCATGTCGGCAGGCATGTCGGCAGTCATGCGGCCTCGCGCAGCGGCAGCGCGGCGCGCAGCATCGCGCGCGCCTGGGCCGCCTCGGCGGCCAGCACCGGCAGGCCCGGCACGTCGTGGTCGCGCTCGATCAGCGTGGGGCGCGGGCCCAGCGCCTGAAGCGTGCGCTCGTACAGCCGCCACACGGCGGCGTCGACCGGCGAGCCGTGATGGTCGATCAGCAGACGATCGCCGGCCGCGTCGCGGTCCTCGGCGAAGCCGGCGAGGTGGATCTCGTCGATCGCCAGCACCGGCAACGCCTCGATCAGGGCCCACGGGTCGCGGCCGTGGTTCACGCCGCTCACATACGCGTTGTTGACGTCGAGCAGCAGGCCGCAGCCGGTGCGGCGCACCACCTCGGCGAGAAAACCGCCTTCGTCGAAGGTCGACGCGCTGAACTCCACGTAGCTGCTCGGGTTCTCCAGCAGCATGCGCCGCGCGAGCCGCGTCTGCACGCGGTCGATGTGCTCGCACACGCGCGCCAGCGTCTGTGCGTCGTAGGGCAGCGGCAGCAGGTCGTTGAGCCAGATGCCGCCGTGGCGGGACCAGGCGAGGTGCTCGGAGAACCAACGCGGCTCGAAGCGGCGCACCAGCCCATGCAGCGCGGCCAGATGCGCCTCGTCCAGCGCCGCCGCGCCGCCGATCGACAGGCCAACACCGTGGATCGACAGCGGCAGCCGTTCGCGCAGCAGTTCCAGCCGGCGCAGGCGCGGACCGCCGGCGACAAGACAGTTCTCGGCATGGACCTCGATGAAGTCGACGGCCGCCGCGCCTTGCAGCAGCGGCAGCGCGTGCGCGTCCTTCAGGCCGATGCCGGCCAGCGGCGTCATCGCGGCCTCAGCCCATCTTTTCCTTGAAGGCCTGGAGCTGGCCGTGGCCGGTGGGCGAGGTCTTGGACATCGTCTTTTCGCAGGTGCCCTTGGGCACGTAGGACCACGAGTTGCCCTGGTGGTCCATCTTCGACGTACCGGCACAGGTGGTGCCGGCGCCCGCGGCGCAGTCGTTCTTGCCTTTCATCGCGACGCCGAAGCACTTTTCCTTGTCGGCGCTCTGCGCGTGCACCGGCGCCGCCGCCAGTGTCAATGCGGCGCCGAGTGCCAGAGCCAGCGCGGCGGCGGTGGGGCCGGTCAGTGTCGAAGACATCGAAATCTCTCCTGGAGTGGGGGGGCGAGAACCGCGAACGGTGCGGGTCTCCCTGCTCTATTTGTCCAGGGTGCGCAGAAGGTTACGGCGCGGGTCAGCCGACCGAGCGCATGAAGCTTGCGCCTGGGCCGCAGGCCCCGCAAGACGCTGGTCCCCGCTGCCGATGGCGCACAGCAGTGTCGAACGCAGCTTTTCCGCGTTCGGGAACCGGGCCCCGACAGGCCTGAAGTGCCTTCGGCCGCCGGATGCGAGACCCTGGACCGCTGACGACCGTTGCCGACCGTCTACGACCGTCTACGACCGTCTACGACGGTTCACTGGGCGCGACCGGCGGCCTCGTGCCGGGGTTCACCCTGATGTCGGAAACGTCGCGCCGAGGCGCTGCGCAGCGCCGCCCCGGCCTGCGTGCTTCGCGCCCGGTCTGGCGATCCGTGGCGCCATGGGCCTGAAGGCAGGTGCTCAATCCATCCGGGCGATGACTTCGTCGCCGAAGCGGCGGATCGCGTCGAGTTGCGTCGCAAGGTCGGACGAATCCACTTCCATGCCCCACGGCACCAGACCGGCGTGCGTGCAGCCGATGTCGCGCAGGCGGCGGAAGTCGTCGAGCGTGCGCGCGCTGAAGTCGATGCCGTGGATCTGGAAGTCGCTGCGCTCGAGCGTGCCATGTTCGGCGCGCAGCGCGTTGAGTTCGCCGATCAGCTTCTTCAAGGTCTCGAGGTCGGTGTTGGCCGAAGCCCAGCCGTCGCCCAGACGCGCCGCGCGCCGCAGCGCCGGCTTGCTGTGGCCGCCCACCAGGATCGGCACCGGCTGCTCGGGCACCGGGCGGATGCGCAGCGGCCCGAAGTCGAAGTGCTTGCCGTGGTGCTCGAAATACTCGCCGGTGAGCGCCGCGCGCAGGATCTGGATGCACTCGTCCATGATCTCGCCGCGCTTGTCGAAGTCGACACCGTTGTAGGTGAAATCCTCCTTCCACGGGCTCAGCCCCGCACCCAGGCTGATGCGCCCGCCCGACATCACCGCCACCGACGCCAGCGACTTGGCCAGCACCAGCGGCTGGCGCACCGGCACCTTCAGCACGCCGGGGTAGAAGCGGATGCGCTGCGTCACCGCCGCCATCGTCGCCATCGCGACGAAGGGTTCGATGAACTCGGCGTGCTCGATGTAGCCGCGGATCGCTTCGGTGTCGGCGTAGGGGTAGGCGGATTCGGTGGCGCGCGGAAAGAACAGGCTGTCGGGCATCGACAGCGCGCTCCAGCCGGCGGCTTCGGCCTGCTGCGCGATCGCGACGTAGTTGCGGAAGTTGCAAAAACCCAGCTGCAGCACGAATTGCATCGTTGATCCCCCAAAGTCTTCGTGGATGGCCAGGACCATTGTGACCAGATGCGCGCGTGCGCCCCGCGGCAAATCGGCTGCTGGCCGGCGGCGACACAGATTCGTCCGGCTTGGCCACGCGTGCCTGCGCTGCCGCGGGGGCGCCTCGTTACGATCCGAAGCGACTGCCCGCGAGCTTGGAGGAGGTTGGTTTGGCACTGCAGATACGCGAAAGCTTCGAGGTCGCCGCGCCGGTGGGCGCGGTGTGGACCTTCATCAACGACCCGCAAAACGTCGTCGCCTGCATGCCCGGCGCGTCGCTGGAGCGCATCGTCGACGAACGCCAGTTCATCGGTGCGGTCAAGCTCAAGATCGGCGCGGTCAGTGCGCAGTACCAGGGCACGATCACCTACACCGAGGCCGACCGCGAGCAGGGCGTGGTCAAGATGCTGGCCACCGGCAACGAGCGCGGCGGCGGCACGGTCAGCGGCACCATCGTCACCCAGCTCGAAGCGCTGGGCCCGCAAGCCACGCGCGTGAACTGCGAGTCGAGCATAGACCTGACCGGCAAGATCGTGCAGGTGGGCCGCGGCATGATCGAAGGCGTGTCGGCGCAGATCATCAAGAAGTACGTCGGCAACGTACGCGCCTTGCTCGAAGTGCCCGCAGCGCCCGCCGGCGCCGAGGCGGCGGGCGACTCTGCCGCCGGCCCGGCGCAGCCTGGCGAGCCGGCCGCGACGCAGTCCGCCAGCCCGAGCGCACCCCTCGCCCCGGTGCGCGCCGCGCCGGCCAAGGAAGACTCGATCAACGTGCTGGCCGTGGTCTTCAAGGTGATCATGGACCGCATCCGCGCCTTCTTCCGCCGCGTCTTCGGCCGCGCCTAGCGCACGGCCGCGCGTTGCGTCTTCGAGCGCAGGCCCTGTATGGGTCAGGCCCCTGCCCCCACGGCCCGCACGCCATCACAGTGGCTGGCCGCCGCCAGCGCCGCGGCCTTCGGCGCGCTGGGCTCGCCGCTGTCGGACACGCCCTATGTGCTGCTCGACCTCGACGCGCCGCAGCCGCTGGCTCGCGGCGACATCGACGCGCTGTGCGGCTGGCTGCAGGCCCAGCCCTGCCCGGTGATCGGCCTGGGCGAAGGCCGTGCCGCGCCCGAATTGGCCGCCGCCTGCGACCTGCACATCGCCGAGCGCGAAAGCCTGGCCTCGGTCGTGCACCACATCGGCCGCTCGCCACTGGCGGCGATGACGCTGGTGCAGGTGCTGCGTCAAAGCGGCAAGCTGGACGTGCATGGCGCGCTGCTGCTGGAGTCGCTGGCCTACGCCACGCTGCAGGCCGGCCCCGAGTTCAGGCGATGGTCGCTGGCGCATCCGCCCGCGCTGCAGCGCATCGCTGGCGACGACGGCGCGCCGCTGCG
>Ga0116166_1002868_pt1 | contig 13769 bp, 7 predicted proteins | sample AD_JPNMR2_MetaG_FD_89884 | JGI IMG/M metagenome (GOLD analysis project Ga0116166, IMG submission 89884) | Active sludge microbial communities of municipal wastewater-treating anaerobic digesters from Japan - AD_JPNMR2_MetaG | ecosystem: Engineered > Bioreactor > Anaerobic > Digestate | place...
CACCTGCGCGTCTCGGAGGGGACCATGGAGGAAGGAACCTTCCGCTGCGACGCGAACGTGTCCGTCCGCATGCCGGGAGACTCGACGCTCGGGGTGAGGACGGAGCTCAAGAACATGAACTCGTTCAAGAACGTGAGGAGGGCTCTCGCCTACGAGATCTCCCGCCAGGCGTCCCTCCTGGCGTCTTCGAGACCCGTGGTCCAGGAGACCCTCCTGTGGAGTGCGTCAGCCCGCCGCACCGTGCCCATGCGTTCCAAGGAGGAGAGTCACGACTACCGGTACTTTCCCGAGCCCGACCTCCCACCCCTTCTCGTCGACAGGATGCTGATCGATCGGGTCAGGGCCTCGATGCCGGAGCTCCCGTCAGAGAGGCGGAGGCGTTTCATGCGGCAGTACGGCCTGTCGGACTATGACGCCTCCCAGGTGATCGCGACCCCCGAGCTCGCGGATTACTTCGAGGAGTGCTGCTCGCTCGTGGATGCACCCACGGACATCGCCCATTGGATCACGACGGAACTCGTGAGGGTGATGGGCGAGAGCGGCGACACCCCCTTGACCACGAGGGTGAGGCCCTCGATGCTCACGGCCCTCGTGTCGCTCGTCAAGGCGGGCAGGCTCTCGGGCCTCATGGCCAAGGAGGTCCTGGGCCGCATGTCGAAGACGGGCGAAGACCCGGCGGCTGCTATGGAAGACCTCGGCGTCGAGCAGATGGGCGACGAGGACGAGATCAGGGCCGCGGTGAGGGGCGTGATCGATGCGCACCCCGACGAGGCGAGGAGGTACAGGGAGGGGAAGACGCAGCTCGCGGGCTTCTTCGTGGGCGAGGTCATGAAGGTCACCTCGGGCAGGGCGGACCCGAAGCTCGCAATCAGGATCGTCAGGGAGATACTCGACTCATGAGAAAACTTCACACAGCGGAAACAGGGCAGGTTCGTGCCGGAGAGGTCACGGACGTGTACTTCGTCCGCACGAGGGATGTGTTGAGAGCGAAGGGGGCATCGAAGCGGGTGTGCATGGAGATCATCCTCAAGTCGTGGCCGGATCCGCGCTTCAGGTGGGGGATCTTCGCCGGCCTGGAAGAGGCCTGCACCCTGCTCGAGGGGAGGCCGGTCACGGTCCACGCCATGCCCGAGGGGAGCGTGTTCTTCACGGGAGAGCCGGTCATGACCATCGAGGGTGACTACCTGGCGTTCGGCGAGCTCGAGACGGCCATCCTGGGGTGCCTCTGCCAGGCCTCGGGCATAGCCACGCAGGCGTCCCGGTTCAGGGTCGCGAGCCGAGGAAAGGGGCTCATCAGCTTCGGGGCTCGCCGCATGCATCCCTCGATAGCACCCATGGTGGAACGATCGGCCTTCATAGGCGGCTGTGACGGGGTCGCCACCCTGGCCGCCGCCAGGCTCATCGGCGAGGTGCCGGTGGGGACCATGCCGCACGCGCTCGTCCTCCTGATGGGGGACACGGTAAGCGCGGCCCTCGCCTTCGACGAGGTGATGGGGCCTGACGTGCCCAGGGTGGTGCTCATCGATACCTTCCAAGACGAGAAATTCGAGGCCGTCCGCGTTGCGGAGGCCCTGGGCGGGCGACTGTACGGCGTGCGGCTGGACACGCCCTCGTCACGCAGGGGCGACTTCAGGGCATTGATAGAGGAGGTCAGGTGGGAGCTCGACCTCAGGGGGTACGGCCACGTGAAGATCTACGTGTCGGGCGGGCTCGGCATCGAGGACGTGCTGGCCCTGTCGGACGTGGTGGACGCGTTCGGCGTGGGCACCAGGATATCGAGCGCCGCCACCCTCGACTTCTCCATGGACGTGGTCGCCGTCGAGGGCCGGCCTCTTGCAAAGAGGGGCAAGCGCTCGGGGTACAAGGAGGTGCTCAGGTGCACCTCCTGCATGCGCGACTTCGTGGTGCAAAGGGGCATGACGAGGAGGTGCGCGTGTTCCGGGCCGACCGTCCCCCTTCTCGAGAAGGTCATGGACGATGGGGTGATCGTCAAGCAGCCGCCGACGGTACGCCAGATGCGGGCCCTGGCCGTGGAATCCGTGGACAGGCTCAAGGGCACGACCCCCGAGCGGGAGGTGCTCGGCCTATGATCACGCCTTTCGAGTTTGTGCGGGGCGCGTTCAGGATCCTGGACCAAAGGCTCTTGCCCTCGAGGGTGGAGTGGATCGAGTGTACGTGCGCCTCCCACGTCGCGCAGGCCATCCGGACGCTTGCCGTCAGGGGTGCCCCGGCGATAGGGATAGCCGCGGCCTTCGGTCTCGCGCTCGAGGCGAAGTCGGGGAGGGAGCGCCTCGAGGCCGCTGCGGATCTCCTCGTGAAGGCGAGGCCCACGGCGGTGAACCTGGCCTGGGCGGTCAGGAGGTGCATGGAGAGGGCGGCCCTGACGGAAGACGGCCTCCTCGCCGAGGCCTTGGAGGCCGAGGCGTTCGCCATCTGGGACGAGGAGAGGGAGGCCAACGAGGCCATGGCTGAACTCGGGTCGCTGCTGTTCGATCCCGGCCGCAGGCACCGGGTGCTCACCCACTGCAACGCGGGCGCCCTCGCGACAGGGGGTATCGGAACCGCGCTCGGGGTCGTCAAGAGGCTGAACGAAAAGGGCCTGCTCGAGAGGGTGTATGTCGACGAGACGAGGCCCCTGCTCCAGGGCGCACGCATAACGGCGTTCGAGCTCGTAACGGACGCCGTACCATGCACCCTCGTCACGGACTCCACCGCCGGCTGGCTCATGCGCAGGCGTGTCGTGGACGCCGTGATCGTAGGTGCGGACAGGATCGCCCTGAACCTGGACACCGCGAACAAGATCGGCAGCTATTCGCTCGCCGTGCTCGCGCACGCCCACGGGGTGCCGTTCTACGTGGCCGCCCCCATCTCCACCTTCGACAGGGCGACGCCGAGCGGTGAGGGGATACCCATCGAGGAGAGGGCGCCAGAGGAGGTGCTCGAGTTCGCGGGGGCGAAGGTGGCCCCTGGGGTGGACGTCTACAACCCGGCCTTCGACGTGGTGCCCGCCGGACTCGTCTCCGCCTTCATCACAGAGAAGGGCATCGTGAGGCGTGTCTGAGAAATACGTCATGGGGAATCGCCCGGGTGCCGAGGAACGCCGGTAAAGCACGAGGTCGATGCTTCAGGCCCAGGTGAATCGCCCGTGTACGCCGAGGAACGCCCTTGAGACGGGTGGCGCCGTTTCCCCGCCGCGCGTGCCCCTCCCTCGCGCACCCCGCGCCCTGGATGGGCTTTTCCCTGCCGGAACGACGGATGCCCGCCCCCCATAACGGTCCGCCCGTCATCGCGCATGAACGCTTTCCCGCTCACCCTCCGATGTTCCCTGTCCAGAACCGTCTGGTTTCATGGGACTTTCCTTCACACCAGGGACCCATCCTGCTGACACAATGCAGCACTTAAAACAATATAAAAAAGGGCATAAAGGGTAACGGAATACCCTCCCGCCCTGGAAGCAGTCACCGGGGGATGCGACGAAAACCGACCCTGTTCATTTCATAACAAAGTTAAATAAAATAAATATTGCTTGACTTGTGCACTGAAACCAGATACAGGACGAGGTCCACCTACACGACGCCCAGCCAGGAGGACGCGCTCCTCGAAAAGCTATAATAAAAACACCACCCACGAGACCTTGCACACCATGAGCGGCATCTACGAGACCATTGTCGAAAACGCAAACGAGTTCATCGTCGTCATCCAGAACGGCCGTATCCGTTTCTTGAACCGGAAGGCCCGCGGACTCCCGTGCTTTGCCTGCGACAGCGGGCAAGGTGCGGCGTTCGAGGAGTACATTCACCCGGATGACAGGCCCCTTGTCCTCGAACGGCTCGAAAGGAGGCTTTCAGGGGACGAGGTCGAGAACGTGTCCGTCTTCAGGATCGTCGATCCTTCCGGGAGACTCTACTGGGTCGAGGACAACGCGGTTCTCATCGAGTGGGAGGGGAGGCCAGCCGTCCTCAACTTCATCACGGACATCACGGAACAGAAACGCATGGAAACACAGCTGAAGGAGAGCGAGGAACGCGCGAGGCTCTACCTCGAGCACGCATCCGACCTCATCTTCGTGGTGGACCGGCAGGGACGCATCACCACCATCTCCCCGAGGGTTGAAGGCGTGATCGGCTACTGCGCGAGGGAGCTCTTGAACAAAAACGTGCGCGAGCTCGACATCTTGGCTGACGGATATATCCGGAAGGCCATCGAGCAGGTCAAACGCGTTCTCGACGGGCAGAGGATCCAGTCCTCGCTGTACGAGGTCATTGCGAAGGACGGGGTCTCTCGGTACGTGGAGGTCAGCATGGCCCCCCTGACACTTGGCGAAGAACGTTCCCATGTGATCTGCGTGGCCAGGGACGTGACCGACCGGAAGAGCATGGAAGAGACCCTCAAGAGGATCGAGACGAGGTACCGCGAGTTCCTGGAGGAGATCGAGGACGGGTACTTCGAGGTGAACCTGAATGGCGATTTCACCTTCTTCAACAGCGTCATGTGCAGGATCCTGGGATACCCGCAGGAAATGATGCTCGGGATGAACTACAGGCGCTTCATGGACGAGGCAACCGCGGAAAAGGTCTTCTCCGCCTTCAACCAGGTCTACAGGACGGGGGAGCCTGCCAAGGGCTTCGAGTGGTCTCTCATAAAAAACGACAGCACCGCGTGCCATGTCGAGACCACGGTCGCGCTCATGAGGGGGGAGGACGGCATGCCGTCCGGGTTCAGGGGAACTGTGAGGGACGTCACCGAACAGAAACGCCTGGAGGCGCACCTCCACCAGGCACAGAAGATGGAGGCGCTCGGGACGCTCGCAGGGGGTATCGCCCACGACTTCAACAACATCCTCTCCGGGATCCTGGGCTATGCGGAACTCGCACTCATGGACTCAGGCGCCGATGAGTGGGTGTCTCACCGTATCGGCCAAATCGTGAAGGCGTGCCAGAGGGCGAAGTCACTGGTGAACCAGATCCTCTCGTTCAGCAGGAGAGGGGAGGCGACCATACGACCCGTCATCCTGAAAAACGAGGTGGAGGAGGCGCTGAAGCTGATCAGGGCGTCCATACCCTCGAACATCGAAATACGGACCGCCCTGGGCGCGGCCGAGGAGATCGTGCATGCCGACCCTGCCCGGATACACCAGATCGTCGTGAACCTCTGCACCAATGCCTACCACGCCGTCAAACAGACAGGCGGGCTCATCGAGGTCAGGCTCTCGGTGGCGGGCGGCCCTGTCGCGGGGTGCGCCGCGGGGGAAGGCCTCGACGGGGCTCGATACGTGGAACTCGTGGTCGAGGACTCGGGTTGCGGGATGAACCAGGATACCCTCGAGAGGATCTTCGACCCCTATTTCACCACCAAGCCCAAGGGTGAGGGGACCGGGCTCGGGCTCGCGATCGTGCACACGATCGTCAGGGACATGGGAGGGGCCATACGGGTGAGCAGCATCCCGGGCAAGGGGTCGTCCTTCCACGTGTACCTCCCCTCGCACACCGGTTGTGTGAGAGAGAAGGTCTTTCCCACAAAGGCCCCGACCGGCGGGAACGAGCACGTGCTCGTGGTGGACGACGAGCGGGCCATTGTGGACATAACCTCCCAGATGCTGAAGAGGCTCGGCTACCGGGTGACCGCCTTCATGGACAGCGTGGAGGCCCTCGAGCACTTCAGGCGCAGCAAAGAGGGCTATGACGTGGTGATCACGGACCTCACCATGCCGAAGATGAACGGCGACCTCCTCGCAGAGCAGATCGTCAGCATCAGGCCCGACATACCGGTCATCCTCTGTACGGGATACTCCAGCGAGGTCTCCAGGGAGCGGGTTCTCAGGGCGGGGGTGACCGAGGTGCTGGCCAAGCCGGTGAGCCTCGACCTGCTCGCCCAGTCCGTGCGGAACGTCCTCGACGGAAGGTGAAAGCCCCCATGCTCGTCCGGCGAAGGTCCGCTGAGGCGGGTGCGACCGGCCCCGGTATCTTCCAGAAGGAACGAGGGAGGGTGGAGGTGCCTGCCCGGTCTCCGCGAAGTCATGCGTCGCCGGTCCTGGGGTGGTGGTAGGCGCTGGCTGAAAGCTCACCTGGAAGAACCCAGGGCCTGTCCAATCGTTGGAGAAAGGATCATGCGGCACTGTTGAGCCCGCGAGGAGTCGTCGGCCGACGCCGCGTGGGGATGGCCGGAGTGTCCCTGCGGCATCGGCCTCTCGGTCCGTATGGCATGGGAATTGTCAAGGATCGTGCGGTGGGGTATATTCCGCCCGTGTCTGCCAGGTCGTGTTTCGAGTACGAGGAAGGAGGTCCGGGATGGGAGGAGATGCGACATTGCCCCAGGAGTCTACGCCTGCGAAGGGCTCCGGGGACGGGTGCGTGTTCTGCAAGATCGTCAGTGGGGCTGCACCGGCGTACAAGGTGTACGAGGACGAGACCACCTTGTGCTTCCTGGACATCCACCCGTACACGAAGGGTCACTGCCTGGTCATACCCAAGCGTCACGTCACCTGGTGGCACGAGATGACCGAAGAGGAGACGGCCTCCGTGTTCAAGACGGCGCGGATGTGCGCCCGGAAGATGGTGAAGGCCTTCGGGTGTGATTTCGTGTTCCTGTACGCCCGGGGGCGCCGCATCCCCCACACGCACATCTTCCTCATACCCACCCACAAGGACGACGTGCTCGACCGCTTCTTCCACGCCCTGGAAAAGTTCCAGGAATCACCGTCGGAGCTGGCTAGGCTCAAGGACGCAAACGACATGGTCCAGGCCATGGAGATCCTCAGGGAGACGCCTGGAGAGTGACGTCAAGGCGAGGCGGGCCGGCGTCGTCGAAGAGCTAGGCCGTGATGCCTGGCTGAAGGCTGGTGAGCGGCGATCGCGTCGCACCGCCGCCTCCCCAGGGTCGCCTGAGCCGTCGCCCTGCCCATGACGATGTCCCGGGCCGGGATGGGCGGACCTGCACAGAGGTGGTGTTCTCGATGACGCCTGGTCGAGCCCGGCTCATCCGGGCGCCGGCCGCCATCGTCCACAGCACGGGATACCGTACAGCCACCTCTGATCATGGGTGGACGCATGACGTTTCATCCCCCTCAGAGACACCCTTTATCCAAAGAATGTGCTCGGTATCGGGAATCATCGTGCAGCCGCCCGTGCAGTCCCCGGTTTTTTGCGTGGTTCATCGCTCGACAGGGGATATGCTTTTATTAATTATCACGAGATGACGATAAGACAAGAAATGAAATAGCCGGCCTTCGTGAAGGCGTACTAAGCGGCGATGATGCGAAGGCTGTTGGAGGCGGGTCGTGAAGGGTGTCTATCCGGTGCGGGCGACCGGGGGACGGTCCTCCCCGAGGAAGGCGAGCGCAGGGGAGCTCCAGAAGATGATCGGCCCCGGCTCGAGCGTCTTCGTGGAGAGCGGGTGCGCGGAGCCCCGGTATCTGGTGGACTCGCTCATCATCAGGAACCTCGCTCTCCTGGACGTCCAGGTGTTCACCACCATGCCGCTCGGTCACTATCAGGACTTCGGCGGCGAGACGGGAGACAGGTTCCGCATCCATTCGTTCTTCGTCACGCCTGGCTTGTCCTCCCCGTTCTCGAGCGGAAAGGCCGACCACATCCCCGTCGGGTCCGAGATGCTCGAGCGGATGATCCACGAGGGCGGCATCAAGGTCAACACGGCCCTGATCCACGTCACTCCGCCGGACGAGGACGGAACGGTGAGCCTCGGGGTAAGCGTGGACGTCGTGCGGAAGGTGATCGAGAAGGCGGACACCGTGGTGGCGCAGGTGAATTCCTTTATGCCCTTCACCTACGGCGAAAGCCTCATCGACATCTCGGACATCGATTACCTCGTCGAACACGACGAGCCGCTCGTGGAGTATGCACCCGAGGAACACGACTACGAGACCAGGATGATCGGGCAACACGTTGCCGGGCTCGTGCCCGACGGTGCCACGATCCAGCTCGGGTTCGGCAGGATCCCGGATGCGGCGGCCCGCGCCTTGGGGAACAGGCGTGGGTTGTCGATCGTCTCGGAGACCATCACGAACTCGGTCATGGAGCTCATGAAGGCGGGTGTCGTCGCGAGGGCTGAGCCTGTCGCCGTATCCATGTGCATAGGCGATGCCGAGCTCTTCCGGTTCGTGCACAAGAACCCCGCCGTGTCGATGCGTTCCCTTGCGGGCTTGTGCGACCCGCAGGATCTCTTGGGCAGGCCGTGTTTCGTCGCGGTCAACGGCGCCGTCGAGATCGACCTCACCGGGCAGTCGTGCATGAACCTGAGCGAACGCGGCGCGTACCTGGGAGCCCTCGGGCAGCCCCTCTTCCACAGGATGGCCCAGCTCTCCAGGGAGGGGAAGGCGATCATAGCGCTCAGGTCCACCTCGCGCGACACGAGCATATCGAGGATCGTGCCGAAGTTCACGGACCCGCGGATGGGCGTGTTCACCACGCAGAGCGAGGTGGAATACGTGGTCACCGAGCAGGGCTGCGTGAACCTCTTCGGGAAGTCCATACGAGAGCGCTCGCTCGAGCTCATCACCGTCGCCCATCCCAGGTTCCGCTCATGGCTGTTGGGCGAGGCGAAACGGCTCTGCTACATCTACCCGGACCAGGTCATGCCCCCCGAGGATGCTGTCTACCCGGCCGAGTACGAGCACGTAGGGGTCTTCGACGGCAAGGAGGTGTTCATCAGGCCGGCCCGGATCACCGATGAACGGGCCGTGCAGAACCTGTTCTACTCCATGAGCAACGACGACAGGTTCCACCGCTTCCTCATCCAGATCAAGGCGTTCCATCACGCCCAGGCGCAGCGCATGGTCAACTGCGACTACAGGGACACCTTCGCCATGGTCGCAGAGGACCGAACAGGCGGGTCGACCCAGGTCGTGGCGGTGGCGCAGATCTGCAAGGATTCGTGCGGAGACGGCCCACAGGAAGGGGCCGCCTGCGAGTTCGCCGTCATGGTCCATCCCTGCTGGCAGTGCAAAGGTCTCGGGCGGCACCTTCTCGGGTGCATGGTCGAGATAGCCAGGCGGCTCGGATTCAAGACGCTGAGGATGCACGTCTGGGAGGAGAACGAGCGGATGCTCAAGATGCTGTCCGGCTTCGGCTTTCACATGAATGCCTTCGTAGAGTACAACGTGATACGCATGGACTTCGACCTCGAGGGGGTACCGGAGGGGGTCGCAGATCTTCTTCCGGGCGAGACGTGCTCGATGCCGGCGGGTCCACTCTCCTCGCCGGGCGCAAGCGCGATCCATCGAATCAACTAGACACCGCCAGCCCGCAGGAACGACCCTTCTCCTGTCATGCGCACCCCGACCCTAGTCTGCACACCCGGTGCGAGGGCGGTCTTAAGGGAGCCGCCCAGTCCCTCGGGGAGCGCGCCGGGACCGGGGAAGACCGGTGAGCCGGCCATGCATGCGGATACGGCCCCCGGCGGGGCGCGGTCTTGACCGTGGCGTGCCTCAGGGAATAATGATGGTGCCATGCCAGGTCCGGATCTGCTCGAGCGCCTCCTGCAAACACTCGCCGGCCCGTGCGGCGTGAGGCGGGGAGATTCCGTCCTCCTGTGCGTGTCGGGAGGGGTCGATTCCATGGTGCTCTTGCACCTCATGCAGCGGGCCCGGAGTGTCATGGGCCTCGATCTCGGGGTGATCCACGTCGACCACGGGCTCAGGAAAGAGGCGTCCCGCGAGGACGCGGCCTTCGTGCAGGAGCGCTGTCTGGCTCAGGGCGTACCCTTCCACCTCGCCAGCCTCGGCATGGATCCCTCCGTGGGCGATCTCGAGCAGGAAGCCAGGCGTCAGAGGTACCGCGCCGTGTTCGAGTGCTCAGGCGCCCATGGGTACAAGCTCGTCGCCACCGCCCACACCCTGGACGACCAGGCGGAGACGCTCCTGTACCGCGCCGTGCGCGGCACCGGGGTGAGGGGGCTCGCTGCCATGGCGCACAGGAGGCCTGACGGCCTCATCCGTCCCCTCCTCGGCGTGACGAGGGCCGAGATCGCGCGGTACGCCCGTGAGAACGGCATAGCCTTCAGGCTGGATGCAACGAACGAGGATGTGTCGAGGCCCAGGAACCTCATCCGGAGAGAGGTTCTGCCCCTGCTTGAGCGTATCAACCCCGGGGCGGCCCCGGCCCTGGCCTCGCTCGCATCCATCGCCCGGGAGGAAGGGGCCGTGCTCGAAGAGATGGCGCGGTCGCTCGCGAGGCAGTCCCGCGTCCTCTCGGGAAGCCTGGTCTCGGTGCACGACGCCTCGATGCTCCTTTCCGCCCCTCTGCCGGTGCTCAGCCGCCTGGTCATCGAGCTCTCCACCTCCGTGGGTGGGTTCGCCCAGGGGACGTCCTCGCTGCAGGTGGGCCTGGCGCTGGAAGTTGTGCAGGGAAAGAGACGTGCCCACGTCCTTCACCGCAGGCTCAGGATCGAGCGTTCGGGCGGGCTCGTGGCGGCTCACCGTGTCGTGCCTCCCCCCCTCTACCGGTACCGCGTGGCAGCGGGGACAGGCGGCACGGTCTCGATACCCGAGATCGGTCTCGACGTGTACGTGGGTCGGACCGTCCCCGGCGACGGGTGTGTGCTCAGGTCATGGATGGAAGGGGACAGGGCCGGAGGACTCAAGGCGACCGAAATCCTCGCCTCGCTGGAAGTCCCGGTGCTGTTGAGACCCTTCTGGCCGGTTCTCGAGAGCGGGGGGAGCATCGTCGCCGTTGCAGCCGGGACGCCCGGACGGGGGCCGCTCCTCATGAAAGGGGTGACAGGTCGTGGCCGCTAGCCTCGTCGAGAGCCTCGGGTCGATCGATGCGGTGGGGTTCCTCCCACCCTCCCTGCAGGCGCTCGTGGTCGCCTGCACGCTCAGGGCCAGGCGCGCGAGCGTTCTCTGGGTGACCGAGGACACGGAATCCATGGAGAGGGCCGAGGACGACCTCTTGTGCTTCCTCGAGAAGGGGGAGGTGCATGTCTTCCCGCCCTACGACGTGAGGCCCTACCAGGACGACAGCCCCTCGAAGGAGATACTCGCCTTGAGGATCGATGCGCTCAGGGCGCTTGCAGGGCGTGCGCCGGCCGTCGTCGTCGCCCCGGTATCCGCGCTTGCGTGTCACACCATCGCCCCTGCCGATCTGAAGTCCCGCGTCATCGAGGTGAGGCCCTCGGACGTCCTCGACAGGGATGAGTTCGCATCGAGCCTCGCGCTCATGGGATACGTCCGGGAGCCCCTCGTGGAGGACGTCGGCCAGTTCAGCGTGAGGGGCTCGGTCGTGGACGTCTTCTCGCCGGGCATGGAAAGCCCGGTGCGCATAGACTTGTTCGGCGACGAGGTCAGTGCGGTCAAGGCGTTCGACATGAGGACGCAGAGGACCACGAAGGCCCTGCCGGGTGCGACGATCCTGCCTGCAGGAGAGATCATCCTCGACCAGGCCGCCATCAGGCGTATGAGGCCCGCCTTGAGGAGGCTGGCCGGGGAAGGCGCGAAACCCCTCATCGAGGACATCGAGCACGGCGTGCACGTCCCCGGCCTCGAGCTCTTCCTCCCCCTCTTCTCCGACGAACCCGCCTGCCTGCTCGACCACCTCGCCCCGGACGCCACCCTCTTCGTGCCCGACGACGAGGATGTGTCCGATGCATGGGACAGGGTCGCCGAACAGTACTCCCACGGCCACGCCCGGGCCGCCTCGCAGGGAAGGCCGCTCCCGCATCCACAGAGCGTGCTCGTCTCGAAGGAAGGGCTCCTGGAACGCATGCGGCGCTCTCACGCGAGGGTCTCCACGACCAGGGCCTTTTCACCGGATACCGTCAGGTACCGGTCCGCCTCGGCGTACCTCCAGGCGGGCAGGGGCACGGACGCCGTGTTCGACAGGGTGTTGTCGTTGATCACCGGCCTTGGCGGCCTGTACATCTGCTCTTCCGCAGAGATGTTCACAGAGAGGGTGGAGTACGCCCTGACCAAGCGGGGGGTCGACGTCGCGCGTGCCCGGGGCGGTTCGATCCTCGAGCGCCAAGGCCCGCCCACCAGGGTCACGGTCGTGCCGGGCAGCCTGTCGTCGGGGTTCGTGCTCGAAGACCTCGGGATCGCAGTGATAGGCGCAGAAGAGCTCCTCGGCGCGAAGCGAAGGAGGAGGAGGAAACCCTCGGGCCCCCCGATCTACGACCCGTTCACCCAGCTCGACGTCGGGGACGCGGTGGTTCACAAGGACGCCGGTATCGGGATCTTCCAGGGGGTGGTGCGCCTGGAGGTCGACGGCACGTCGAGCGACTTCGTGCTCCTCGAGTACCTGGGAGGCGACCGCCTCTACGTCCCCATGTACAGGCTGAACCTCCTCCAGCGCTACGTGGGCGACGTCGATCGCTTCACCGTCGACAAGCTCGGCGGTACCAGGTGGATACACGCCAAGGCGAAGGCCAGCCAGTCGGTGAAGAGGCTCGCGGGGGAACTGCTGGAGATGTACGCCAGGAGGCAGGCCGCCCAGGGCTTCTCCTACGACACGACGAACCCCCTGGTGGAAGAGTTCGCCGACGCCTTCCCCTACACGGAGACGGACGACCAGCTCAAGGCGGTGGAAGAGACCCTCTCGGACATGGCCGGGCCACGGCCCATGGACAGGCTCATCTGCGGGGACGTGGGGTACGGGAAGACCGAGGTGGCCATGCGCGCCGCCTTCGTGGCGGTCATGAGCGGCAAGCAGGTCGCCGTCCTGGTGCCTACCACCCTCCTGGCCCACCAGCACCTGAGGACGTTCAGGGAACGGATGGAGGGCTGGCCCATCAGGGTCGAGGTCCTGTCGAGCATGAAGGGCGCGTCCCGCAGAGACGACGTGCTCCAGGAGATCGAATCGGGCAAGGTCGACATCGTCATCGGGACGCATGCCCTCCTCTCGGACAGGGTGAAGTTCAAGGACCTCGGTCTCCTCGTCGTCGACGAGGAGCACCGGTTCGGCGTGCGGCACAAGGAGCTCATCAAGGCAAGGAGGGCTCAGGTCGACGTCCTGACCCTGACCGCCACCCCCATCCCGAGGACCCTCAACTTCGCCATATCGGGCCTGCGGGAGCTCTCCGTCATCGAGACGCCGCCTGCGGAACGGAAGGCCGTGGACACCGTGATCAGCCGTTACGACGAGGACGCCGTGGCCGCTGCCATCACCCGCGAGCTCGACAGGGGGGGCCAGGTCTTCTACGTGCACAACCAGGTGGCCACCATCGAGGAGGCGGCGGGTCGCGTCCAGACGCTGTGCCCCCGCGCGAGGGTGGGGGTCGCCCATGGCCAGATGCCGAGGTCGAAGCTGGAAAAGGTCATGTCCGCCTTCCTGGACAGGAAGATCACCGTGCTCGTCGCATCGGCCATCATAAGCTCGGGCATCGACATCCCGAACGCCAACACCATCATCATCGACAGGGCGGACAAGTTCGGCCTTGCGGACCTGTACCAGCTCAGGGGAAGGGTGGGGAGGTCCAAGACCAAGGGTTACTGCCTCCTCTTGCTGCCCGAGGTCGGGCAGATCACCAAGGATGCACGCAAGCGGCTCGCAGCGGTGAAGGAGTACGAGTCGCTGGGCGCGGGTTTTCACATGGCGCTTCGAGACATGGAAATCCGGGGGGTGGGGGACATCCTCGGCAGGGCGCAGTGGGGGCACGTCACCGCCATCGGGTTCGAACTCTACCAGGAGATGCTCAAGGAGGCGGTCGACAGGCTCAAGGGCGTCGAGACGAGGCCGAAGGTCGAGCCCGAGATCCATATCGGCGTGGACGCGTACATACCCGAAGACTACTGCCCCGACCAGCACCTGAGGCTGGGCCTC
>Ga0116166_1002885_pt1 | contig 13700 bp, 10 predicted proteins | sample AD_JPNMR2_MetaG_FD_89884 | JGI IMG/M metagenome (GOLD analysis project Ga0116166, IMG submission 89884) | Active sludge microbial communities of municipal wastewater-treating anaerobic digesters from Japan - AD_JPNMR2_MetaG | ecosystem: Engineered > Bioreactor > Anaerobic > Digestate | place...
CCCAGGCAGGCGATGCTGGATGCCTACCCTATGCTTAAGTCGCGCTATGGCCCCGACGACGGCAACAACCAGGTCTTTTATCTTACCCGGGCCACAGCCACCTTTTACTCTTTTACAGAAGAACCAAGAGTAATTAAGTTTGGATAACCGGTTTTAATTATAAGTGCTATTGTTCATGCATAAACGGGTTGCCGGTGCTGCTCGAAACCCTTATGCACTTGGCCTCTCATGGTGGCAAGGTGTGAGTTCATATACAAGCGAAGAAAGCGAAGAAGTGAGTGCTTGCACCATCCGGCGATTTATGCTAATATATGCTCACAAGATATGCCGAAGTGGCGGAACTGGCAGACGCACACGACTCAAAATCGTGCGGGCTCGTCCCATGTGGGTTCAACTCCCACCTTCGGCACCATTGATTTTAAAGGCTTCCCGAAAATTGGGAAGCCTTTCGATATGTCCAATAAATTAATTTAGTGCCTATTTGGTGCCATACATCTCAACTCTTAAATATCATCATATGAGTTTTGCTGCTTCTTTACCAAGGCCATCAATAACGTGAGAATACGTATACCCCCCCCCGGGGTCTGCTTCAAAGGTATTTTCTTTCATCGTGGGTTCTTCATCGTTGTAGTAGGAGTAAAAAAAGTTAAAATATTTGCCCAAATATTGCCTCCTCCTACAATAGCTCTAACTTGCAAGATTTTAAGATGTCTAAAAAGATATTCGTATCTGCCAAAGAAAACTAATTTGATTATGAAATGTAATCCTTAAATTGTTGGAAACTATCAATTTTAGTTTTTCCACTACATAGAATGTGATTATATTCATAGTGAAGACAATAACTACAATGTATGCAATCATCCATTACATTTGCGTAGGGCTTCCCTCTCCAGATTCTCGCTTTGATAGGACAGTAATCTACATGGTAAGCAAAACCTCTTTGGATAATGCTCTTACGTTCAGTAAACAACTTAAATTTGCTTCGTACTTTTTCTACAAAGGAATTGTAAGCCCAATGTTTTGTGTTGGTCTTGTATATCACGTCTTCAATTAGCTCAGTTTCAACTGGCAAGTTTTTAAATCGGTCGAGGGTTATTTCAATCGTAGATATATCAAATTTTCGTATTTTAGCCAATTTAAAGTCATCAATTTGATGTGTAACAGCTACCTCGATTATTAGAGGCCTTCCGTTAATATAAACCAATACATCTGGAACAATAGAATCAAATCTGTTTTCTATTATTACCTCTTCAAATTCAAATAGCCTTTCTTCTGCAATAACCCAAGGATCCTTATAACTTGAAAATTTTAATATGACATCAGGCAATACAATCTTCTTGTATTTTTCTAGAAGATTCTTTACGGCAATATGTAGTGCCGTCTCGACTGCCTTTTCGCATTCAGATGAATTATAATGAGCAAAATGATGCATCTTTTTATCGCCTTTTCTGGCAATCAGGGGTTGCTCGCATGCAGGGCAAATACAGTTACATTTAAGACCCCTTTCAACTTCTGAGATATGTTTTAAGGCTCCTTCGTGCAAACCATAAGGTAATTGAAAATGCACTTATCGTTTCTCCTTGATTGTTTTCAGAATCAAATAAAATATAGGAGATTTTGGCATTTCTATACTCTTATCGGCCTCCAGCATATTAACTTAGCAGGTTAACCTACAACCTTCAAGGCATTATCCTTGATCTGATTAACCAGCTCTACAAGCCTCTTCTGCTTTGCGCCGTCAAACAATTTAACGAAGCTTTGCGGCTTGTCGAAAGGCGGCTTCATCAGGTCGGAGACGTTCTCGATATAGCCATTCTGCACAACGTAATCAATAATTTTCTTGACAAAGACAATTTGTGCCCGGGTTAAGGATTGGTCATTGATGAATTCAGAGAAGGCGGCACATGCTGCTTCGTACTCCAGTTTGGCAATTTTACGAACCAGTAAACCAAAAGGCGTATCTTGAAACTCCCGTTGGTAATCTTCAGGGGAACCCAGCTCACCGGTGAGTATCTGCTCCAAACTCTTAAAATCCGTAGCCGTCAGGGGAATGTTGTGGCGCAGCTTATGGATGGCGATGTGATCACGGTTTTCTTCGATATAGCGGTTCACTTTCAACCTGTAGTCCTCAAAGGTGTAGGCCGCCTCGATACCCTCTCCCTCTCTCCACACGGAGAAATCATCGGTTAGATCGGTATAGACCAGGTTATTTTGCCCTTCGTCGATAATAAATTTAATGAGATCGCGCAGCTCTACCCGAACCTGCTCAAAACGAAGGATATCCACGCTCTGCCAGAACTCCTCGGTGGCTACAGTTTTGACCAGTTCCAGCCTGGCCATAACCTGCGGTATAGTGGCCCGTTCGGCCAGGCTCATTGAAATATTAATAAGCTGCTTCTTGCCTTTCTTAAAATGAGGCAGGCCCTCGATCTGGGCAATCATTAAACCGTACATAAAGTTATCAAAACGCTTGGCATGCTCGTCCGGGTCGCTCATAAAAACAAGGGGCGCTAAATGCTCGATCAGATTATGCTTATCTAATTCGGATAAGCATACAAAGGCTTCTGCTTGTTTAAATTTTTCGATATGTTGGAGCTGCATCTTCACCGATACCAGATCAGTGTTCAGATCGTTGATCTGCTTCAACACCGCTTCGATCAACTCTCTCCGCAAAGCCTGGTACGGTTCTTCCGCAAAGGCCGCATGCTGCAGATGGTGGATCAGCCTTACCCGCTTGGCAAATGTGGCTTCGGACAAAGTCTGTATCTCGCTCCCCGGCAGCCCCTCTTTATGCTGGCGGAAGAATTCAAAGTTCCCCAGGTAATCGAAGATGACAAAGTGGGTCTTGTCTTCTCCGTCACCAAAGAGATTCTTGCAGAGACGGGTGCCCCGTCCAATCATCTGCCAAAACTTGACCTTGGAGCGCACCCGCTTAAAGAAGACCAGGTTGACAATTTCCGGCACATCGATCCCGGTGTCAAGCATATCCACGGATACGGCGATATGGGGATCCTTCTCGGGGTTTTTAAAATCATTAATGAGGGTCTGCGCATAGTTATCGTCGCAGACTACCCGCCTGGCAAAGCTGCCTCTGTAGTGCGGGTACAGCTTATTAAATCGATCCACGATATACTGGGCATGCTTTTTGTTTTGGGCAAAGATGATGGTTTTCCCCAGGCGATCGCCCCCGGCCACCTTAATGCCTTTGGTCATTAATTCCTCCAGCACCCTGTCCACGGTATTCTGGTTGAAGATGTAATCGTTAATGGCCGGCGGAGGGATATAATCAGGCATCGCACCGTCTTCATCGGTAAAGTCTTCTTCGTAGCGTTCTTTATCTTCTTCGGAGAGGTCATCGTAGGTAATCCCTTCATCCAGAAATTTTGATCTGACCTCGATATTGTAATACGGCACCAGCACGCGGTCTTTCTCCACCGCCGTTTCATATTCATAGGCATAGGTCGGGACACCTCTTTCCAGTTCAAAGAAGTCGTAGGTATTGCGGTCTACATCCATTTTGGGCGTGGCCGTTAGACCTACCAGTATGGCGTCAAAATAGTAGAAGATGGCCCGGTATTTATTGAAGATGCTGCGGTGGGCTTCGTCAATGATGATCAAGTCAAAATGGGCAGGGGTAAAGAACCTGGCGCCGTCATCGGTCCTGGTCATATCGATAGCATTTAACATGGTCGGGTAGGTGGAAAATACAATCCGTGCGTTTATATCATCTTTATTGCTTAACAGGTTGCACAGAGACATATCCGGCAGGTGGGTCTTAAATGCGTCTTTGGCCTGGTTGACCAGGGCCGTCCGGTCCGCTAAAAACAGGATATTGGTGACATAACCGCCCCGCGACAGTACATCGGTTAGGCCGGCTGCGGTCCTGGTCTTGCCGGTTCCTGTAGCCATGACCAGCAGCGCTTTGCGATGGCCCGCTTCGATGGCTTCGCAGACGGCACGGATAGCTTCCTTTTGATAATAGCGATCGGTAATTTTGTCTTCAATGGTGATTTCGGCCAGCGCTTTCCGATCATTTCGCCGGTTGATCAGCTTTTCCAGGTCAGCTCTGGCAAAAATGCCGCTCACCTGGCGCTGGGGGGAGGTCACATCGTCCCACAGGTAAGTTTCAAAACCGTTGGTGAAAAAGATTATGGGCCGCCTGCCGGTCATTTTCTCCAGACAGTCGGCATAGAGTTTGGCTTGCTGGGCGCCCTTCTTGGGATCAACGGAGGTGCGCTTGGCTTCAATCACAGCCAGCGGCAACCCGTCTTTGCCGTAAAGGACGTAGTCGGCATAACCCTTTCCTTCATCATTGGGCATACCGTAAAGCTCCACTTCTTCCTGTACATCATCGCCAAAAGTCCAGCCGAGCAGTTTCAGGTCTACATCGATATATTTTTTCCGCGTAGCAAACTCGGAGATATCTTCCGCTATGAATTGCCGCTCCCCTTGATGCTGCTCCTTCTCCGCTGTTAACTGTTCGCTCATGGTTGCTATTTGAGCCCGCAGTGCTTCTATCTCCGATTCCTTCTGCTCAATCAGGCTGTCCATTTCACGGATCCTGGCTTCATCTAGAACAACCTTCGCCGCCGGGATCCTGGCTTCGTCAAAGCGCCGCTCCAGATACCTGGCGCCGTAGCAGTAGTCGATCCACTGGATGAATTCAAATAACGAAGAAAGGGCCAGGACAGCGTCGCTGCGGTTGATTGTCTTGTCTGTGTGGACAGCCAGGTTGCCAAGCTTTATAATATAAGGCAGCTTGCTCCAGGTTTTCCGGTCCACGGCAAATTTGAAAGAGGGTTCGTGAATCAACGACTGCAAATTGTTCTTATAGGGCATGGAAATGGTGTTGTCGGCAGAGTAGACCCACTTCACCGCCAGCTCCAGTGCTTTGCGGCAGCCGACAGCAGCCATGGCCGGGGAAGTAGCCAGTACCCGCTCCGCTTCGATGCAGGCTGCGGCAAAGAGGGAGTATTCGTCCTGGCCTCTTAAGAACTCAAAGTTTGCAGTCATTGTTTCACCTCACTGCAAGTTAATCAAAATATTCGGACATCAGGCTGTCGAAGAGGTATTGGGTTTCGGTGATGGCTTTGTTGATTAGAGTTTTATGCTTCTCAATTTGCATTACAGTATCTGCAAATTTATTTTGCAGCTCAATTGGAGGAATGTAAATATCTATATTACTCATCTCTTGGGCATTGATATTTGCCATCCCTACTATATTTTTAGCCATTTTCATAAGTAACTTTTTCCCATATATTGAATTAAGATATGCCGAGATAAATTCACTATTGGCTTTTTCATTTGGCACTAACCGTACTAAATATCCTGCATATGCCATAGGCTTTTCTTCTCTAAAAACAGCCGTCTTACCTACTAGCTCCTTGCTATTTGTCCTATTAAAAAGCATATCACCTTTATAGACTAGATACTTTTCTTTTTGCTTTTCATCCAAATCAACATATTTTAGGTCAGTTAAATCAATACTTCCTTGATAGGTTATATTATTCATCCTGAGTATCGGTACAGAAAATCTAGATAATCTTTCTGATGAAGCCTTAGCTGAAGTTCCATATTGAATTTTCAATGCTAAGTCTTTTATTTTACCAGTTTCCCAGCCTTTTTCATTGATAACAGGATCACCGAACATATCGTAAAAGATCGATTTGGTAAGATTGTCCAGCTCTGCAAGCTGCTGTTTGCGCAGGGCAAGGAGTTCTATTACAGAATCCAAAGTCTTCACGATCATATTTTGTGATAAAATCGAAGGAAGTCTTATATCCAATTCTCTTACATATTTGTCAAGTTTAAGGTTTGATATACCTGTAGTCTTATTCTGGTACGAATTTGTTTTACCCGTTTTGTGGTACCACCATAACTGATAAAAAAGATACTTAGCATTGCAAGTTGCTTTATCAGTTATACGTAAAATAGACGTAAAATTATTGGAAAGATATTTATTGGGTTCCCCTTCGAAATAAACAACTCTTCCAACTGGTTGGTCCGGGCCACCACCTGACTTCTCAATAATGATGTCACCTGTTCTTAATAATTTGTTTTTAATCTTAGAGGTGTTAATTTTTCTTGTAACAACCTTTGAATAATTGATATGACCTTCATTTGTAAAGTTAGTAGTCCGTAGAACAGGTATTCCATTTCCTACATCATCGTTCTTCCCCCATTCTCCAGTTATAGGTTTTTCAATGATTTCAAAAAGTTTAACCATCGATAAGCCCCCTTAACTCCTGCATCTTGGAGGTGATCTCATGGTTCAGCTGATCAAGGCGATCCAAAATCACCCGGGGGTGATCATACTCCACCTTTTCATAGACAACCTCTTTATAGCGGTTGATGGAAAGGTCGTAGTCGTTGGCTACAATGGCTGCCTTATCCACAAAGAAGCTTTGCTCCGTAGGTTTGCGATCCACTTCGCCTTCAAGGTTGTGAAAGCGGGCCAGGATATCGGGAATATCATTGGCCTCGATGGCAGTACGCTTATCATCCAGGGAATAACCGTCAGCCTTCATATCATAGTACCATACTTTGTCCGTGCCTCCGGCTCCGGTTTTAGTAAATACCAGGACCGCTGTACTAACACCGGCATAGGGCTTAAAAACACCGCCGGGCATGGAGATGACCGCCTGCAGTTGATGGTTCTCCACCAGCTCTTGACGCAAAGCTTTGTGCGCCTTGGTGGCGCCAAATAAAACTCCGTCCGGCACAATGCAGGCGCAGCGGCCGCCTTTGCGCAGCATGCGCAGGAACAGGGCGACAAAGAGCAGCTCGGTTTTTTTGGTATTGGTTACAGTTTTGAGATTGTCATGAATGCTCTCGGCATCTATAGTGCCCTTGAAGGGCGGATTGGCCAGGATGATATCAAAGGCTGAAGAAATATTGTTTTGCTTGGAAACGCTGTCCATATATTCAATTTTGGGATTGGTAATGGAGTGAAGCATCAAGTTCATGGCCGATAAGCGCAGCATGGTCCTGTCGGTGTCAAAGCCGGTAAACATTTTACCGGCAAAGTGATCCCACTGCTCGCCGGTCATTTTCGATTCGTACTTCTCACGGATATATTCAGCGCAAGAAACCAGGAAACCGGCGGTGCCGCAGGCCGGGTCACATATCCTGTCGTCTGGTGCAGGGGCAAGCAGGCGCACCATCATATCGCGAATATGGCGGGGGGTGCGAAACTGGCCGTTCTGCCCGGCAGTGGACAGTTTGCTCAGCATGTATTCATAAAGGTCGCCCTGCATGTCCAGGTTTTTGATATCATGCTCGTAGAGTTCATCCAAGCCCGTGATGACCTTCTGCAGAATCTGTGGGGTGGGGATCAAAAACAAAGCATCCTGCATGTAACGGGAGAAGGCCGATGCATTTTCCCCATTCATAGATTTTATAAATGGGAAAACCTTCGTGCTGACAATATCGTAAATCTCACGCGGATCCTTGGTTTTAAACTTGCTCCAGCGCATGGACTGCCCTTCTTCATCCTGGGGAAATATTTTGGATAGAGTTTCACCGCTAAGGGCTTCCATCGTTTCTATTTCCAGCTCTTTTTCGTCCAGAGAACGGATAAACATCAGGTAGGTTAGCTGCTCTATTACCGTGAGCGGGTTTGTAATCCCACCGGCCCACATATCGGTCCAAATTTTGTCAACTTTGTTTCTGATTTCTCCTGTTAGCATGTACATACTCCTTTTGTTTTCTATGTTTACTGAGACGAACCCGGTCTTATCAAATCATTAAACCAGAGAGATAACACTACGTCCATCTGTGAGTTATGCGTCTTAGCCCCGGCTACTTTTCCCAGGAGCTTTTTTATTAGAAGCTAATTCCGGATCCTGCCGTAGTAAGGCTACTGCTTTAACTGCATACCCTTTATTTTTGCCAGTTTCCATTTTTTTACTCGAGTTTACTCCTTTTATTAAGCCAGCCTCACAGAGGTCGAGGAAAGCTCCCCTGGGGCAACTTTTACTTTGACTGGAGGTGCCCTTTCCGAAGAGTTTGCTTGTCGCTGTTTCCCAGGCCTCAGCCGGGCAAGCTGCTTTGCCTGAATGCAGAAGCAGTACCGCACGGACAGCAGCCTCACCGTATTTTCCCATTGTCTCCCTTTCTTCCGATATGTGCTAACCATTCAGAAAGTAATCTGAATCAATCTTTTTCACTTCGTATTTGGAGACCAGGGAGACCCCCAAGTTGAAGTCTATCATTAACTGTGCCAGCTGTTCACCGTCAAAAATCTACTATACTTTCAATACTGTTGCGTTAAGAGTTTATAAGCACAATTATTTCACATGGCCGAAGCATTTTAATTACAGTAAGTCTTCATCTTCTTGTAGAAATACCAATTCTTTTGTTCTGTAAGTAACTTCGTATTGCAAGGGTTAGGTTCATGACGCTGGGTGAGGAACTTTGATCACAATTTTACTGTTGCACGAATCTTTAAAATCTTTCAAGCTAAACTCATCTTTTTCTTCTTTAAAATCTAAGTCTTTTTGATATTGTTTTGGTAAATCCCTAATTGTTTTTTTCACCTTATTATAGGCATCATTACCCATAACAAAGAGGTAGTTACAACAAGGATTTAACAAAAATCTTTTCATTAACACATTCTCAACAAAAAAGTCCTCATAAAGTTTATTCGCCAAATTACTTTTAAAAACTTGTGTAGATGGAGTACTCCAACTTATTCTATTGTGCCGTCGATCATGGCAATAAGTTGCTATACCATGGAGAGTAAGTTGTGTTACCATAATGGCTGATTCTCTGATTGATTCCCTGTTAATTGGCTTTGAACCCTCGATCATTTCAAACAAATTTAAAAAGTTTTGCTCAAACTCACTTCCTTTTGATGCCTTAAGCCATGTACGTTTAAAGTTTTTATACATTCTTCCCTTGTAAACGTTTTTTAAATACGCCTTGGAAATCCCATCAATTGTAAAATGTTTCATCTCTTTTAGTTCTTCAGCAATACCATTTGCTGATGTAATTGAGGTTGAAATTCCCGTTATTATAATTTTAGATGTTGCGAGAAAGTTACCGGCTGGACCGAACATTAATGTTTGATTACCAATATCAGATGAACTAGGTTCATCTAAACCAATATGAATAATATCTTTCTTTCTAATTCTGCCTCTTAATGATAAATACTTCTTTTCTAATAAAAAACGAAGTAATTTAATTGTAACCAGGTCTAATTTTCTATACTCCCATATATCATAAAAAGTTTCCGATTTAACACTTCTAAATTTAACATAGCAAAAAGCACCTCTTATTACATTTCGAAGCATGATATTGTTTAATGGGAAGGATAAGCTCACTGTAGTTATCATGGTATCAGTTATATCTGACCCATGAGATTAACATAAAGATTGGAACAACTACTTACATCAGCTAATTAATTTCCACTTGTTTTTGAAAAATTCCTTCTTTTATTTCAAGTACCAAAGCTCATACTTGGGGATATATCAAAATCACAAATACTATAGCACCACTGAGAGGGACGATTGCATTATAAGAAACCATTCTTTGCACGCTTACCCTGAAGGACTCCAGCGAACTTTTTGTTTTTATCCCGTCGACACTGTTTTTCCCATTTCTTGGCTTAGATATAGATAATGCCCAAGCCTAACCGATATTCCTTGATAAGGCCATCTACTCCTTCATTACTACTTCGGCCGATGGCCTTTCCTGCATCCTAGCGTGAACCACCATACCACATCAAAGTACACCATCCCAACCATTTTCAACTTATTTCGGCAAACAAGTGGGCCTTCTGCTGTGGATAATGCAAATTTTTGTAGCAATGGTTGATAATTAAGAATTTAGTGATAAAATATTTATAAAACCTCTATAAAGGATGTGTTTTTCTTGCCTAGCAAAAAACATGATGATATTGCAAAAAGAATCGCAAAAAAGCTTAATGCGGAATACAATCCAAGTCAGGGAGTTGATATTGTAACTAAAAGTAAGGCTATAGAAGTAGAATCATCATCAGAAACGGTTTCTGAAGCTATTATGCAGCTCCAAGGGCATAATGACAAGCTTAAGTACATAGCTGTTCCAGATAACGAAGTAGCCGCTACAATAGAAAAAACAAAAAATACAAAGGTTGGCGTAATGGATAGTAAAGGAAATATAAAAAAATCAGCAGGCAGACCTAAAAAAAATAAATAATACTAATTTGACATAACCTGCTTACTATCTATTAGTCTGTTTGTGGTAGTATAGTCCGCTTTTATTTTTCCAAGCGGGATCCATAGTTTTAGTTTTTGCATATTTATTGTTTTAATCTCTTTAAGATTACGGGGTTTTGAATGTACAAAAAGTCAGATTTAAGAATCAACTTTATCCCGATAACCTTTAACAAAGCCAAATTTACTGGAAGCGAATTACCATACATTGATGCGGTTCAACTTAGGGAATTGAGGGAATCACATAGGGATAGCCATGTTATGAGGCGACATGGCAATGTTATTCAATGTGTTCCTATAAGTAACAAAGCAGAATTGCTTGGCAACGAAAAGCGGTTTACCATAAAAAATGATTTTACGTTGGCCTCAAAACTTGTTCAGGAATCAATAATAAGATTCTTTAAATCAAAGAGCATGCCGTTCAGTAAATTTTCTAATCCAACTTCGGTAGTCATAACAAAAGAGAATCTTATGCAGGGTGTTGTCGATGATGAGATCGCATCTTTGTTCCCAATGTACCCAGAATACCACTTCGATAGTAGGGTGATCGTTCCTCATAATGGAAATATCACATTCGGCATCCTTCTGGATTTCAACGTATTCCAACTAATAGAAGCGACAGCCAAGGAGCTTATCGATAAGGGCGTCGATATAAGCAGCTGTTATGTCGTTGCCGATAACAAACAGGTTCCAATTGGAGTTGATCAGCGTTTCAGGAGAAATCTGATCGGGAGGGTCAAGAATGTAAGGGGGTACTCCCTAATTCTTGATGATTATAAGGAGCAGGATCAAATAGATGCTTCATCCTGCTATCTTGAGGCAAGTCCCAGCAATATCAGGCATTGCTTATTAGCACTTACGAATAATGATATCGAAGAAATCCAAAGAAAGAAGATAGAGCAGATATTCAAGGTAAAGGGTGCAAAGAACCAGGCAGACAGGATAGAAAAAATTAGGAAATGGCTCGAAGGCTATCAACCGTTCTATTGTGGCGGTGGGTTGTACTTCACCATTGCCTCAGATATCCTAAAGATCAGATATGGTAACGAAGCTGGTGAATACCGTGAACTTCAAAGGCCGTCATTTGCCCTTAGGCCGGGAGGATTGACAATAGCAAACGGTAGCATTGACAAAAAGATTGATGAAAAAGGCCCTTACGACGCGGAAACCTTCCCAAAAAAACGAGTCAGAGTCGCCATTCTCTGTCCTGAAAGATTCAAGGGTGAGGTTGAAATCTTCTTTAGTCAATTCCGAGACGGGGTCCCTCCGAGACCCAATAGAGATGACCCATTTACTCAGGGCTTCACCAGGAAATATCGCCTTACTGGCTGTGAGTTCAAGCTGTTTCCTATAGTAAGTGACAAAGAGGACTCAAACGACTATAAGCAGACTAGCCTTGAAGCTCTTAAAGACCCGGATGGCTTTGACCTCGCGATGATTGTCATAAGGGAGGATTTCCATCAGCTTCATGGCGAGAACAACCCCTACCTGGTTTCTAAATCAACCTTCATGTCGCAAGGAGTCCCTGTACAATCGATAGAGATTGAGACGATCAAGGATGAGAGAGGCAGGCGCTGGATTCTTAACAACATAGGACTTGCATCATATGCCAAGCTCGGCGGTATCCCATATGTATTGATGTCTACCCCAGGTCTAACGCATGAATTGATCTTTGGAATAGGAAGTTCCAATATCAAGAGCATGCGTCTAAGGGATTCAGAGAGGTTCATCGGTATCACAACGGTTTTCAACGGTGATGGCAACTACTTGCTTTATAATCTGACTCGTGAAGTACCATACGAGGATTATCAAGACGCCTTGCTGACTTCTCTAAGGGAGGCGCTAAATGAGATCAAGAGTAGATATGCTTGGCAGAAAGGGGATAGCGTAAGATTAATATTCCACCAGTCTTTCAAGAGATTTAAAGACGTCGAGGCACAGGCTGTCAAGAATCTCGTGAATTCCATAACGGAATTCCAGGTCGAATATGCATTCGTGCATATCAGCGATAGCCATACTTGGAAGGCTTTTGATATGAATGCAGAAGGGATCAACCATTTCGATAATTATCAATGGCATAAGAAAGGCGAATACGTCCCAATCAGGGGCTTGTGCATATCTTTGGGCCCCCAAGCGGGTTTGTTGACCCTTACAGGTCCACGTCAGCTCAAGACCCATCTGCAAGGATGCCCTGAACCTATCCTCATATCTATCCATAAAGAATCAACATTCAAGAGTTGGGATTATATTGCCGACCAGGTGTTTAAACTGACATTCATGTCTTGGCGTAGCTTCTTCCCCTCATCCAAACCAGTGACCATCGAATATTCTGACTTCATCGCAAAGATGATGGGGTCGCTAAGGGATATTTCGAATTGGAATCCCGATATCCTTACCACCAAGCTTCGGGAAAGCAGATGGTTCCTATGACAGAGGCAATTTCCCAAGAAATTGGCAACAAGCTGGAAAGACTTAAAGTGAGCATACTTTCACACAATGAAAAGGGCAATATTTATGGATTATTTTCCCACCATTTCCTCACTAAGACTACTGAATGGCAAGAGGAGTTGGATGTATTATGCGATGAGGATTGGATCAGGACCCAATTCGATGAAAAGAATGCGTATTTAATTTCAGGCCTTGGGTATTCCCTCTCAGGCCTTTCATCCGAGGCATCTAAGAGGTTTGTAAAAGGATTCAATCTGCTGATGCAAAGAGACCCGTTTAAGGGACCGCCCGTCTCTTTCGCCTTTCATCCTGAGACATTAATAGGACTCATTCTTGGAGTCAAAGGGATCTCTGATGGCGGATGGAGGACAGTTTCTTCAGAATGGCTATCCTCGTTGATCGAAAAAAGGGTCAGAGGTGGCAGTTTGACAGGATACCAGGAGTTGATATACAAGTATGCAAAGTACCTGCTCAATAATTCACCCCAAGAAATTTCTGTAAAACCAGGAGTTAAGACCCTTGAAGAGCTTGCCTTACTGGAATATACATTAAGACGGTACATTTTCATGGACAAAAGGCCGGATATATTGGCTGAGATTAGAAAAGACCTGATTGAGCGATTTATAAAGATCGATTTGTCTAAAGATGTAGAAGAAAAGGCAGCGATCATCTGGGCCGCTGTGACCGAGAGCATATCATCAGATATCGGCAGTTACCTTCTATCTCCTCATTATGTAAGAAAGATCCTATCCAGATTTGAGGCTGCGATGAAACGATGGCGATATGATTCAGATGGGGAGAAAAACCCTATCAGATGGCCTATTGTATCAGAAAGGGAGATTCAGGATATTCTATGGCTTGTGCTCAGGTCTTATTTCGATGATCTGATAGATGAGGAAGTTATGCCTAAATTTGGACACAAGTTCTACAAACCTGATTTTGGGTACCGTCAATAATTTTTCGCAAATTCATTTACCCGCCTGGTAGGCATCAGTTAACCAGCAGTTACTTTTGAACCATCCATGGCACTCAGTTCCTCAAGATGTCTCATACTCA
>Ga0116166_1002888_pt1 | contig 13696 bp, 9 predicted proteins | sample AD_JPNMR2_MetaG_FD_89884 | JGI IMG/M metagenome (GOLD analysis project Ga0116166, IMG submission 89884) | Active sludge microbial communities of municipal wastewater-treating anaerobic digesters from Japan - AD_JPNMR2_MetaG | ecosystem: Engineered > Bioreactor > Anaerobic > Digestate | place...
GGCGCCAGTACCTGGAAAGTTACGTGGCGTAAAACGGGATTTTTCTGGTCCATACCAAAAAGGGCCCCTTTGGTTAAGGGGGCCCCTTTTACTTCTCTTTCCTAAAAACTATCAAATGGTCAGATTCTGGTGACAATCGGGGGCTAAAAGGTAGCCCCGGGGCCCCTCATTATAAAAGGGGTACCCCCTGTTTCTTGCAAATTTCCACCGTTTCGGCGGGCCATACCGAAGCCTGTACTTCGCCGATATGGGCCTTTCGCAGGAAGAACATACACAGCCGGGATTGCCCAATCCCACCGCCAATAGTTTGAGGAAATTCGCCCGCCAGAAGGCGTTTATGCCAGAGCAGGTGCTTCCGTTCCTCGGTGCCGGTAAGTTCCAGTTGGCGTAACAAAGCTTCCTTATTTACCCGAATTCCCATGGAAGAAAGTTCCAGGGAATCCTGCCGCACCGGATCCCAGACAATAATGTCACCGTTGAGTCCCGGTTTGCCATCTTCCCCTGGCGTGGTCCAGTCGTCGTAATCGGGGGCCCGGCCGCCGTGGGGCTTCCCATTAGAAAGGGGGGCCCCAATTCCTATGATAAAAATCGCTCCATACCTTCGGGCCAATTCCCGTTCCCGGGCGGCCGGTTCCAGATGAGGGTATTGCTCGAGGGCATCCTCGGCATGGATAAAGGTAATCTTCTCAGGGAGAATCGGGGTAATCGAGGGATACTGTTCATGAACCACGAATTCGGTTCGTTTGAGCACCTCATAAATTCGCTCGACGATGTGCTGAAGGAAGGCCCGGTTCCGCTGGCCCTCTTTAATAACCAGTTCCCAATCCCATTGGTCTACGTAAATAGAATGGGTTGCGTCGATGTCATCGTCGGGGCGAAGGGCGTTCATATCGGTATACAGCCCTGTTCCCGGCGTATAGCCGTAATCGGCCAGGGCCATGCGTTTCCATTTTGCGAGGGATTGAACCACTTCCATCTCTTGATTCTGAAGGTTCTTAACGGGGAAACGAACCGGTCGCTCTACGCCATTGAGATCATCGTTGATCCCTGATCCCCGCGGAACAAAGAGGGGGCTCGTAACCCGGGAAAGCCGAAGTTCCGCCGAAAGGTTCCGCTCAAAAAAATCCTTTACCAGCTTAATTGCGTTTTCGGTCTGTCGTTGATCGAGGATCGGTTTATATTCGGGTGGTATAATAGGTGCCATAGAGGCGCTCCTTGTACATAAAGGTGATTACCGTCATGAAGACAGGTTAAGACCATTCCTGCTGTACTGTTAAAAAGGGAAAAGCCCACAGGAAGGGATTTTTAGTCTACCCTAAAATGCAATTTCTCGCAAAGGGTCAGCGTGCTAAAAAGGATGCTCTAGCCTGTTGACATGCATAAGTCCCCTGGGCATATTGTTAGATGACAAGGAGCTTGCATATGGAGAATCGGTTTGAGATAAATCGGGACCTTGCCCGGATGCTTAAGGGCGGGGTTATTATGGATGTGGTCAATGCCGAACAGGCCCGGATTGCGGAGGCCGCAGGGGCGGTGGCGGTAATGGCCCTTGAACGGGTGCCGGCGGATATTCGGCGGCAGGGTGGGGTAGCCCGCATGAGCGACCCAAAACTCATAAAAGAAATAAAGGCCGCCGTCAGTATCCCCGTGATGGCAAAAGTCCGGATTGGTCATTTTATGGAAGCCCGTATCCTTGAGGCGATTGGCATCGATTATATTGATGAAAGCGAGGTTCTTACCCCCGCGGATGAATCCTATCATATTGATAAAAAGAGCTTCCGGATTCCCTTTGTGTGTGGGGCCCGGGATCTCGGAGAAGCCCTCAGGCGAATCGGCGAAGGGGCGGCCATGATCCGGACTAAAGGAGAGGCCGGTACGGGCAATGTGGTGGAAGCGGTGCGGCACCTACGAACCGTGAATGATCAAATTCGGCGCCTCGTCAATCTGCCCCGGGAAGAATTGATGACCGCCGCCAAGGAACTGCAGGCTCCCTATGACCTTGTGGTCTATGTGGCCGAACACGGAAAATTGCCGGTGGTGAATTTTGCGGCCGGTGGGGTGGCTACGCCCGCCGATGCGGCGTTGATGATGGCCCTGGGGGCCGATGGGGTCTTCGTGGGATCGGGCATCTTTAAGTCCTCGGACCCGGAAAAACGGGCCGCTGCTATCGTAAAGGCCGTTACCTACTGGCAGGACCCCCAAATCTTGGCGGAAGTCTCCGAAGGGCTCGGAGAAGCCATGAACAGTATCGATCTCAGGGAATTGGCTCCCCACGAACGCCTTGCGGAGCGGGGGTGGTAATGCCCCTGGTGGGAATATTGGCCCTTCAGGGAGGAGTGGCGGAACACGCGGAAATGCTTTCGTCTATCCCCGGCGTAAAGGTCCGTCTGGTACGGGTTGCGGCGGACCTGGAAGGGGTAGAGGCCCTTATTTTGCCGGGGGGAGAGAGCACGGCGGTGGGGCATATTCTTGCCACTGATCCCCGGGGCACGGCGTTACGGAACGCCGTGCTCGAGCGTATTGCCCAGGGGTTCCCGGTGTGGGGAACCTGCATGGGAGCTATTCTTCTGGCGGGGAGAATTCGCAACGACCATCGGCGACATCTGGCCGTGATGGATATCGAAGTTACCCGGAATGCCTATGGGAGCCAGCTAGAGAGCTTTCGAACCATGGAACCGGTTAAGGGCATCGAAGGCGGTCCCTTCCCCATGGTGTTTATTCGGGCCCCGGTGATTAGCCAGGTGGGCCCCGAGGTAGAGGTTCTTGCCACTTATCGGGGCCATGTGGTGGCCTGCCGCCAGGGGAAGCTCCTTGCCACGACCTTTCACCCCGAGCTTACCAGTGACAGCCGCATCCATCGGTATTTCTTAAGTTTTATCTCCTAGCTCTGACCTACGGTGCTGCCCCTTCAAAGGGAGGGACTCGTGTCCCTGGTTGTTCCGACCGCACCACTCGGCGGGCGCTAAAGGGCTACGCCTTCAAAGGGGGGCGAGCGAGAAAGGACTTCCCGAAGTACGGTGTGTTCAGGAAGGAGTAAGCCCGGATCCTTTTCGATGATGGCAAAGGCATCGTGCCGGGCCTTCTGGAGGGTTTCCACGTCCCGGATGGGATCGGCGATACCCAGGGTAAAGTACCCTGACTGTTCTTTTCCTGCCAGGTGTCCGGGACCGCGGATTTTTAAGTCCTCCTCGGCGATGATAAAGCCATCCTGATGATGGAGCATGGTGGTAAGACGATGCTTGCCATCTTCCGAAAGATTGTCCGAATATACCAGAAAACAGTAGGCCTGATCCGGGCCGCGGCCAACCCGACCGCGCAATTGGTGGAGCGCCGCCAGGCCAAACCGTTCCGCATGCTCGATCACCATACAGGTGGCGTTGGGCACATCTACCCCAACCTCTACAACGCTAGTAGCTACCAGGATATGAATTTCCCCTTTCCGAAAGGCCTCCATGATTCCCCGCTTTTTTTCTTCCTCCAGCCGGGAATGGATAAGGGCCACCCTATACTCGGGGTAAACCTCCCGGGCAAGGCGCTCTGCCATACCCTGGGCGTCTTTAAGGTTGGCGGTAACCTCCGAGGTTCCCTCATCAATAAGGGGATACACAAAGTAGGCCTGGTGTCCCTTTTCTAGTTCCCGTCGCACAAAGTCATATACCCGCTGTTCACTGGATTGTTTGGCCAAATGGGTCTTTATTGGTTTTCTGCCCCCGGGCATGTCCCGGATGGTGGAGACCTCTAAATCGCCAAACACCGTCAGGGCCAAGGTGCGGGGAATGGGGGTGGCGCTCATCATAAGGAGATCGGGATTGTTACCTTTGGCAAGAATCTGGGACCGCTGAAGTACCCCAAAACGATGTTGTTCATCGATGATAACAAGCCGTAGCCGGTGATAGGTCACATCCTGGGAGAAGAGGGCGTGGGTGCCTACCACAAGATCGATGTCCCCTGCGGCGAGGGCCTTAAGGAGATGCGATCGACCCTGGGCCTTGATGTTTCCCGTGAGAAAGGCCACGTGCATTCCCAGGGGCTCCAGGAGGCGGGCCGCATTTTCCGCATGCTGGCGGGCCAGGAGTTCCGTGGGGGCCATGAGGGCGGTCTGCCCCCCTAGTTCCCGGGCCGCCAGGGCCGCAAAAAAAGAAACCAGGGTTTTACCGCACCCCACGTCTCCCTGGATAAGACGGGCCATAGGAATGGGCCCTATCATATCTTTGTTGATATCATTGATGGCCTGCCGCTGTCCTGGGGTAAGGGGAAAGGGAAGCCGTCGGAGGAGGGTTTCCTGCAGGGGGAAGAGGCCCCTTGCAGTGAGCACAGAAGCCCCCTCTCTATTTTTTATCCCTTGGGATTCCCCATGAACTCGACGATTTTGGGCCCTTCGTCCGATGAGTAATTCCAGGTAAAAGAGTTCCTGATAGATAAGGGTTTGCCGGGCCTGCTCAAGCTCTTCCTGGTTCAGAGGAAAATGGACCGCCCGGAGGGCTTCGGCCGTAGGGAGCAGGTTGTATTTTTTCACTAAAAAAGCAGGGAGTTCCTCCTCGATGTGGGGGCCATAACGGTCCAATGCTCGCTGCATGATCGTCCGCAGTTGGTTCTGGGAAAGCCCCTCCGTTAGACCGTAAATAGGCAAAATCTTACCAAAAAGGCGGGGAGGCTGATGGGTATCATGGACCGCTTCGAATTCAAAATTGGATGATTGCAGTTCCCCGTATCGATATTGAAATTGACCCCATAGCCAGTAGCTTTTCCCCACCAAAAGTTGCCGTTCAAGAAAGGGGCGGTTAAAACACACGAGAACCGCCTGGGCTGTTTCATCTTCTACATAAATTTTGAGAATCCGCTGGTCTTTCCCTTTTGCGAACATGCCGGGGCGAGTTTGAATCCAGTCGTGGGCCACCACCCGTACCTGGGTGCATACCACAGGTTCTTTTTGATAGTCCTTAAGGGGAATACGACGGCTCCGGTCTTCCCAGTCCCGGGGATAGTACGTAAGGAGGGAGCCCACCGAGGTAATTCCCAGCTTTGCAAGACGGGCTGCCAGGTGGGGGCCAATTCCCGGGAGTGATTCAAGATGGGCCCGCAACTCTCGCACAAACATCTGGTGCTTTTCCCCTACCTTTAAAGAGAGCTAAAAAGGAAGACGCACCAGGATCTGGGAAATAAAGCGCACCAGGATACTGAGAACGAGGTACACCGAAACTAACACCAGAAAAAGGCTGATAAGGCCTGTCTGGTAACTCACGATACGATTCCGGTACAGGATACGGCTTACCCGGTATAAGAGGGGCTTTAAGAAGGCATCGATGATCCGCCACACGGGGGCTACCGAATTAACGCCTGCCAGGTAGCCTATGAAACGAATCACCGTAATCACCGCATAGAAGGTTATAATAAAGGCAACCGCCGACCAGAGGCTTCCTAAAATCAAAGAAAGAATGATGCCGATGGTAATGCGGCCGTAGATTGCCAGGGTAGTAAAGATGTTATTGAGGACCGCGAGGACTCCTAAGGCCAGGATGGGCGAAAAATCGATGGCCCCCCGCTGAAGGGCTGGAAAGCGACGGAACCAATCGAGGTAGGGGTCGGTAATAGAGGAAAGGAATCGACTGGCCGAATTGGATGGGAATCCTTCAAACCAGCTCAAAAGAATACGGATAAAGATGAGTAGCATATACAGAGAGGTAAGGGTGCTTAATAATTTCATTACTATCGAAAGTATCATCGAAAAACTCCTTAGCCTATTGTACAAAATGCTCGGTTGTGTTGTATAGTGTCGTATAAAAACGTAGTTAGCAAGCATGGAAGAATCTATAGTAGAAGCAAGGAAAACCGAAGGAAATCCTCAATATTGGCTTGCCCCGTCGGAGCAATCGATCGGTGGTCCTGCGTCTTTGTATATTCTTCAAAAAGAGGTGAGGTGGCGTATGTTACGGGTCCTCCATGTGGATCGAAGCCTGGTCTTTCGAAAATACCTTAAAGAAATTATTCTCCGCTGTGGCCATACCGTGGAAAGCGTGGCACAAAGAAAGAGGCCCTCCAGCGTCTTGCCCAGGGAGATGTGGATATGCTCCTCTGTGGAATGGAATTTGACGATGGGGATGCGGATAGTCTTATCATGGAGATGTCCCATGTTTCTTCCCGGGAGGTGCCTGTCCTTATTGTGACCAGCACCGATTCCCTTACCTTGCGGGAACATTTCTTTTCCCTGGGAGTGGCGGATTACATCCTTAAAGATGAGGTGGATGAGGCTCGCCTCAGGCGATTTTTTGATGCCCAGGCCGCGGAGGATGAGCTTTCGCGATATATGCGTAATTTACGGGTTGCGGTCCTTGATGATTCAAAGGTGATTATCCGACTTCTACACAGTATTTTTTCGATGTATGGGTTTACAAATGTAGAAAGTTTCCAGGACCCTCAGGAATTGCTTAACCGAACTGAGGGCTACGATATCTATCTCATCGATATGGTGTTGCCCGGAACGAGTGGCGATCAGGTGGTCAATGTGTTGCGGGAACGCTTTCCCGAGGCGGTCATCATTTGCATGTCCCAGTTCGCCGGAGAAAAATCCCTTACCTCGGTGCTTCTTGCGGGGGCTGACGATTACATTCATAAGCCCTTTGATGGGGCCAGTCTCATCTCCCGGCTTAAGATCAATGTGCGGGCCTACAAATACCGAAAGCAACTAGAACGGATGGTCCTCATCGATCCGTTAACGGAACTGTACAATCGGCGCTATCTCTTTGAACAGCTTGAACAGGAAGAAGCAAAGGCCCGCAGATACGGGCGAGCCTTTTCGGTCATTATGGTAGATATTGATAATTTCAAGGAAATTAACGATACCAAGGGACACCTCACGGGAGACCGGATTCTGCAGACCCTGGGGAGTATCCTTCAGCGCTCGGTCCGGGCTGCCGATGTGGTAGGTCGCTATGGAGGGGAGGAATTCCTTTTAGTTCTTCCAGAAACTGAAGAGGAGCCGGCCCGGCTCGTGGCAGAAAAGATCCGCAAAAGTGTGGCCAATTCCCTCTGGCCCGATGGGGTATCGGGGGTTACCGTTTCTCTGGGGGTTGCAGGGTATCAGCAGGAAGAACCTTACGAGGACCTGCTTCGTCGGGCCGATGCCCGGCTTTACCAGGCAAAACGGGAAGGCAAGAACCGGGTGGTATAGGGGATAAAGGTAAGCACGGCGACTCTTTACGGTGGTATAGGGGACTCCGGCCCAGAACCTGCGATTTATTCCCGCCATACCTCGGTGATCCCCTCAAACTGCTTTAAGTTTTCGAGTACCCAGGGTTCGGCAGGAAGGCTAATCTGGCTTGCCGCTTTTATTACCGCCTCTCCCTGGAGCAGGGGGATGTGCACATAGAGGGCGCAGTTCCCTGAAAGCCCTAAAAGTTCATCCCGGAGGGGATAGAGCTTTTCTTCTGAGCTTAGAACGTCCCGGCGTAGTCGGATATGGACCTCCCGGTAGGACCGTTCTACCAGGTTGTGGATGTCGAGCAACTGGTCCACCAGGAAACTCGGTCGGTCCCGTTTGGTGTCCACCTTCCCCTGGAAAGCCACAATGTCCTCTACTTTGAGTCGGTCCCGACAGCGCTCCCATACTTCCGGGAAAAAGGTAAGATCCATTTCTCCCCGATAATCCGCCAGGGTCCCAAAGCCCATCCATTTGCCGTTTTTGGTCTGGATGGGTCGCAGGGCCTTAATCATGCCAAGGATGGTGTATTCCTTCCCCGGCGTTGACTGTTCTGGATGAGAGAGATCAAGGGTTACCGACCGTTCCCAGGCCTGCCGATAGGGATCCAGGGGGTGCCCTGAAAAATAGAAACCAATGAGTTCCATTTCTATCTTAAGCTGCTCCGCATAATCCCAATCGGGGGCTTTCTGGAACTCAAAATCGGGGTATTCCTTTTCGCCCGTATCTTCAAAAAGGCTCGACTGGCCGAATCGTTTATCTTCTTTTTTGTTTTGGGCGTACTCTACGGCCCGCTCCAAATTGGCAAGAAGGGTCGGCCTCGTCTCTCCAAGGGTATCAAAGGCCCCCGTTTTAATGAGAAGCTCAATGGTTTTTTTGGTGACCGTCCGGAGATCCACCCGATCGAGAAAATCCATAAAGTCCCGGTAGGGTCCCTTTTCTCGTTGCCTGAGAATTTCATCCGCCGCGGCATCGCCGAGCCCCTTGATCCCCAGAAGCCCATAGACGATGACCCCATCCACCACCGTAAAGTATTTTCCCGACCGGTTAATGTCCGGCGGTTCTATGGTAAGCCCCATCTTTCGGGCTTCGTCGATATATTCCTTTAGTTTGTCGGGATTGGATATTTCATTGGTCAGGTTGGCCGCCATGAATTCGGCGGGGAAATTGGCCTTAAGGTAGGCCGTCCGATAGGCCAGCACCGAGTAGGCCGCCGCATGGCTCTTGTTAAAACCATAGCCTGCAAAGGGAATAAGGATCTCGAAAATCCGGTCCGCATCTTCCTCTTTAAAGCCCTTTTTTACCGCCCCCTCGATAAAACGACTTTTTTCCTTGACCATAACCTCGGGTTTTTTCTTTCCCATGGCGCGGCGGAGCAGATCGGCCTGACCAAGGCTGTACCCGGCGATCGTCTGGGCCACCTGCATGACCTGTTCCTGGTACACAATGACCCCGTAGGTTTCTTTGAGAATAGGTTCAAGGCAGGGGTCAGGGTACACAATGGGCTGGCGTCCCCATTTGGAATCAATGAATTGGGGGATGTAGGCCATGGGTCCTGGCCGGTACAGGGCATTTAAGGCGATAAGATCTTCTATCTTATTGGGTTTTGCCTGCTTCAGGATGTTTTGCATCCCCTGGGATTCAAACTGGAATACGCTGGCGCTTTTCCCTTCCCCCAGAAGGGCAAAGGTGGCCTCGTCCTCTTCGCTGATTTTTTCGATAGAAAACTGGGCGTATTCTCCACCCCGCTGGTGAATGAGCTCCTCGGTGTTTTTAATAAGGGTCAGGGTCTTAAGACCCAGGAAGTCCATTTTGACAAGGCCACATTCTTCAATTTGATCCATCGTAAACTGGGTGGCCACGGTGCCGGTCTTGGCATCCCGATAGAGGGGCACGTAGTCGGTCAGTTCGGTTTTCCCGATTACGATCCCCGCCGCATGGAGGCTGGAGTGGCGGTTTTTGTTTTCTAGCTTCCTGGCAATGGCGAACAATTCCTGGTAACGGGGATCCTCCGCAAGCTGGGCCAGGCGGGGTTCGGCCTCAAAGGCCTTTTTGAGGGTCATCTTGGGGTCTTCCGGGATGAGCTTGGCGATCATGTTGGCCTCTGCCAGGGGAATATCCAGGGCCCGGGCCACATCTTTTATAACCGCCTTAGCCTTAAGGGTCCCAAAGGTGATGATCTGGCCCACCCGGTTCCGGCCATATTTCTGAGTCACATAGTCGATGACCTCTCCCCGCCGTTCGAAGCAGAAGTCCACATCGAAGTCGGGCATGGATACCCGTTCGGGGTTCAGGAACCGCTCGAAAAGGAGGTTGTACTTTAAGGGATCGATGTCGGTGATCTTCATCGCATAGGCCACGATGGAACCGGCGCCGGAACCCCGGCCGGGACCAACGGGGATATCGTGGTTCTTTGCCCAGGTGATAAAATCCGCCACGATGAGAAAATAGCCCACAAAGCCCATTTTGATGATGATGTCAAGTTCGTAGTCGGCCCGGTCTTTTATGGTCGGGGTAACGGTCCCATAGCGTTCCTCAAGTCCCTTGTAGGTAAGGTGGCGGATGTATACAGCCTCTTCGGTAAAGGGCTCTGGAAGCTCAAAATCGGGGAGCATGGGGCCCGGAAGGGGAATCTTTGTGTCGCATCGCTCCGCAATACGGACCGTATTCAGCAGTGCCTCCGGGTAGTCAGGGAAAAGGGCCGCCATCTCTTCGGGGCTTTTCATGTAGAACTGGTTGGTTTCAAATCGCATCCGGGAAATTTCACTGCGTTTCTTGTTGGTGGAAATACAGAGGAGGATATCCTGGGCCACCGCATCTTCCGGATCCAGGTAATGAATGTCGTTGGTGGCCACGAGGGGAATGCCGGTCCGTTTACTCAGGGCGACCAGGAGGGCATTGGCCTTTTTTTGTTCCGGAATGCCGTGATCCTGGAGTTCCAGGTAAAAATTATTATCTCCCAGAATATCCCGCAGCCGCCGGGCCCGCCGTTCCGCCTCTTCTAGTTTGCCTTCCAGCAAAAGACTGGGGATTTCGCCCCCGAGGCATGCCGAAAGGCCGATAAGATCTTTCCCATATTGAATAAGAAGTTCCTCGTCGATGCGGGGTTTATAGTAAAAGCCCTCGGTGTAAGAAAGGGAGGAAAGCTTCATCAGATTCCGGTAACCCTCTTCACTTGTGGCCAGGAGTACCAGGTGATAGTACTTGTTGCCCTGTTCGCTTCCCTTCTTTTCGTGGCGGGACGTGGGGGCCATGTAAAATTCACTACCAATGATAGGATGGATTTCCTGTTCGAGGCATTTTTTGTAGAACTTGAGCACCCCAAACATGTTACCGTGATCGGTAATGGCCAGGTGTTTCATCCCCAGGGCCTTAGCCTTATGGATAAGGCTTTCGATGGAAGCTGCCCCATCAAGGAGAGAATAGTCCGAGTGGACATGCAAATGGGCAAACTCGAGCATAGGTATCCCTATTCTAGTAGGGAATAGAGAGAAGGGCAATAAGGATTTCATTGCTTTTTTATCAGCCTTTGATACGAAATCAACAATTGTTTTGGAATTATAGGTACCGTCCAGAACGAAGGAGGGTGCCTATGGATATGAAGTGAAACGATGTTTCAGAAAAGTCGGAATAGTCAAAAAAATGGACAGAAAATTCTAGCCATCTCACCCTAGGATGGTGATATGGAATGAAGGCCGGTGAAAAAGGTCTTTTCCGGAGAAACTAATTTGAAAGGAGTTTGAGTATGATGAAACGAATTGTGCACGTAAGTGCCCTATTGCTGCTTGTAGGAACCGTGGTATTTGCGGCGGATCCCAAATTCAATCTGAACGCCCGGGTAAGTTCTAACCTGTTTACCTACGACATTACCAATGGGAACATGACCAAGAAATTAGGTATTGGTGATGTTTCCAGTACCGATACGGTGGCCATCTCCTACAGCGACAAGAATGCCGGGGCCTACCTGGCTCTTAAGGTAAGTGATCTTATTAGTTCAAGCGGTGGGACCACGGTAACCGATGACTACTATGGCTGGATGAAGTTTGGGGATCTCAAGCTTACCGCCGGTGAATGGGATCATCGCTATGCTTCCCGGGTAACTACCGATGCGAGCAGCTTTGGGGGGCTGTGGGATCTTAAATATGGGGTGCTTACCTACAGTGCAACCTCAGAGGGACGCATTAGTATCGCCGCTAATAGGGAATCGGACAACATAACTCCCTGGGAAATCGAAGCGGCCGCGGACTATGTATTCCAGGACCTGACGGTAAGTCTTTCCACCGGTAACGTGAGTGCCTCAAATGCATATCAGAATTACAATGTGTCTGAATTCTTTGGTGCCCGGGCAGCTTACAAAGTAAAGGATGTGGTGGATGCCAATGTGTCCTTTGTGATGAACAGTAAGAATAAGATGCAGATTGGTGCCTTTGGGAACCTTCTTATGGTGAAGGGGCTTACCCTTGTGGCTGGCTACTCGGGATACCAGGACCTGGACAATTCTGCTAATAGCCTGAATGCAGGGGAACTCCGGGCCCGCTATGCCATCGATGCGCTTGCTATCACCACCCACAACAATGTTACCGTAGGAGATAAGCGGCTTATTATCTATGATATGGTGAGCCTCTCTTATAAGATTAATGACCTTATTACCCCCTCTCTTCTGATAGCAAATACGAATTTCTCTGGGGATAATACTGCCGCCGCCCAGAGGGGAAATGTCCTGGTTGTAAAGCCCGGTGTTACCCTCACGGCTCAGAAGGGTGCTACCATCGATGCGGCTCTGCGCTTTACCATCACCAATCCTGAAACGGGTTCTTCCTCCACTATTATGGATATGCCCGTGGTGTTCCGGGTGAAATTCTAATTAATTAAGTTACGGCGGAGGTTGTACGCTGGTACGCCCTCCGCAGTGTTTGTATAACCCAGCCCCCTTGTCAGGAGATAAGGGGGACCGGTTATACCAGCATTGCTGGTAAGAGCCTTCTTCTTGGCCTCTAAGCTCGCCGTTGGCGGGTTTAGAGGCCACTTTTTTGACTTTCTCTTGGGGGCCCCCTATGTATGGCAAGCGAAAAGGCTCTCCCGGCACTCCTAGGGGATCCTACTTCTCCTGGGGGATGTATTCAAACCAGTCAAAATCGGCGGGGGTAGTACTACAGGAACCACCGTTGTAGGCAAAGATTCCTACCATGGTACCGGTAAAGCGTTTGCTATGGGGCCCCTGGTAGCCTTCGTCTGAAAGATGGTAACAATCGGAAATCGTTACAAGTTCTTCCCAGTGAACGCCGTCATATGAATACAGAAAACGCCGTTCCAGAGCTCTGGTAAGTATTGTTAGATATAGTTGAGAGGAAGGAACGGTTTGATTGGTGTTTCCCTGGGGGATTGTGAGTGATTCTTGCCCGGGGGCCCTTTCTTGGCTTTCTGGGATAAGACATTCTGCCCTTTCTGCCACAGGGATGTACCCAACTCCTCGTTGATCCTCGACAAAAAGATACCAGGTGTTTCCCTTTCGTCTTCTCCCGAATTTGATGTGGGTTTTTGTGTCATAGTAGAGGGTGAGTCCCGCTTCTTCGCCGTGACTCTGGGGATTAAATTCCATGAGACAGATGGCCTCCGATACAAGGCTTGTTTCCCGTTGTAGGAGCGGATGCGCTGTAAGTTCATTGAGGTTGGCGCTACGGCAATAGAGTCGGAGATGGCCCGGTCGTTCGGTAAGGGAATAGGCGGAAAGGTCGGGATTTCGGGGGGTATACCACCGAATATCGAGATGGGCTGCTTCAAAATCATCCCTATTCTTTTCAGGAAAAGGGCTCCAGGGAAGATTTGGGGCCCTATTCACAAGACTTGGCCCTTTCTTCTCATTGATGATAGGCCAACCATCGTCGGTCCACTGGACAGGGTCCAGGGCGGTCTCTCTTCCCAGAATACAGAAGCGGTCCGCTTCAAGATTTACGGGATAGGCAGAAACCGGTCTTCCACAGAGGTACAATACCCACCAGGATCCATCGGGGGCCTCTACAAATTTCCCGTGACCACAGCGTTGCAAAGGAGACTCTGGATCGTTTTGTTTCAGGATGGGATTATGGGGGTTGTTTTCATAGGGACCATACAGAGAGCGGGATCGACCGGACCCTATTTGGTGACCATAACCGGTACCACCTTCGGCAGTGAGGAGATAGTACCATCCATCTTTTTTCAGCAGGTGAGGCCCTTCGGGAATCCGTCCTCCTGAGCCCTCCCAGATGGTTTTAATTTCTCCTGCTACGGCAGAACAATCGTCAGTAAGGGGAATGAGTCGTACCCCCGGATTAAGAAGCATGTAATGTTTCCCATCTTCATCTACAAAATGAGAAGGATCAATGCCATCCACATCAATAAAACGAGGATAGGAATAGGGCCCCTCTGGCTTTGGAGAAGTTACTATCATTTGACGCCGTACCAGGGGGGCAGGACTCCCATCCTGTTGGATTTCATTGAGCCGGAGGGTTACAAAAATATAAA
>Ga0116166_1002890_pt1 | contig 13693 bp, 14 predicted proteins | sample AD_JPNMR2_MetaG_FD_89884 | JGI IMG/M metagenome (GOLD analysis project Ga0116166, IMG submission 89884) | Active sludge microbial communities of municipal wastewater-treating anaerobic digesters from Japan - AD_JPNMR2_MetaG | ecosystem: Engineered > Bioreactor > Anaerobic > Digestate | place...
AAGAGTACCTTCTATCTCCATCTGAAAGAGACCGAGTTCAGGTTCAACCACCGCAACGAAGATGTGTACAAACTGCTCCTCAAAATGTTACGATCTAACCCCCTAAAGTTGTCATGAACCAAAGAAAAACCATCGGGTCTTTGCGTACACGAACGATGCGGCCGACCCACCCACCCGGTCCTCTCCGTGCGACCGTCGCACCCTCGGATGGTCTCTGCTTCCTCTTTCTCGGATCCCCAGCGAGATGCAGGCCAGATCACGGAGATTCACCCCCTTCGTCCACCATGATACCGACCACGCAGACCACGGACGCCTAGGACCTCGTGCACCATGCCGCGTCCAGGCGACCTTCGCCCGGGACGGGACGGCCCTCTCAGGCGAGGATCTCACCGAGCTCCTCCTCGATGTAGCGCAGCCTGTCCACCTCGTCCTCCGTTATCCGGCCGAGGTAGGCAGGCTGGTCTATCTTCACCCTCAGCTGGGCCAGCCGCCTCTCCACGTCGGAGATCACGGCGAGCATGTCGGATCTCATGTCGGCGAGCCCCTCTTCCCGGGCGGGGACCTCGCTCGTGAACTCGCGCGCCTTCAGCACGAGCCTCTCCCGCCACCTGGGGACATGGGTCGCCATGCCGGTGCGTTCGGTCACGAGCCTCGCGAACGCATCGGCCACCGCCGGCTCGCCGTGGACCACGAACACGCGTGGCATGCTCTCCGCAAAGTTCGAGACCCAGGCAAGGAGGTCGTCCCGGTCGGCATGGGCGGAGAAGCCGCCGATGGTGAAGACCCTTGCCTTCACGGCCACGTCCTCGCCGAAGATCCTGACCGTCTTGTGGCCCTCAACGATCTTCCTCCCCGTGGACCCGTTGGCCTGGTATCCCACGATGACGATGCTCGCACCTTCCCGCCACAGGTTGTGCTTGAGGTGATGCCTGATCCTGCCCGCGGTGCACATGCCGTTTCCGGCTATCACTATGGCCGGGCCCTCGCGGCGGTTTATGGCCATGGAATCCTCGGTGGTCTCGCTGTAGCGCAGGTTCGGGAGCGAGAAGGGATCGGCCCCGCCGTTGACGACGGCCATGGCCTCCTCGTCGTAGTGTTCCTTGTTCCTCCTGAAGATCTCCGTGGCCTTGATGGCGAGCGGGCTGTCTATGTACACGGGCATGTCCGGCAGGATCTTGTTCCTGGCGAACTCGCTCAGGATGTAGATGAGCTCCTGGGTCCTCTCCACCGCGAACGCGGGGATGATGACCTTCTCCCTGTTGTCGTACGCGTGCCGGATCGCCTCGATGAGCTCGGCCTTACTCTCCTCGAGCGACTTGTGGAGACGGTCCCCGTAGGTCGATTCCACGAAGAGGTAGTCTGCGTTGAAGATCTCTGCAGGGTCCTTGAGGATGAGCTTGTTGGACTTCCCCAGGTCGCCCGAGAACACGATCTTGATCTCATGGTCGTTCTCCCTGACCCAGAGCTCGAGGATGGCCGATCCCAGGATGTGGCCCGCGTTGCGGAAGCGCGCCCTCATGCCGGGCGCCACGTCGACGGGCTCGTCTTCTTCCACGGTCACGAAGCATCTCAGGCTGTCCTCGGCGTCCGCGGTCGTGTACAGGGGCGCGACCCCTTCTTGCGCCCGCCTCCTGTTCTTCCTGGTCTGCCAGGCGGCGTCGACCTCCTGGATATGGGCCGCGTCCAGGAGCATGATGGAACAGAGCTCCACCGTCGGGCCTGTGGCGAGGATCCATCCCTTGAAACCGTCTCTCACGAGCTTCGGGATGCGGCCGCTGTGGTCGATGTGGGCATGGGTGAGCAAGAGGGCCGCGACCCTGTCCGGTTCGAAGTCCCACTCGCGCCAGTTGCGCATCTCCATCCGCCTGCCGCCCTGGAAGAGACCGCAGTCGACGAGGACCTTCACCCCCGAGGGGGTCTCCACGAGGAAATTCGCCCCGGTGACGCCCCCTGCAGACCCCAGGCAGGTAACCCTGACCATGATTCGCTCCTTTCGTGCTCGCACGTCTCAGGCAAAAACCGGCATCCCCTTCGCTCCCGCTTCCTTCGCCCTCCATCCACTCCATCGGAAGGGTTTCCGGTCACGTAAGCCCTTTTCCTATAACACCCCACAAATCCTTACCACAGTTTCGTGCAACCCGACACCTCGAGGGTGCACGACATCCCGCTCAGGCAACGCCGAGACCGCTCGACACCTCCGGTCTCTCGTGGCTCCAGGCCGAGACCGGCCTCTCGACGGCATTCACAGGGTCGGGCCTCACAAAGAGTCGCCGGGGTCGACATGGTCCGGCGCAGCCTTCTCCTCACAGACGGTTCAGGCCCACTGCTGGAGGTGGATCGGGGAAGACGCCCCCTCTTCGTTCCCTCCGGAAAGGCACTCTGCGGCGCCGGCCCAGTGTGCGCGTCCTCTTCTTCACTGCGCCGGGCCGACCACCTGCATCATCGAGGTCATCCTCGGCGCTTCGCACGGGTCCCCGGCATCCAGAGAGAGACCCGCAGATGAAATCCCCGCCTCGACGTTTCTCGACGCGCCTGACCTGGATGGTCGCCCACCCGGCCCACGAACCCCTTGGGCATGGATGCGACCTTTTCCGAAGCAGGCTCGGCACCCTGGACCAACCGGCAGGCGCAACGGAGCGTAAGCCTTCGCATGCAGAGCCGTTCGACAAGCATGGCAGACGGATCCACCAGGCCTTGTCAACAGCCCTGTTGACACGCCGTTGCCGTTTGCTTACATCCACCAGTGATGCCCGAGTGGCGGAACTGGCAGACGCAAGGGACTTAAAATCCCTCGGAGCTTCGCTCCATACCGGTTCGATCCCGGTCTCGGGCACTCGGCATCCCGCCTCCGTCTCTTGCAGGCTTACACCTCCCGCACATCGTACAGGTTCTCCCTGTGTGGACATCACGGATCCAGTTCTTGCCAGAGACCCGCCTGTCGAGCTCCCCGCGCCGCCGGTTCGTCTCTTGATGAACCAGGCATTCTCTGATAACATGAGAACCAGTCGATAGTATTGCGTATTGAACCCCTGGGAGGAGAGAGGAGGAATTCATGGATCGGAAAGACCCCGGAAGGCCATGCCATGCATGCAGGACACTTGTCGTGCGGGCAACCATCGTGCTTGCGGCACTTACGCTGTGCGTGTCGTTCCTTGTGGCACCCGACGCACACGCCGCCTGGAGCGACGACCCGTACGTGAACACCCTCGTGACCGGGATCGGTACGCCCTGCAGGCCCCAGGTGATCAACTCGGGCAGCGGGTTCATCGTGATATGGCGGAACGATAACGCCCCCTTGGGCATCTACGCGCAGCGCTACAACTCCCAGGGAGACCCCACGTGGGGAGAAGGGGTCACGATCACGACCTGGGATGCCTGGCAGAACGAGATGGTGCCCGACGGGCAAGGCGGCGCGGTGGTGGAGTGGACGTCGGATGACGGGATCTACGCCCAGCGCATCGACAGGGACGGGAACCTCCAGTGGGGGGAGGACGGGGTCCTGGTCCTCGAGGGCGAAGAAGACGGCTGGATAGCCCCTGACGGCGAGGGCGGCGCCTACATCATGTCCATTGACGGGCACGTCCAGCGCGTCACCGCTGACGGGAGACTTGCCTGGGAGGATCCTGTCTTCTACCCAGTTCTTGAATCCGAAGTCTGGTCAGCTCCGAAGATCGCGAGCGACGGCGAAGGCGGCGCCATCCTCGTGTGGATAGAGGGCTGGGGCAACAACCTGGCTGTCCAGCGCATCGACAGCGACGGCAACCTGCTCTGGAACGGCGGCCTCCCGGTGTACCTGGGAGAAGACGCCTACTGCCCCAGGCTGGTGACCGCCAGCGACGGCGGCGCGGTCGTCATTTGGGTAAGCACTGACAATAGCACCATCTTTGCCCAAAAGGTGGGCCTGGACGGCGAGCCTCTCTGGAACGGGGGGGATGGGTTAGTGCTTGACGCATCGATGGGGTGGATCAACGGCGCATTCATCGACCTCGCATCGGACGAGGAAGGTGGGGCCTTCGTGACCTGGTATGACTGGCCTGACGGAATGAATGGGTCCGGGTTTGCCCAGCACGTGGACGCATCCGGGGTGAAGACGTGGGGCTCCCCGGTGATGTTCACCTCTCTTGATGGTTTCAGAGAGGTATCACAGCACCCACGCAAGACCGTGGAGGACGGAAGGGGCGGGTTCATCGCCGCGTGGGAAGGCCCTGACGAGTGCATCATGGCACAGCGCGTGGACAAGCACGGCACGCTCCTGTGGGGGGATGGGGGCGTGGTCGTCTCCTATGGCGAAAGCATAGAATACGGGCCCCGCCTGGCCTCCGGGGGCCCAGGGATACCGGGGGGAGCGATCGCCGTGTGGGTCGACCCCCGGGTCACGGTCAAGGCTCCAGACTCCCAGAATGTCTACATGCAGAACATCAACGCCGACGGATCGCTGGGGGTGCTCCCTGGAGAAGAGGAGGAGGACTCCTACGAGGGCGTCTCCTCCAAGGGAGACGATGACGACAGGATCATGGGCGTCAAGTGCTTCATCGAGTCGGCTTCCCCGGGATCGCACGCGCCTGCGGTCTTGTCGGCCGTCCTCCTGCTCTCGGCGCTTATCGGCGTATCTCTCAGGAGAAAGCCTGACTGATCCCGATTGTCTCTCCAAGACGTGAAGGGGGCGGGGTTCCCGTCCCCTTCACGTCTTTCCAGCGAGAGCGGTACACTACAGACAACCTCGCTTTCAGGGTATGGTCCGGTTCCGTCTCGAGCACGCCCTTGGTGACGCGACGCTATCCCTCACCACGATCCGGGATACCAGGTGGTCCTGCCCCACAGGCCGACCCGGCCCTGGGCATGATGGCTGCGCCTGTCACCCCGGATGCCTGCACCGCAGCTCAAGGCACGAGGCCAGGGCGTGATGGGCCTTGAAGGGGCATGCCCGTCCCCCTTGTCTCCCGGTCGCGATCGGTTGTTGAAAGCAAGTCCGCCCCACGGTATGATCGCCTGTGACTCGAAAAACGCCCGAGCGTCCACCATGCAGGCGGGATACGGCCACGGGACGGCCATGGGGCGAGGCGGCATGGGGCCACGATACGGAGGTGCAGCTTGGCTTACCACAGGGAACGCCCCGCACTCACCTCTTCGTGCCCATCGTTTCCGCCGCGACCCGGCCCGAAGCGACACCATGGACGTCGCCGACATACCGAGACAAGGCATCGAGGCCTGGCCCCCACGGCAAGACCCGAGGTCTCATCAGGGGCGTTTGCCCCCGGTCTGCAGGCGATGGAGCCTGCCGCCGGGCTGGGCATGTTTGCCTCTCTCGTGTCCTCGGACTTCGGGACCCATCTGAAGCCTTGCGGTGCACTGAACGACGGGCACCAGGCAGGGTTCGGGCGCCCATGAACGGGACCGAGGCCGTCACACCGGGTTTTCGGCCATGAGCGGATGGGCGGCCCGGGGGACCGAGAGAAACCGTGGGCACGGACTGCGGGCAGGAGACGGGCCGCATCACCGAACAAGGAGGCGACGGGCCCGGCCGTGCACCGTGGAGAAGGGAGGGGGACATGGAGAGGAGAGACTTCCTGAAAGCGCTGGCCGGGGTGTCCGTTGCGGCCGCCTGCCCGCTCGGGTCGAGGGCGAGAGCTGCACGTTGCGCCCCCGACAGGCAAGCCGCCCTCAAGAAAGGCGCCGATCAGAAGGTATACCTTGCCGGGGTGAAGGCCGGGGCGTCGGATGAGGAGCTGAAGGTCGCGGTGCGCCAGGCGGCCCTTGCGGCCACCGACTTTTCCTGGCTGTCCAGGGGCGACACCGTGTTCGTCAAGCCGGCGGTCAACTCGTCGAACCCCTACCCGGCCACCACCTGCCCGGCGGCCCTGGCGGCCATGGTCGAACTCCTCAAGGACAAGGGCGCAGGCAGGGTGATCTGCGGCGACATGTCCGGGGTCGAACACGTGAGGTTCACCCGGGAAGGGATATCAGGCAGCTCGCGCAGGCTCATGGAGTCGTGCGGCATAGCCGGTGCCGCCCTCGCCGCGGGGGCGGAGCTGCATTTCTTCGAGGAGCAGGGGTGGGACGCCTTCCACGAGGAGGCCCCGGCCGAGGGTTCACACTGGAAGCACGGCCTGATGATGCCCGACATCCTCAGGGAAGTCCAGCACATCGTACTCATGCCGCGCTGCGGCAGCCACGTGCTCGCAGGGAGCACCCTGGGCATGAAGGCCGCGGTCGGGTACTGGCGGCACGATACGCGCCTCGAGTACCACCGCGACGCGGCGACGTTCCACCAGAAGACCGCGGAAGGGAACACCGTGGAAAGCCTGAGGACGAAGCAGAGGCTCGTGGTCACCTGCGGCCACAAGGTGCTCGCCACGTTCGGCCCTGACGAGGGGTATGTCATGGAGCCGCAAAACGGCCTCGTGATCGCCTCCGAGTCCATTGTCGCGCACGACATGGTGTCGCTCGCCTGGCTCCTCGAGAACAGGCGCCTCATGCCGGATTCCGAAAAGGGATCCTTCATGGACACCAGTCCCTTCGTCGCCTGGATAGGCAACCGCATGGTCGTCACCTGGCTGGGCGGGCTCGGCCAGGGCATCCTCTCCGACGGGTTCGCCAAGCAGCCCGCAGACTCCGTCTGGGACGACCCCGTCCTCGCGAGGGCCTACGAGCTCTTCGGGGGCGTTCCCGGCGTCGTGCTCGAGACGGCCAACGCCGCTGTCGATGACGGCCTGAAAAAGCGGCTCGAGGAGATGACCGCCCTGCCCTCCTGACGTGCACAGTCTTCAGGCCGGGCTCCCAGGGCGCAGGCCATGCAGGACGGCCGCCTTGCCTGGGGCGGCGCAGGCATCGGGCGGCCGCTTGCGTGGGGAACCCCTCGGCCGTGTTGACACGCAGCCGCCGCAGGGGTATCAGGGTGAAAAACGCGGAGGTCAGCCAGCCATGATCGTTTGCATGAGAAACCGAACCCTTGCCGCCCTCGTCTGTCTGCACATGGTCTTCTTGGCCACCTCCCCCGCCTTCGCCTCGCTCGTGCCCTCCGTGGACTCCCAGGGCAATACGCACCGTAGCATCGAAGACATGAAGACCATCGAGAAGGCCCTGGAGATGAAGATCGTCCAGGAAAAGCTCAGGGCGTACGGCCTGGACGCCCAGGAAGTGAAGGCCAAGCTCTCGTCCATGAGCCCCACCCAGATCCACACCCTCGCGCGCGCCTGCGACGACGTGCTCGCAGGGGGCGACAGCGGGCTCGGGGTGGTGATCGCCCTCTTGGTCATCGTGATCCTCGTCATCATCATCCTGAAACTCCTCAACAAGGAGATCATCATCAGGATGAGCGACCGTGACGGCCCTGCTGTCCATACTGGCCATCCTGTTTGCTGAGGCGCCGCAGGCCTTCGTCGACGGGGTGCCGTTCATCCGGCAGGATCCCCGCCTGTGCGGGCCCGCGGCGCTCGCCTCGGTCCTCGCCTATTACGGCCTTGCGGTCGACCAGAAGGCCATCGCGGACTTCGCCTACACGGAAAAGCTCGGGGGCGCGCTCATGACCGACCTCGAGAACTACGCGCGCAGCCTCGGGTGCCGGACGCACCTCGCGCAGGGCACCTCGGAAGACCTCATCGACGCCCTGGGGAAAGGCAGGCCGGTCGTCGCGCTCGTGGACCTCGGCTTCTGGGTGTTCTCCAGGCCGCACTACGTGGTGGTCACCGGGTGGGGCCCAGGCGGCGTCCGTGCCCATACGGGGACCGAGGCCGACAAGGTGTTCCCGAAAGAGGAGTTCGAGAGGATATGGCGGAAAAGGGGCTCCGTATACTTGCTCGTGCTGCCGCCCTCGCCCTGGCCGGGGCCTGCTGCGCCTGCACCGCCCTCGGGATCGTGACCATGGGCGACCCACTGGGCGCCCGCGAGCACCTCGACCTGGGCCTGAGCTACGAGCTCACAGGCGACCTCGCCGGGGCCCGGCGGGAGTATCTGAGGGCCGCATCGCTCGATCCATCCTGGGCGACGCCCTGGTTCAACCTCGGCAACCTCTCCTACGCGAGCGGCGACCTCGCCTCCGCAGAGAAGCACTACGAAGAGGCGCTCAGGAGGAACGCGGACGACCCGGACGTTCTCAACAACCTGGCGCTCACCAAGCACGGCCTGGGAAAAGACGAAGAGGCCCTGGCGCTGGTGCGCAGGGCGCTGTCCATGAGGGAATGCCCCGCATACCTGGATACCCTCGGCACCATCGAGCGGGCGATGAAACCCGAAGGAGGCACGCCGTGATCGGCGCGATAACCGGGGACGTCATCGGTTCGGTGTACGAGTGGAGACGCATCAAGACCAAGGATTTCCCCCTGTTCACCCCCAAGAGCCGCTTCACAGACGACACGGTGCTCACGGTTGCGCTCGCCGAGGCGATCCTGGAGGGCGCCGACTACCCCGACCTCATGCGGCGGTATTACCACCGCCACCCGAACGCGGGGTACGGCGGCATGTTCAGGCGGTGGGCGCTCGATCCCCAGGCCGCGCCCTACCACAGTTTCGGAAACGGCGCCGCCATGAGGATCGCCCCTGCAGCCTACGCCTCCCGCACGCTGGAAGAAGCGCTCGAGAAGGCCGCGCACTTCACCTCGTGCACGCACGACCACCCCGAGGGGATAAAAGGCGCGCAGGCCACCGCGGCAGCAGTGTTCATGGCCAGAAGCGGCGCGTCGAGGGAGTCCATCAAGTCGTTCGTGGAGGACACGTTCGGGTACGACCTGTCGCGGACGCTGGAGGAGATTAGGCCGCACTACCGGTTCGACCCCACCTGCCAGGGCAGCGTCCCCGAGGCGATCACGGCGTTCCTCGAGTCGACGAGCTACGAGGACGCCGTGCGGAACGCGGTCTCCCTGGGAGGGGACAGCGACACGCTGGCCTGCATGACGGGTGCCATGGCGGAGGCGTTCTACGGCGGCGTTCCGGAGGAGACGGCCCGCAGGGCCCTCGGCCTGCTCACGGACGATCTCCTCGGGGTGACGGTGCGCTTTGTCGGGGAAGTCATGGTTCCCGGCGGCCACCGGTGGTACCCGTGGCTCTTGTCCCTCCCGCGCTGAGCGCCGCAAGCGGCCCTGCGCAGCCGGTTTGAGGCGCCGGTTCCCTTCGGGGCCGCCTTCATCGGGTCCGCACGTTGGGACGGGGATCCCCCGCACCGCCATCTTCCCTGTCCCGGCGGGGATCGAGGCCGGCATGAACCCTATCCGCCGGCGCGAGGTCGCACCCGCAAGCCCGGGACTGGCACGCCCACGAGACGGGGGTGAACCCACAAGCTGCGGCGTCCCGCCCCCCATGCAGGTCATCGAGTGCCGCCAAAGGCGGCCCCGCCCCCGGCCCAGGCGATGAAGCGGCCCAAGAAGACCATGCGCGATCCTCCCCATCCCCCTTCTGGATCCTTGCATCGCCGTGGGTTCTGGGCTACTCTTTCCTCGAGCCGCTCACCTTGGGAATCCCGCACCTTTTTACAAACTTTTAGGAGGTACCGGCATGGGCATGATCAAGGAGTTCAAGGAATTCGCGATGAGGGGCAACGTGGTGGACATGGCGGTGGGCATCATCATCGGCGCCGCGTTCGGCAAGATCGTGTCATCGCTGGTGGCGGACGTCATCATGCCGCCCATCGGGGTGCTCTTAGGCGGCGTGGACTTCACCGACCTCGCCATCACCCTCAAGGCCGCATCCGACCAGGCGGCGGCTGTGACCCTGAACTACGGCAAGTTCATACAGACCGTGGTGGACTTCCTCATCATAGCCTTCGCCATCTTCCTGCTCGTCAAGGGCATCAACGCGTTCAAGCGCAAGGAAGAGGAGAAGCCCGCAGAACCCACCAAGGAAGTGGTCCTGCTCACCGAGATCAGGGACCTGCTCGGACAGCAGCGGAAATGACAGGGGATCGCAAAGGCCAGTGGGGGGGGACCCCCTCTGCCGAGCCCATGGACGCCGGGGACACCCGGGGGCGCACGGCACGGCCCCGGGGGCCTGACCGTGTGCACCTCAGAGAAGCCCCTTGGGTGAAGGGCAGGGACATGGACACGCCTTCTCGTTTTGGGGTATGGAGGGGAACATGCCCGTAACCGTGGAACCATGGCATTGGCTCGTCTTCGGCATGGCCCTGCTCATCGCGGAGCTCTTCGCGGGGAGCATGGTGCTCCTCTGGTTCGGCCTGTCAGCCCTTGTGATCGCGATCCTCGTCTTCCTGGCGCCGGCTTTGGGGCTCACGTGGCAGCTTCTGGCCTGGGCGGTGTGCTCGGGCCTGCTCACCGTGCTCTGGTTCCTCTTCCTGAGGCCCAAGATGGCGGACAGGACGAAGGCCGGGGCAGGTTACGAGGCGCTGGTGGGCGAGACGGGCATCGTGGCGAGTCTCCGTCCCGGCGAGTCGAGGGGGACCCTCCGCTTCCCTCTGCCCATCATGGGATCCGACGAGTGGCCCTTCGTCTCGGAGGCCGAGCTCTCTCCCGGGGACAGGGTCGTGGTCGTGGACGTCTCGGGCAACACCCTCGTGGTCAAGAAGGCCACCCGGCCAGGATAACAGAACAAGGAGGCCCGTATGTCGGGACTGTTCGTGGTTGCGGTCTTCGTCCTGCTCATTCTCGTCACACTCTTTCTGGGCGTGAGGATCGTGCCCCAGGGCAGCAAGCACGTGGTGCAGAGGCTCGGAAAGTACCACACAACCCTCGGACCCGGCCTGAACCTCATCATCCCCTACATCGACACGGTCGCGTACAAGGTCACCACCAAGGACATCGTCCTGGACATCCCCTCCCAGGAGGTCATCACCAAGGACAACGCGGTGATCGTGGTGAACGCCGTGGCCTACATCAACATCATCTCTCCCGAGAAGGCGGTCTACGGCGTGGAGGACTACCGCGTCGCCATCCAGAACCTGGTGCAGACATCGCTCAGGTCCATCATCGGCGAGATGAACCTGGACGACGCCCTGTCGTCGCGGGAGAAGATCAAGGCCCGGCTCAAGGAGAGCATCTCGGACGACATCGCGGACTGGGGGATCATGCTCAAGACCGTGGAGATCCAGGACATCAGCCCTTCCGACACCATGCAGAAGGCGATGGAGGAGCAGGCTGCGGCCGAGAGGGCCCGCAGGGCGACGGTGACCAGGGCCGAGGGGGAGAAGGCTGCGGCCATCCTCCAGGCCGAGGGCCGCATGGAGGCGAGCAAGCTCGACGCGCGCGCCAAGGTCGTGCTCGCCGAGGGCGACCAGATCGCCATCACCAAGATCGCCGAGGCCGTGCAGGCGAACGAGCTCCCCGTGATGTTCATCCTCGGAGGCAGGTACATCGACGCCATGAGGAACCTGTCGGAGTCGTCGAACGCGAAGTTCGTGGTGCTGCCTGCGGATATCGCATCGGCCCTCAAGGGCATGCTCGGGGGATCGCAAGGCTCATGAGCCGGGGGCCCTTCCCTCAGGCTTCCCTCCGCCAGGCGGAGGCCTCGGGACAGACGGCAAGGCGGAAGGAGGCCCTCGAGAGCCTGCAGGCCCTCTACCGGGAGATCGACCGCCTCGCCTCGAGGACGGCCTCTCTCCTGGCCGGCCGTCTCAGGTGCAGGCGGGGGTGCAGCTCGTGCTGCGTGGACGGGATCACGGTCTTCGAGGTGGAGGCTTCGACGATCGCGACGAACAACAAGGCCCTCCTCGAGGCGGGATCAGCCCACCCCCAGGGCGCATGCGCCTTTCTCGACCCTGAGGGCGCCTGCCGCATCTACCCGGACAGGCCGTACGTGTGCCGCACCCAGGGGTTGCCCCTGAGGTGGATGGAGCAGGGTCCAGACGGCTCTCTCGTGGAGATGCGGGACATCTGCCCCGTCAACGAACCCCTCGTGGACCTGACCGCGCTGGACGCGTCCCTCTGCTGGCCCATAGGCCCTGTGGAGGAGAGGCTCGCTTGCATCCAGATGTCCCTCTCCGGCCGCCATCCCACAAGGATCGGCCTGAGGTCGCTCTTCGGAAGGACCTGCCCCGTCTCGTTCGGGCCGTGCACGAAGGAGGACCTCGCCGAGGTGAAATCCCTGCTGGAGGCGGCCGGGCTCGACGCCCGGGACGTGACTGCCGGGACAATGGGCGGTTTCGTCCAGGGCCGGTCTCTCACCGGCACCCTGGTCGCCTGCGCGGGGGTCGAACCCCATGGAACGTCGGGCCTCCTCCGGTCGGTGGCCGTGCACCCCGGGTTCAGGGGGTGCGGTCACGGCGCCGGGGTGGTCCACGAGGCGGAGCGCCTCGCCGACTCCCTGGGGGTTACGCGCCTGTACCTGCTCACCACCACCGCCTCTCCATTCATGGAGCGGCTCGGTTACACGATCACCGCCAGGGACGCAGTCCCCGCCGAGATACGGTCAAGCGGCCAGTTCACCTCCCTCTGCCCGCAGTCCGCAACGTGCATGACCAAAGACCTCAAGGGAGGCAAGGATGGGTGAAGGCTCTGCAAGGGACATCGTCACCACGGCGGCGACCCTCTTCTTCATCCTCGACCCCCTGGGGAACATCCCGACCTTTCACGCCGTGCTCGCGAACGTGCCCGTACGGGCGAGGCGGCGGGTCATCCTCAGGGAGCTCTTTATCGCCCTGTTCGTCCTCGTCGTGTTCCTCGTCGCCGGGGTGAGGATCCTCGGGTACCTGGGCCTCACCCAGCCGTCTCTCGGCATCGCCGGGGGGATCATGCTCTTCGTGATCGCGCTGCGCATGGTCTTTCCCCAGGCAGGCCAGCAGGATGACGCCGCCATCGAGGACCCGTTCATCGTCCCGCTCGCGGTCCCGCTCATAGCCGGGCCCTCGGCCGTGGCCTACATCCTGCTGTTGAGCTCCTCCGGGCCGGGCAGGGTCTTCGAGTGGCTCGCATCGCTCCTCATCGCCTGGGCCGCCTCCACGCTGATCCTCACAGTCTCGCCCACCATCCTCGCCCACATGGGGGATCGGGCCCTCAGGGCGATCACGCGGCTCATGGGGATGCTCCTCATCCTCGTCGCCGTCCAGATGGCCCTCGACGGTCTCGCGCAGTACCTCAAAGACTCCCTCGGCATCGCCTAGCGCCCCCGCCTTCATCGTGCGGCCTTGATTTGTATCGAGCCCGTATCTATGTAATGAAGACAGGAGCACACCACACTTCAGCGGGAGGAGCCACGGTATGGCAGAGAAGAAGAAGGCGATCACCCCTTCCAACCTCGCACGAGAGTGGGGCGTAGGCCTCAAGGCGGTCAAGGAAGCCATAGAGAAGGCCGGCATCGAGCCCGTCTCCACCAGGGGCGCCTGCAGGTACTACTCCGAGGCCGACGCAAGGAAGATCAAGGCCATGCTGAAGAAATGAGGGTGCCTCCCGCAGGGGTTCCCTGGGCCTTCGGCACGGGTTTCGTCCGACCGGCAACCCCATGAGAGCCAGCGATCCAGGGACGCTCCCACGAAGGGCCTTCCCGGCCCCGCCCTCGAGACGCCTTCCGACTCGGGCCGTGCCATGGCGTGCATACTCGAAGGCCTGTCCCACGCCCAAGGACGCGGCGACGGTTTGAACATGGGGTGAGCCCATCCCCCGAGAGTACAACCCACCCCGGTCGAGGTCCCGGCGCATGGCAGACAGAGACCACCTGCTCCACGAGGCCTACCGCCTCACCTTCACCGGGCTCGGTGAGGCGGAGCTGGAAGAGAGGCTCTCGGGCCTGTTCCCCGGGGCTGCCAGGTACCGTCTCT
>Ga0116166_1002893_pt1 | contig 13682 bp, 22 predicted proteins | sample AD_JPNMR2_MetaG_FD_89884 | JGI IMG/M metagenome (GOLD analysis project Ga0116166, IMG submission 89884) | Active sludge microbial communities of municipal wastewater-treating anaerobic digesters from Japan - AD_JPNMR2_MetaG | ecosystem: Engineered > Bioreactor > Anaerobic > Digestate | place...
CCACTTCCTAAATGTGTATCTAAAATCAAATCATTTGGCTTTGCGTAATTATGAAGCAACCACTCGTATAATTCTTTTGGTTTTTGTGTAGGGTGTATTTTAATTCCGCTATCCTTTTCGTTTTTATTATTGTTACTATATGCCTCAATTCTTGACATTCTAAATGCTTTGCTTGCCTTATCAAATGAAGTCCAAGCCATTTCAAAATCACTTCCTGTAAATTCCTGCATTTTATCCCAAATAAGCCAGCATTTAGAAGGCTGCAAAAATTCTGTCATATAATTACCACCCCAAACAATTTGATTTTTAGATACCCTAAACAACTGCTCCCAATAGTCGGCAGTAGGTATGTTTTCGTCCCAACCTTTATGTTCCCATAATTTTCTATGCCTTCTACCTTCTCCGTTCTTTCCTTGTGAGTAGCTTTCCTTTTGGCTATCTGCTCCAATTCCGTACGGTGGGTCAACTATTGCCAAGTCAAAATGATTATCAGAAAAGCGTTTTAAACCCTCTACACAATCCTCATTATACACCACAGAAGGCACTGCACCTAACATTGCATTGGCAATATTGGGGCTTGACCTTAAGTCCTGAACTTTTGTACTACTATTTAACTTCATCTGTTATTCAAATTTTGTTTTTCAAATTCCCCAACATCGCCAATGCTTCAAAGGTTACCAGCAATTTTAGAACTCTGGTATTCGAGGGTGCTTCAGTATATCAAACATATCTTCGGTTAAATCCTTCCCGCAATGAGTCTTTAGGTCATTACTTATCATCGCAATTTGTGTCCATAACAAGTGTGCAACTTCTTGACGACTGAATGTTTCAGACCCATTTTGCCAACACACATCACCAGCATCAGGTGGAATAAAACTGCTGGTAACATCGGCTTTGCGTAATGCCTGCGATAGTGCTTGTTTTGTACTTAATTTTTCCATATCAACTTTTGTAATTAAATGAGCGTTAGTAATTCTATTACGGCACTAACGCAAAGCCGTTTAACGTTGTGCGGCATGGCTATCAGACATTTTCAAATTGAACCATATTTTCACAATTCGGGCACTCAAACTTTGTTAGCCCTTCAGGTCTGACAGCTATCCATTCTTTTCCGCACAAATCACATTTGACTTTTGACACTTCATGCGGGTCTTTCTTTTTGAAATTAAAGTCTTGAATGTTTGCTCCAAAGCATTTTTTAGTTGAACGATGATAAAACCAACCACCTGTATCTTTGGGAATTTCGTTTATATCCCTTGCTCGTTCAACTAAAATAACTTCATCATCTGCTTTGTAATTAGTTGTTGTGTATCCGCAAACAAGTATATCACCAATTTGTGCGGTTAATGCTTCTTCAAATGTCATTTCGTTTAATTTACCCGCCACGACCGCACAACAAGCGGTTTTATGCAAGCCGTGACAGTGGTTAATAATTAAAAGTTTCTAAGCGGCCTGCATAAAGCCGCCAAACGTTGGCTGCTATACTATAACCTACGTTTTTGAAGCCATTACTTTTCGGCAAAGTCTTTTGTGATATACCCGATGTTCATCCATCCGTCTTTTGTATTCCAACGGATTTCTTTTTATCCATCGCTTATACTTTTTACCATCATTTGCTAATCTGTAAATGGTCTCTATGTTTTTCTTTGCGTCATTCACAGCGTGATTAACGCTTTGTAATTTATTGCCATCAATAGTTCTAATATCAGACAAGACAAGTTTGCCCATTTTAGTAACAAACCATTGGATAAATTTATAGTCTTTCCCATTTTCGTCTTTTAATACTTCTTCGGTTGCTTTTATTTGACAACCTTTATAATCTTCTGACAATTCTTTTTTCATAAATTCTATTTTTATCTTACCGTACAGCGGCCAACAAACGGTTTTGTGCCACCGCCCGACAGTTTCATTTTAAATCTTTTTCTGTTTCTTGGCGGCGGAGACAAAGCCGTCCGCCGTTGGCTGTCATACCTACTACTCTGAACATTACAATCCTTTTTCATACAATGCCCTAAACCAGAACTCGCAACCAACCTGATAAAGAAATCCGTAGCTGTTATCCCCTACCATGTGTACGCAATTAGGCGCAAACGTGCATATTTCTAATAATCTTGGTGTTTTCATTGCTTCAGCTAAATTCCAATTCATTGATTGGTTTCCTAACAAAAATCGGCAATTTTTTATAGCATAGGCCAACTCTAAAAAATCTTTAACGACAAGTCTTGGTACAGAACCCAACCCCCATTGATTACAGAACAACCAATGCTCCCTTTCTGTTCCTGCGAATATAAGGTCTGGTGCATAGTGCTTTAAGAAGTTATAATCAATCATCGTGTTTCTGTATCTTTCTGTAAAATTGATTATAACCTTCCCTTTTACCAGTTTTAAAATGTCTTTAGGACAATTATCATCTACAAATATCCATTCCTTTGTCAAATCAAATTGCAGGTCTGGATAAGCAAGCGATACCCATGTTTGAATTGCTCCATAAGGAAGGTTTACGGGTGTTTTGCCTCTAATAATATTCAAATCAACATCAATTTTTTGCCCGTTATACTGTTCAAACTTATTCACATAATATTGGGATTCCACTAAGGGTTTCAACATCTCCCACATAGGAATATTGCAACATACGTTTTGACCTGTTTCATTTACGGTGGGGTGGGTTGCACCCTGATAATAGGCTGCAATCTGATTTATGGATTGACAAATGTTTATCTTTCTTTTAGAACTAACACAATATCGGTCGTAATAGGATTTCATAGACCCCATTGATGCAATAAGGTCGCCCGGATTTACCGCATGAAAAAATCGGACAATTTGTTCTGGCTGAATAAACTCGCTTTCCGATAATTCAGATTGCTGTCTTTTGGTTAGTTCGTGTCTGTTTTTTCTCATTTTCTGATTTTTACTAAAAAGCTACATCGCATGGGTATTGTATGCCGCCCCAATGAAGTATTTGCTGCTTAACTTTTTCGTATTCTTGTTTGTTTAATATTGAAAGCACCCCGTCTTTATATGATTTCCAACTAAAAATAGTGCCTCTGTGTAATTCAACGGGGGGATAAAAAACGTCGTTCCCGTTTATCTTAGCCAAAAAGTGTTCAAACCAATCCACCCTTCTTTTGCTGTCCCCATATTTTTCATACATCCAATCGGGGTTTTCAATACATTTTTTTAGTTCATCCAACTTCAGCGTTTCCCTGCGGCACATAAAGAATCTTGTTGAAGCCCAAAACTTACCGCCAAAACTTTCATCCACGACGGGGTTAGGTGTCCAATGGGACGGATAGCTTATGATTTTATGTTTCTCTAAAAGGGAAATAAGGTAATCTACATACTCCTTGCTTTGCCTGAAGCAGGCCGTATCTTGGTCAAAGTGTACTACAATATCTCCGCTTGCCTGACTTAAACACCTTAGATAGTTCCAGTCATTAAATTTTTCTTCGCTGGTGTGTTTTCTAATTATAAGGGTATCTGAATAAGACAGTATCTCGTTTATTACTTCTGTTGGTGGCGTTTTGTGTTTGTCTGCGTGTATAATCGTTTCAATATCGTACCCGTCAAAAAACTTAATCTTATTAAAAACACCTTCCGTCCAAAAATCCCAATTAGATACGCCCGAAAACATTGTTTCCGCTATATCGTTTTTTGGACGTGAATCAATATTTATGCAAAGACTAATCTTCATTTTTTTAATTTTTTCTTTAAAACAATTACGCCGCCTGCTTCATCTTTATCATCCCAAACATCTGCCACAAGCTCCCATCCCTTAAATTCGTTTTGTATCAACCCAATATCAAACAACGCTTCTCTTACTGAAATGTATTTGTGTGGGTCTTTTTCACTTCCTGTTTTCTGGTAGTGGGTAAGCGGTTTTATATGTATGCCCGTATCGTGAAATATCATAAAGCCGTCGTGTCTTAGTTTTGGTGCATAGCAAAAGAAGTCTGCAACTACATTTGCGTATGAATGATTGCCGTCAATAAATATCAGGTGTTGAGAAAAATCATCAATCAAATATGCTGCATTGCCTGAATCTTGCCCAATTAGCCTATTGTATGCAGTAGCGAACCTTATTGGTTCTTTGTCTGCATTGTTGTCAATTCCCGTCAAAAAACAATCCCTGTCAAGCGACAATAAATATTCTTTCATCCCATTGCCTGTTTCTCCTGCATAAATACCTATCTCCAATATGGATATAACCTGACTTGGAAATTCAGCATCAACTTCCCTAAGAGCCATTTCTATTGCAGCCTTATCCGAATTATTAATCAATCCGTATTTCATTTAGTTTTAGTTTTTCAAGTATTGGTTCTCTTAAAGAAAGATTATCTTTTGACCCTCCGTTAAAATGAAATGCACATGGTCTGCTTTTAGTTATCTTGTTCACTATTCTTTCTCCTCCAAAATCAAAATCGGCTATATCTGCATCATGTAGTGTTTGCGAAAGCACTTGACATCGGTCTAATTTCATGTTTACGGGTTGTCTTAAAAATATCTTTTGCCATTCGTGTTGGTCGTTTCCATGAAAATTTATTTGTTCGTCTGGCATCCAGCGGTCGTCTGGTAAGTTGTTTACGTCCATAGCTTCAAGACAGGTAAGTATGGCCTCTGTTTCTCCCACAATAAAGCCACTATTAAGATACTTGTATTTCGTTTCTGAAAAATACTTATCAAAATTGTCTTTTTCGTCCGAAGGGAAACAGTTTTGTTCTGCACTTATTACAATGTCGGTAAAAAAATGTTCATAGTTGAATATTATTTCTTCTGGTGCGGCGGCAAACACCACGTCCCAACAATCCGTAAATATCATGTACTTTTCTGGAATAAACCCATCCTTTATCGCCCTGTATAACCACTTAGGCTTTGTGTTTAATCCCTTCCATTGGTCTGTATCAGAATAGTTGATTACAAGGCAAGGCTCACCTTTCAAAGAAGCCCCAAACTGTTTCACCAAATAATACCATTCGGCAGGAATCCTATTCATTACAGTAACTATCTGAAAATCTTTTTTCACCTTATTTTTTTCACTTTGCTACTATGGGAATGATGTAGTCTTTAATGTAGTTGTCTATCTGATACCTTTTAGCAAGCCTGTTCCCGTTTTTATAAATATCGTATAAATAATTCTGTTCTGTTTCTGCACAAGAAAGAAGCCTCTCTAACACAGGTTCGTCGGCATCCCACTTAAAGCAATTAATTCCATCAATAAACGGAAACGAATGAACAAAGTTGTTTTCAGGCATGGCCACAATACTATTGAAGATACTTTCGCCTGTTGCTCTAAATGTCTTAAAGCCCGCTCCCGGATATGCTATTGATATTTTAGCGTGCTGCTGTATTGCAAATATTGTGCTTATATCTTCCCTGCAATAATGCGGAATATTCATACTTGCCAACTTTCGTCCGCTTTCGTTATTCAAAAACCCTTCAAAATAATGTATGTTATCGCAAACAGAATACCCAAACTTAATTGCGCCACTCCAAATATCAGAATGTAGTTGCAGCCGCCCTTCGTGCGACCTTCCCCAAAAAAAGAAAATGTCAATCGGCCTTTTATTAAATTCTGAAATAGGTTCTACTTCAGGAACAATATACCAACAAGGGTAATCTATTGGATAAACATATTTAGGCTTATCGCCAACCAATAACTCTCTTTTGAAGTATATTTTTTTAGATAGGTTGGAAACCCATTTATCAAATTTTTGCCATTCGTCTGATTGAAACATTGGGAAGTTTTCTGTGTTTACTCCAAAGAAATGTGTCCCTGATTTTTTATAATCCCAATCCCAACCAAGCTCACAAAAATCTAAAATAATCGCTTCTGTTACGTTGGCTAATTCATCATTGAATGTAAAATTATTGATAACTGTTATGGGAACTACTGGAAGTCCTGCTTGTGCAGCCACCGCATTTGCAATTCTCACCGCAGTACCATCTTCGCCGCCATTTTTATTTGGTAGTATTGTCATGGTTTGTTATTTCGTTTATGAATTGTACTGGTTTCCCGTTAAAAAACCACTTATATCCATTATAAGCAATTATATCATCTCCACGCCTGTAAACCGTTTGAACGGTTTGGGTTTCTGGTAGTATTGTTGTTTCGGCCTTTACAAACCCAAGTTTAACAATTCTATATCCGCTTATACTTTCTACAAGTGGTGCGCCAGTTTCAAACATTGGAAAGTTTGTTTTTTAATGTTTCAAGGTCTTGCTGTTTTGATTCAATTTTGTCGTGCAGCCAAACGCCTATTTCATGGTAAATTTCTATCGCAGAAGCGATAGAAATCTTATCTAAAATGGCTTTCACTTTCTCAAATTGTGGTTGCTGATTCTCGGTCATAAGTTTTTTTTTAAAAGTTACCAATCAGGGTGAATACCAGAATCGTTATCCGGCAAATGTCTTAATTCGCTTTTTGATACGTGGGGACGCATTGCATCTATTTTGGATTTTATTTTGTTCCAAAACGGGAGTTGTTTTTTTTCTTCCCAATTCATTTTGTCAAACATAGTGTGGTGGTCAGGGCAAAGGGTTATAAAGTTAAGGGGGTGTGTTGCAACTGATGGGCAAATTGTTTTTCTTTTTGCAAGTATATGGCAAATAGAAAATATTGCCTTCTCATATACTGTGTTATTTACTTTTTTTCCGCACCACTCACAAGAACGTTCCATATCAAGCATACGGGCTTTATACCAATTTACAAGTTCTGTTTCGCCACCTGTTTTCGCCTCTAAAAGTTTTTTGCTTTTTTTGGGTATAGGCTTTCTTGCCTTTTTAAAAACAAGTGGTGGAAGTTCCCCGTTTTTTCTTGCAAGTCTATCCTTCAGATATTGCATTTTCCTGTGCTTTTTTTATAGTATTGGTTATGTATTCAAGCCCCTCCTCGTCAATTCCCCAACAAGCCTCTAATAGCTCTGCTAAGGCAATTATCTCGTTTTTAGAAAACTCTTTTTTAAATATCTCTAAAAATGCGGCACTTGTGTTCGGATTAAATTTAAAAAAATCCTGAACTTTTCTACTCCAACTAATAACATTATTTGCCCTATGTTTTAGGTCGTGTTTTGCCCCGTCCAGTTGCATTGCTCCATATTCACAAATAATACTGCCAATCACACACCACCTTATTGCTCTTGATTGTTCAGAAATATTAGAAGGGTAGGTCATCTGCTGTTTTTACAAGGGTTTTGGTATCGTTATCTGAAATAGGGGCTGGTGCTTTAACTTCGGGTGGCTTTAAGTTCCCCAAGTATGTTTTCCCCTCCATCTCACGCTTGTCTTTTTGAGAATTTAATTGAAGCGAAAGGGTGTTCCCGAATTTGTCGGGTTCTTCGTTATGCCAAAGAATTACATTGGCATAAATTTTACCGTTTTGCGACTTATTGAAAGCACTGTGTTTTCTTTTTGCGGCTTCAATTAGGTCTGTAAGACAAATTGAGCCAACGTACATATTATTCATTTTTTTAAGGATTTACACAAATTAATTCAAGTTTTCTAATCAGGTCTTCAACTTTAGGGTATTCGTTTATCAATAAAGTAGCTTCAGCGTTTATGCGAAAAACATCCTTTGCTTTTTGGTCTGGAACTACTCCTTCAGCCCCCGTAATCAGGTTTTTAAATCTGTTTTCACCCAAATACTCGTAAAAAACCCCACTTTTCACGTTTCTAACTATTGCTCTCAACTAATTTCATTTTTTTAATTTTAGTTAAAAGTTTTTCGGCGAAATCAAGGTTTCTAACCTGCCCCTCTAAGTAGTTTGAGATAGTCTGAATAGACTTATCAAAATGGGCGGCTAAAACGATTTTATCCTTGTTGCTGATGCTTTCTGCCAAATCAAGCAACTCGCCCCTTAACTCTGTTTCTAATGCTTTTGCTTTGGTCATAATTTTGAATTATCAAACAAAAATATATTTTTTTTTGATATTATAAAAAAAATTTTAAAACCCTATGTCGTCGTCTTTGTCAAATGATTTTGGTGCATCAAAAATCGGCGTGTCCCAATCGCTAAACCTTGAATACTGTCCTTCAAACTTGTGCTTTATTTTTCTTAACTCTCCGTCCCTGTGTTTTTTTATTATTTGATAGCAAAGCCCTTTTGTGCTTTCTCCACTTTCATCAACTAAAATTCCGTAATACTCCGGCCTGTGTAAAAAACTAATTTGATATGCAATTTCTTCAATCTTACCACTACCCTTTAAATCTGCAAGGTCTGGCTCTTTATTTCCTCCCCTCTTATACAAATCTCTATTCAACTGACTAAGCAAAATAATTGGTATATCAAGTTCCTTTGCAGCCTGGCTAATTCTATCAAGCGTATAATTCATATTTTCAAGGTCTGTGTGATACCTCATCCTTTCTTCGCTATACCCTATAATCTGCAAAAAATCAATTACAGCAACTTGAATATTATGTTTGTACTTCCAATACTTCAACTTAGCAATTATCTGTTCTATTGTGATGCCCGACTTACTTTCAATGTGTAGTTTCAAATTTATAAAATCCTGCATCCCTTGATAAATCTTTTCATTTAACCATTCAGGAGCATCTTCCAGTGGCTTTTTAAATTCATAGTTGTTAATCTCTTTGATATTAGAAATAAGCCTTTGAACAATTTGGTCGTTTGTCATTTCAAGGTTTATAAAACCAACTGGAACAAATGCCGCCATTTTTTTTATCATCTCAACTACAAAAGCTGTCTTACCCATACCCGGACGACCTGCTATAAAATAAATCCCCCCCCTAAATAAAGCCCCGTTTAATTTATCCCACTCACTGAAACCAGTGTATAATAGATTCCCTTCTTTAGAGTGCATTGATTTTCTACGTTGAATATAGTTTATTGCCATCACATCTAAAGGCATTGTATTTATATTCTCTATCTCATAATTTATTTTATAAAAAGTGTTGTTAGCGTTATTGAGCATATCAAACACATCATTACCTTCATTGTATGCTTCGCTTAATGTTTGTGCTGAAACCCTTATTAATTCTCTATGAATAAACTTTTGTATAATTATTCTTGAATGTGTTTGCAAATGTGCTGCACTAACAACAGAGTTTGTTAGCTTAGTTACGGCATACGCACCGCCAACTTCATCTAATTTACCCATTGTACGCAATTCATCCACAACAGTCATTAAATCACATTGCCACGATTTCTTTTCTAAATTTTGTATAGCTTTAAAAATTAATTGGTGTGCTTCTACGTAAAAATGTTCAGCTCTTAACATTTGACTTACTTCGCTAAATGCGTTTCTTTCAAGCATAATTGCTCCAAGTATTGCTTCTTCTAATTCCTTTGCCTGTGGTGGTAATTTACCCATCATCAAGCTATTCCAATCAACTGGCTTTTTTTGTTTTTCAAATTGCTTTCTCATTTTCTAAGTGAGCCTCCTACCCAATTTATTACATTTACCATTTCTCTTTCTCTATCGATAATTCTTGAACCGTATAATCTAAGTAAATCTATATCTGCATCTTCATCATTAATTAATAGATTAGTTGTAAAATGCGTTCTTATACCTGTCTCTACAAATAGCTTATTTCTTTCCATAATCCAACTACCAATAATTGCACTTGTATCGTTTCCGTAATAATGTTTTTGCGATGCTTCCCAACCCAGTTCATCAATACACATTTCCATTTTTTTATTAAATCCAAACAGGGAAAATGCTTCTGATTCATCTTCCTTAAAAACCTTTAAAAAGTCATTTACGGTAATAATACACATTTGCCTTTCTTCAAGTCCGTTTATTCTTAGTCCCATTTGTTGCATTACCCGCATTGCTATTGTTTTACCCCTACCTACTCCACCGCAAAACATTAACCCTTTGTTGGGCATTATTTTTTCTTGTATTGATAATTCTTGGTTTAGGTAATAGTTGTAAATTTTTTTATAAACAGGCAATAGCTTGTCGTTTAAAAAAAATCCTTCATCATCAGGCGACCTTTGTCCCGGTGGTAACACCATGCGTCCAAGTTGTATTATTAAATCTTTTCCAGTCATATACTAAAAATCATTTTTTGAATAATCGGTTTTATTTGAGCCTGTTTCTTTTACGGCCTGGTCTTTTCTTCCAATGTTATTTTTGTCATTGTTCAACCACTTAATAGCATCAGGTATTCTAAAAAATAAATTATGTTTTTGTTCAACCCCTACGCTTAATATTTTTTTTAATACAGGCAGCCACATATCCTTACTAAAACCACGTCGCTTTAGGCAAGCAAAATCTTTTGGAAAAATAAATTTTGCAGTAAATATTTCTCTAAATAATTCATGTTCAGAACCATCGCACAACCTTACAAATTCTTTCCAATCTTCAAAGTCCTCCTGTGTTACAGTAATCCGTTCTCCTTTAATCACATACTCACTAATTGAACTTCCACCATTTATTAAATTTTCATACGACATTGAATAATATCTTGCAACAGGTTCAGGAACATTGTCTAAATCTTCGTGAAATTTGACACCATTATTTATATTATTACCAGTATAGTTATTATTATCTATACTGGTCATAGTTTTGCTTGACATTTTGCTTGAAGTTTGCTTGACATTTTGCTTAAGCAAAATATCTTCTTCTTTTTCGTTAGAATTACCCGCTTTTTGTGCCAAATTTTTCACCCTATTTTTACCTCCCCTTTTTCCCACAACTGCCCTAATATCAGATATTTGTGCATCCATAACCATTCTTTTTTGTATTAACCAATCTCCTTCTAATTGTAATACATTTTCATCCAAAAGTTCGTGCAAAGAACCCTCTATTTTAGCGGGTTCAAAAGGTAGGTGCTTAGAAAGTTGGTTAGCAAAGCTGAAGCAAACCTGAAGCAAATGTTTATCTTTTGCTTCCTGTTTTGCTTGACGTTTGCTTGAACTTTTGCTTGACGTTTGCTTGAACTTTTGCTTAAGCAAAAGTTTTCCGTAATTTTCTGATTTTGTCATTAAAAGCATTATCCAAATATAAACACCATTGGCTTCTGCACTGCATTGTACCAGTTTTTCATCCGTCATAAAATCCTGAACGTACAGCTTTAAATATGGTAAATCTTTTTTAAGCATATCTATAAATTATTTTCTTTTTTTTGTTTTAAAATGTAAGGAAATTTTCTGTATTTATCTTCACTTAAAAGTGAAATTAATTGCTCAACTATTGCATTTGTTTTTGCAAAAACATTCATTTTGCTTGCGCCACGCCAAGACAAATCATATTTTTCATGGCATCCGTAGTCTGTATGCCAAAGCTCTAACACATTAATATTCAATAGTTTAACGAGCTTAACTATACTTTTTGGAAACATATTTGTTTGTGCAGAAATTTTTGAAATATTTGTTGATAAATTTATAGACGTTTTGCAATTTTCACACAGCTAATACGATTGAAAAATTGAGTAAGAAAACCACTCACTTAAACTTTTTCTTGAAGCAAAACCCAAGCAAAAACAATTTTTGCTTGGGTTTTTTAATTCATTTTTATTTATATTTTTCGGAAAGATTGTCGTGAATTTTTATTAATTCACGCATAGTATTTTTGGGGATATACTTAGTAAATGTCATAGAATGACCGTACCGGTTTAGTTTGGTTACTTTTACTCTGGAAATCTTTAGTGGCATACTACTACCGCTTGTTTCCCTTTCTACTTCGGCAAGCCTTGTACTGAATTTGTGAAAGTAGATAGCCGAAGCATCAATCATACTTACCCCTTTAGGGAATTTGTCAATTAATAAACGAACAGCAAGTGCTTTGCAACCCATTGTTTTTTTCATAATTTATTTTTTTTGAAGTGAAAAAATAGGCAGCGACAGGAATATCGCCGCCGTACTTAACCATTAAACTAAAAACTTAACCAAAAGTAAGAATTAAAAAGTTATACCAAAAAATATTTTCAAATTTTTTTTGTAGATTGAATATATTTTTTATTTTTGGTGAAAATTAGCAACATGGCAAATCAAACAGAAATGATTTTATCCTCTGAAGCCGCAAAGGTTAAGATAGGATTACAGTTATCAAAGGCTAATATATTTATTGGCCAATTATCAAAAGATGTTTCCAATCTTGTATTAAATGAAGATACTATTGCGGAAGCAAGCGAATTGCTTACTATTGCAAGGGAAGCAAAAAAAACTATTGAATCTACACACAGGGAAATTAAGAAGCCCTATCTTGATGCAGGTAAGGCTTGCGATAGTGCAAAAAACGACCTACTGGCCACCATTGATGCTGCGATGGGTACACTACCTGCAAGGTATCAAAATTTACTTTCTGATATTGAATTTAGAAAGGCGGAAGCGGAAAGGGCGGCAAGGTTAGAGAAAGAAATAAAAAGCGGTATTGAAGCCAATATACTTGAATTTTCATCCAGAATAGCAGCCTGTCAGAACCGGGAAGAACTTGTTTCAGTAGAAAGGCTTATAAATCTTGAAAAAGGGCGTAGAACCAAATACGGGGACTTTGCAGACTTTGCCGTAGAAAGGTATAACACCTGCTTATTGCCTATATTAAAAGACCAGAAAGACAAAATTAGCGAATTAGAGGAATTAAGAAACGCTGTTTCTGCTTCTGAAAACCCTTTTGAAGCAGATGAATTAAAGATAAAACTTGAAGAAAAGGAAAACGAAGTAAACTACAACAGGGTTGCTGTTCAGGAAACCGCCCTTGTAGCAATGGACACGCAGACAACAGAACTACAACCAATCCTACCAGATATAAAAAAAACAGGCAGCACAATATTGTGTGAAATTATAGATGAAGATACCGTCTTAAAAAAACACAGGGAACTTTTAAACATAGAATTACGCCTTTCGGAAGCTAAAAAGTTTGCATCAAAACTTAGGGAAGAAGGTAAATTTGATATAAACGGCGAACTGAAAATTGATGGCCTTTTATTTAAAATTGAAAAAAAATACAAATGATTTTTAACACACATTGTAAGATGTATGCGGACTTAGAAAAAGAATGTTATGAGCAAAAAGTTTCAAGTTAGTAGTATGAACGCAGTTGCGTTCAATGTCTGGCGGCTTGCCGTTCGGCAGGGAAATAGAATTACTAATGCTTAAAATATAGATAAAAGATGAATGAAGAACGTCAAGGCAATATTGCCAATACCATGTTAGCAGAAGTGCCGGTGCGAATACAACGAAGCCGACAACATAAGCAAGTTTCACCAAATGGATTACCGATTGCCTATGTAGGGCGTGGCACTCGCTGGGGCAATCCTTTCAGGCTTGTAAAATATTCTGATGGCAAATGGGCTGTCAAAACCGATGGCAGCGATAGGTGCAATGAATTGCTGATAAAACATTGCCATGCTGTTTATGATACAAGAGATGCAGCCGCCATTGATGCAATTAATTGCTACAACTTTTGGTTATTGCCATACACTCACAAGGAAGGTTCAATGATGGAATTTTATCAGTCAATGGCACGAATAGACGATGCTATTATAAGCCTGAAAGGAAAGAACCTTAGTTGTTGGTGTCGGCTTGATGAAAAATGTCATGCGGATTTACTGCTTGAATTAGCGAACAGGTAGGCATTTCTGCTAACGTTTCTCGGCTTTGTGATATTGCCGAAAAAACATACACTAATCTATAAATTTAAGACAAATGTTTGAAGAATTAAACCATATTGAAATTAAGCCAGAAGTAGGCAATATCACAAAACCGCTGTTACCAGCAGTGCC
>Ga0116166_1002910_pt1 | contig 13630 bp, 6 predicted proteins | sample AD_JPNMR2_MetaG_FD_89884 | JGI IMG/M metagenome (GOLD analysis project Ga0116166, IMG submission 89884) | Active sludge microbial communities of municipal wastewater-treating anaerobic digesters from Japan - AD_JPNMR2_MetaG | ecosystem: Engineered > Bioreactor > Anaerobic > Digestate | place...
GATAGTGAAACTCTGGCCAATTTTCCACATTAGAAACATTTATATGTTGACTTCCATCATTTCTACTCACTGTTAAAATTATTTCCAATTGTGCCAGTCTATGGGGAGCGACTCAATCAACTTGTGAGTGGCTCGTGGGTAGACGACTCCGTACGTATGTACTAGATTGATATGGTACAGGTAAATACTCTGCCAAATACATCTGGATAGTTGCAAGTTAAACTGATTATGTCGCCAGTATAGTAGTCATATGATTAGCGTGACTAGCTATCTATAATGTATAGAGATGGTTTTACATCAGATCAGATGACATAGAAATCTTATTTCTTTGATTCTAAAGATATAAGAACATAGATAGAAAACGATGTAAATGAAAGAATCAATACAACTAAATAGATAGTTGATAACGGAGTAAAGAGTTAGGAATAGACCACTATATAGAACCTAGCTAAGTCAATGAAATTAGTTTTTGATATAAACTACATAATAGCCACGTTATACATGCAAGCAAAGTGGCAACTTGGGCTTGAATTTAATGGTGACTAGCTTACTAAAGAATAGTAGCTTCACTACAGTAAGGTAAATATAGAAGCGTTTAATGGCAGCCAAAATGCGAGTAATAACTTTAATCTATTGAAGAATGCATTCGATGGTATATCAAACTAGATTAATAGCTACGTAAAGAATAATCTAGTAAACACTACTGACGGGCCAGAAATCAACAATACAAAAGATATAAGCAACTTATTTAGCATAGACATCACCAACAATAGGTCTGTGCATATTACCAGTGTACAAGTCCAGTATGACAACTAGGTAGTAGGTTATAATACACATTAGGACAGAACAATTAGGCAATACATGGGCTCGAATAGAGAACGTGGCACAATGCATTTGATAGTGTAGAATGATGAAGATGGTAGAGAATTCATCGATTCAATTCAATCGTTAAGAAATCTGTCTTAGAGCATAGTAAGTTAGTAGCAAGGAATGGTAAACTAGTAGCCACTACTTGTTCGCGGCATACTTAATATATTCGGTATCACGAATATCTATATAACAAACTTCTAGGTTAGCACTTTAGATGACATGCCAAACTAGTTCAGCTGTATGCTACAGTTTGTTTCAACGTCTGGTAATGTATTGCATTCCGAATAGCGAGAAGTTAATCACCAATTTGCGGCATTTAAGAAACAATAGATGAATTAGTAGCTTGATTAGATTAGGAATAATAACAAAGTTGCATATTATACATTTAATAGCTCTGGTTGGATATGTCGTACTACTAAACCTCTGTTTGACGCAAATGGCAGAATAGATTGGTCTGTTGTGTAGCTAATAAATAATAACACGTTTGGTGGTAAGAACATTTATAGCTCTAAGACGCAACCTGGTTAGTTAACACCATATCAGGAATTTATACATGCTAGAGAGATTATAAATCAGAGTATTAAAGAGCAGATATTGAAACCAATAGAAGTAGAAGCAAAAAGTATTGGTGATGAAAAGAAAAAATAGTAGTTGAATAGTGTTGCTTCAAATTTAGTAGATTTGTATAAGAACTATGTATAGGAGCACTACACGCTAACAGCAATTTATTTTGATTATATGATCCACTACAAGTAGTTTACTGGCTAGTTAATGACATCTTTGCTATAGCTATATTTACACTAGAACTTACTAGCACAACAGAACCACAGCGAACTTATTTAGAATGACCCTGGTAAAGTGATAAACAAGATAATTAGCTGGAGTAAAGACGTTGGAGACAAGAAAACATCTGGAACAAGTGATAAGGAATTAGAAAACTAGATAACATTTCTGAATGACATAATATCAGTTATACAGGAAAAGTATACAATCAGAAATTTGCGGCACTTCCATGCATCTATAATCTCTGGCATCCGCATGCTATTCTATAAGTAGTCAGTGAATAAGTCAATTAATAAAAATGGTAACACGTCTTCTATTGATTACACTCTAGACTATGGTCCGCTTAGAGTCATTGCAGACTAGTATTATGTGACGAACGGGCTATACAATGTATTTGATGGTAAGAGTACATGGAAAAAGCTTGGCGATGCATGGGATTAGATGCTTAAAGCATTGCCAGCATTGATGATGCAACCTACTATAGGAATGGACTACATTCCACCATATCCGGCAGGATACAACTGGTTCGATAGCATAGCGGATGATACTAAGAACTCGTCGTAGTATAACTTATCTTTATAGTACATAGTTGCACTATTCTATATAAACGGTGGCCAATTTGCGTCAAATATAGATCAATAGCTTGTAACTGAAAACTAGTTTAGCTAGTCTCTAATCTCAAATTATGGAGATATATTATTTTCAGATTATGCTAAAAAACTATGGCTTATGCAGCCGGCTTAGGGTAGTAGAAACGTTCGTGTTAAAGATTTACTATACTCTAAATCTGAGTTGAAACCGCGTGATTATAGTTAGGCTGCTAAGAATTTAAGAGACAAGTATGGTATAAAGTTAGATTAGCTAAATGCAGACCAATATACTGGTGTGTAGTTAGATATAGTAAAGGAAGCACCTAAAAATTCTAGTGATATAAGTACGCCGACATTTAACAGAATTGTTATGGCTAATTAGGTAACAGAAATGTATAAGATGATGCATTCATTTGGTATGGATATATAGAATATTAGTAATAAATTGAATGAATTTGTGATTAATTACATGAATCTTGGTGACTGGTTAGATACGTATTCGCCAGCATATTACATATACAACTTTGTGTATGGATAGAAGTCATTAATAAATAAATAGGGGAATGTTCTAACGAAGTTAATGTTTAATGTAGGCGGCGGTTCAGACTGGACTAGTGACTTCCACACTCTAGTAACAGAAGCCGTACGTGTTTAGTTCTATAATTAGGAAACTGATTCAATAGTTGATCTTGCAAAAGATCAGAAGGCAAATGTAAATAGAATGGTATTGCAGGATGCAGATTTATTGTATGGTGATATATAGAAATAGTTTGAATTGTACATGTCTACAACTAGCGATTCGGATTTTCTAGCTAAGATAGGTACTAAGGTTACAAGCGGTAAGAGTGTAGTCTATGATTATACATTTGTATCTGATTTATTTAACTGGCTCATTAAACAAGGAAGGGACGGAAAATATCTGATTCTGTAGTTCTGCACGAATTTTTCATCGTTCTACTACGATATAACGGATGTATAGTATAACGATAATTCATAGAGAATAGACTTATTGCGGCATTATTCCTAGTTAGATGATATGTTCAACTATATGCACGATATGTTATAGTTTGTAGACTTATAGGAATCGAATTTTCTTAGTGCACTGAATTTATAGTTAGTACAATCTGGATTTTTAAGTCCTTGGGACTTGAACTATCGATTACCTACAGAGCCAAGAGACTTATTTATTAGCGGTAAGAATGCAGGGAAGTTTGATGATTTCTATCTTCAAAATGAAGATTAGACTTAGAATTTACAAGTTATGCAATTTGTTAGCAATTATATAAGCACTTTATCTACAAATATGTAGGGGTTTACTAGCAAGACTAGCTCAGATCAGCAGTAGCTAAGTGACTTATTTACTGTTAAGTCAACTTAGTAGAGCTTGTTAGACCGAGGTGGTTAGTATTAGAAAGATGCAGATAAAAACTCGAATAAGAGTATTTACGATAAGATATAGAGTGTTGAGAATACGTACAATAGTATGGTTCAGAACTAGGGTACAGAAAATCAGTACGTTAATTTAGGATTTAATTCTCAGGCAACTAATACGCCATACATACCAAGTGATACATTAATTAAACAGTTACTATAGGATCCGATGTATAGACAAGAGATAATGCAATCTCAGAACTAGCACGATCCTACGGTTGATGATTCACTTACTAAGTTTGAATTTACGAAACTAATGGAAAATTATATGAAATTAAACAATAGTTCAAATTACATAACAAGATAGAATGACCTATTTCTTACTAGTTTGAAGTCGTAGTCCACTGTAGAAATTCTTGGCAATAAGAATACGCGTAATAATATTTAGTTAAATGAATATAATCAACAGACATACATGCAGACGTACATACTTAAACGCCTGATTGAAGACACTACACGCAGACTCTCTATGTCGCCACAGTAGTGTATAATATTCAATCTAAAACGCGGATCATCTACGAATTATGAATTTAGGCAATATGTATACTACTAGGTAGAAGACGTAGCCGTAATGCGCGAATAGGATAATCCAATAGACTCTTAGGTAGTCAAGTTATACTCAATGCTTGACTATTCTGGCGAGCGATTTGTTGATAATAACTATGTTGCAGTAGGTTAGGATACAAAGGAAATGCCTGTAGGCTAGTTACTTAAGCCAGGAGTAGATATAGAGATAAGAATGGGCTATTCTAAGAACGTTGCAGAACTCACAAAAGTATTCGTAGGCTACATAAGAGACGTACAATATCAAAATGGCGAATAGGAATTCATAGCAGAAGGATACGGGTAGTAGCTTGCAAAACCAATTTACAAGAAACCAGAGTTGTATACTGGATTTTTCAATACACCAAAGGATAGAGTAGTAGACTAGATTAAGCGAGTAGGCTAGCCTGAATTGGGCTTAAGCCGGGCTTAGGACGTAAGTGAGAAACTATTCTAGTATATAATGCCACATATAGATGATGCTTAGACTATCAGAAGTCAATTCTCCTGGCTATAGCATAGGCAGTATTTGCCGGCATATGATAATGTGTATAATCCATCTGACTACTATACGACTCTTCAAACAGGCTCATCGAGCGTATGGTCAGTTCCAAAAGACTACTTCTAGAATTTTGAGCATCACTTTGAACATTATACTGCGCAATAGGGTTACAGTGCATGGGACGTAATAGAAGATTAGTAGCTTGCATCACCGGATTATATATGCTAGGTTGAACCACTTGAAGACGTAGCTGGTGCATAGCGTGTATTCTTTGGTAAAGCGCACTATCCATTCAAGTATTATTATTACAATGCTCCTGCTCGTGCTGCTGGTAAGATTTAGTCAACTTGGGCTAATATGCAAGTAAATAACACGGCATCTAATAAGACTGGTGACAATGCAGTTGACCCTGCTGTGCGAAGTAATTACAGAACTGTATATATGAGCTCTACTCCAAACGATTTGCTTGGTAAAGTAATGTCTAAAGATGGCAAAGCAACATCATCGACTAAATTAATAGATGTAGATTAGAAAGAATAGTTCTCTTTCGATTAGCCGTTTAAGGATGATTATTTTACTGAACTACAAGGTTTCCGTGCTTATATAGATGATCCTAAGAAGGTAAAAATTAATAGAGGAACGGATTTTTAGGAACCATCATATCTTTACACATAGTATCTATTAAATAATTGGTAGTCAATATTGGGCATTGGTAAACAAGGTATTGTAACTAAGTCTCCAGATATGCCATATGAAGCAAATTATTTGAATAGTTATATTCCTGGACTATCGTTAGATGATTTACAGGAATATAAGCTTCAATAGTTGCCAGACTATGATAAGAACGATAAATTATTTAGTTTTGTATTTATGCCTAGTAATTAGGATAGCAGTGAGTGGAAAGCTAAGGTAAGTTAGAGCAATATTGATGTATTAAACACAAGTCTTTATGGAAAATATGTAGATAAATCTAACTATTATTATGATATTAGTGGTATTGGTTTCATAAATTAGATCAAAGAGATAATGTTTGGTTCAACTCTTGCGTATGACAGTACGATAAATACTCTTAATTTATTTGAAGACGTAATACAAATAGATATATTAGACAGAAAAGCTGGCACTCCAGTATATGCGGAAGATGCGAATGTAATGTGTAATTTACAAATAGGTTTTGCGTTTATAGATAAGAATATATACTCTGGGCAGCCGATAGTGGTAGACTTGTCTGCAAAATATCGTAAGTATTTGGTTATACTTCCACGTACAATATCATATTAGTCTAAAAGAGATGAAAAAAGTGGAGTTGGTCAAGACGTAGGTTAGGTTAAACTAGCACATGGTATATAGTTGTTGTAGCAATTTGATAGTGCAAATAAGAAGGTAAAATTTAGAATTAGGCATCTATGGCAAGAAACAATTAGTAATAGATTGCAACTTAGTGGCGGCAAGATAGTAGCATATTCACAGTATAATAAGAAGTACAATTAGACGTATCCAATAGACTAGACAAAGGACGACAAAAACGCGAAGCAATATACAGTTGGTGGTAAGACATATTCATATAGTAAGTTAAATCAAGCAAATTGGTACAAATTGGTGTGTATAAAGGATACAACCAATAATAATAATGTTGGTTTAATAGTTAAATAGACTGATTCATAGCCAATTGACCTAACAGTTACTGGTGAGAAAGCAATTGTTCATGGATATTTCACAAAAGATTTTCAATCATTGGTTGATATAATATTTAATAATAATGATCCAACGCTAGGTGAGAATAATGATGCGTTTGGATACAGATATTTATTTGGGCCAATTGATGCTATTGACGTAAAGTTTGATAGATAGAAGGTACTTAATAGATAGTATAAGTCATATAGCCTATCAGAGTTGCAATCCATTTATAATGTTATATATAATACTACAAATCCAAAATAGAAGCCGAAACTACATATAATTGGTAAAGGTAGGCTTACGTTTGGTTACTAGCTTACTGATACAGGATTTAATACAAATGAGTTTGTTGTAAATCAACTTACTACTACTGGTGGTCAATTAGTTATTAAATAGTGGCCAGATTTAAATGCAGATGGTACTCTTGGTACAGATTATAAGATGCGGGCATATATTAGGTAGCACATGTTAGATGTCTATGTAAGTAGGGTTGCTGAATATTTTGACTTAGTATTTAATGATTTGGTAGCTAAGAATGCAATGATCGTTGGAGCAGGAAAAGCACCAGAGTAGTTCTTGCATATGTATGGTGTTCTTTAGTTATACTAGCAGTCATATTCTAATAGACTGCAGTACAAACCTGGAATAAGTTAGAACACAAGTATGCAGTAGACTAGTTAGCTTAATCCGCTATAGACTAAATACCAAACTATTGAATAGATGTATGCAGTATATTTAGCAGATGTGTATGCGGCAAATTACAACTAGGAGATGGACTAGGTTGTCAACTATGAGGTTTTGTAGAATGATATACAGAGATATGTGTTAGGTAAATGGAAATTTGCAGATGGTGAGAACCTGAATATTATATCTAACACATATAATACAGGCATAACGTCATCTAAGAAGATCACTAGTGATTTAGTAAATTAGAATTTGGGTATAGACTAGTAGAGCTATTCTAAGTTTGTGAAGGAATTGCAGAATTACTATAATCAAGTTATATAGGCTATAAACAACAGAATATTAGGATAGCCGGCGTAGTAGACATCTACTCCTGGAGTAAATGATATGTTAGAACGATATTTAATAACCAAGAGTCTTGTTGACCTTAATGATGCAAAGTTGAAAAAAGAGATATATAGGTATATCGCAGTTATTTTAAGCCGTTTTGGACTAACTTAGGCATTATTTATGCCTGATAATAAAAAAGTCAGTTAGGCAAATCAATCAATCAATGTTAAGAAAGATGACTAGCTAAAGACACATATAGAGCAGTTATTGATAAAGTACTATAAGTAGCTTTATAGTTTGATGCTGAAAAATGAAACAGATTATATTGATAAGAATCAGCCAACGAAGTCGTATTTGCAGTTAGATAAGAATTTATATGAAATTTAGTCGTTTGAACATTTTGCACATAACACTGAGCTTAACAATGTGTCTGCATTTACATACTATTATTAGCTTAAGTCGTTTATAATGCCGCAATTAGGTAATGCGGCACATATAAAATACCTAATGGAGAAGTTTTTTGACTAGTATGGATTTGATTAGGCTAGTGGATCAATTAAATATGGTGCTAGTAACTAGTACTCTGTTCCAATTGGAGATAGCAAAGCGATGTAGGCTAACCAAAGTTTGTGGCACACGTGGATAACAGGAGATCCAAATTCTACTTACCCGAAAATTACGCCAATGCATTTGTTGAGAGTATCCAAACGACTATATATTGGTGGTATATAGAACATAGATTATTTTGTAAAGCCAACTAATATAAACTAGCTTGGTTTAACTGAGTAGTTGAGTTATGACGATGTTATTAATCATATTAAGGCAAATATGTTGGATAATACGCTAAACAATGATTAGAAGGCTAATTTTATTAAAGTAAACAGTAAGAGTAGTTTTAATACATTTGTTGATAAAGTTAAGTAGACTATAAACTCAGTAAGTGTATATAAAGAAGCTAGTAAGTGGATTAATGATTTTGAGTAGTAGTATGATGTGTTTAAGATAAATTAGTCGCTTGATGGGAAATATGTATAGAATAAGCAGAGTGGTCAATAGAATAGTTTATATAATATCTTCTCAAGAACATTCATTAATAATGATGAAGTAATGATATAGATTATTCAATAGTATCTTGATAGTAACATCTTGGATAATCTATAGTATATAGTTAATATGACAAACTATACTGTAGTTGACATGTTCCCTCAGTTGTACAAGCCTGGTTTTGGTTTTGTATAGCAACGTTCATTTGATTTGTAGCAGGTGTCTGCTCAACCATTTTCAAAGCAATATCCGGTATCAAAGAGCCCAAGTGTTTTCTAGTGGTTATTCAGTGATTAGTTTAATGGGCACAAGTTTACAAATTACCTACTGCAATCTAATGCAAAGCTTAATTATCCGGTTCACATAAGCAATTTTGTGCGTAGAAGTTTCATTAACCCGTAGCTTTAGATGTAGCCGGATGTATAGACTGACTTGTAGTTCTAGCTAAGCGGAGTCTTGTTTTTTATACCATCGCAGCTGATTGCGTATATTGCAACAGATACTAGTCTATCTACTTATAATAGTGTAAAGCTGAAGTCTGTAGTATACGAGAAGTAGCTTAATTAGTACAAGCTGTTGAACGTGTTTTTGAGCATATAGAGGATGTGTATAGATTATATGGAACAGCTTGGTGAACATACTATTAATGTTACTAATATGACAAGTTACTTAAAAACAAGGGCGTGTTTTGCAAATTAGCTAATTAATTTCTAGTCTTACTAGATGTTGGCTGAAGTTGAAATAAGTATGTCTAGAGCAGAAATGGATCAATTTATCTAGAATTAGGATAGAAAGGTTAAACTTAATGATGGTAGCTGGATTAATATATTTAATTTTGTAACAATTAGTGACAATGGGTACACGAAAGTAAAGAAATAGTATGATGATAATAAGTTAGTATCAGATAATCGAGGTATATGGAACTTAAAGAAACCAGGAAGGCCATCAGAATAGAATTCATACATAAAGCAATTGGACGCTTTACCAAAATTGAATGGTACATAGGTGAAATTCTAGTCTTGGTATCCTTATTGGGATGACTAGTTTGGCTTCACAATATGCTTAGGCGGGCCATTGCATAATTCTGGTATAAACTATTAGTTTCTAGCGACTAAATATGCTGAATATATGAATATAATGTTGTAGAATGTCAATAAAGCTATTCAACAGAATGTAGAATAGAATTTCTTTAAGACAGACTAGAATTATAGGTTTACTACAACTAAATAGTTAATTGACTCAGTGATAAGGTCATTTAATCCGGGAGTCTGATTATGTAGAAGATTGCAAATGTAGAAATTCCATTTGTCAATACGTAGGAACTTGTAGTAAATAGACTTGACGAATTGAATATAATTAGTTCAATAGACCTATAGTTATCTGTCATGTAGGCCAACTATATGCTTAGCTTAAATGAGCAAAAGATTGTGGAAGATGGCCGCACGTATAAACTAGGTATTGAAGAGCGATTCATTAACGTATCTGAATACATTACAGTTGGTGATCGTGCGGCACTTGATTCTAATTAGTACATGGTTGAAGTATAGTATCAATTAGTAAATATTCTAAATATATGTTTTGAGCATATAGTTGATATGCACAATGGCTTTGCTAGTGTATAGAAAAATGGCGGGTATGTAAATTCGTACATGTATGATTAGCTAGTTGATATGTTTGAATCTCTCACAAACAAAACTGTTAGAAAACTAATATACATAGAATGGCAGCAAGTTAAATATTTGCCAGAGTTAAAGAATTCTGATGCCAAAATTATATAGCGAATGAAGAAGAATCAGCCGCCATTGAAGTCGCTTTTGCACTATAATAGGATGAATAATCTTATTTCGATATACTCTGAACTTATAGATATTTATGAACTTATACTAAAGAACTAGCAATAGACATACGAATGGCTAAAGAAAGCAAAGCGCGGATTCTACGTTAAGCCTGAGTTTAAGTTGGGGCTTAGATACTAGTTAACTAAGCTAAATGAGACGGCGTAGGACCTATCTAACATCTCATAGCTAGCGTCGAGTACTGCACAGCAAAATGAACGCTGGAAATATATATCAGATATAGTTAAAGTATAGGCAAGTAGCCCAAAACAGGCGAAAGAATAGGTAGTAGACAAATCAATCCTGCGGTTAGATTAGTAGAATAGTTAGCCAATTGGTGTGAGAAACTAGTACATTAGCTCGTTAAAATATACATAGGCAATATCATAGTAGTAGACTAGCATTTCTGTAAGCGATCTAACAGATGATGAACGAAAATCTAAACAATTGAGTTAGCTAATCAGTTATATTAATGGTATACAAGCACGATAGACTAAAGAACACGTATGGCAGAAAAATAACTTACACTCAACATGGTAGATTTCAGTAGTTGACGGTCTATCAGATTAGTTATCTTCGTTCTATGGTGTTGGAACAAGACCATTTTAGAATTTTCATTTCATATCATCTAAAGATATAATAGAGAATACTGTAATGGTTAACTACGAGACGCCAGACACAATGCTGTTGTATACACCATAGCTACTGTAGAGTTGGGGCATAGTTGGCGATATTATCTCATCGTTTGATATATTTGGTGATCGTACTGCGTCACCGTCAGGTTAGAAACGTATGGTCAATTTGGAGATATAGCTTAATCCGTTGATTGATGAGAGCAAGCGCCATACTGTGGTTAAAGAGAAGAGCATTGGTAAGATACCACAGATACGTGCAATTGTTGGCACGCAGATGCTGAAACGTGAAATGCAATCGCAGATGTATATGGGATCTATAGTAATGATAGGTAAACCAGACATAAAACCATACGACTATTAGTACATAGAAGATTCAAAAACTGGTATATTTGGCCTATTTCAAATTAGAAGTGTAAGCCAGCAATTTGGTATACAGGTTGGGTATGTAACTGAAATAACTTTAATGCCTATAATACGTACAAGGGACTTGCACATGACATTTATGTACAAAGTTCTGATTAATACACTAATAGGTTAGCTATTTGCTGTTATTACATTCTATACACTTGGTTAGTCTGGTTAGCTGTACAGTTCTGCTGTGAAGACTGCAGGTAAGGTGACGGCCAAGAGTGTTACAAAATAGATTGGTAAGTAGTAGATAAATAAATATGCATTTGGATTAGGTACTGCATATTAGACTAAAAGCATAGTTGACAGCCTAAATATTGGTAAGTACATTAACTACTCGAGTGCACGAGTATTTACAAACGAGTAGGACTAGGTAATCTAGGAAGATAGATTGTATTTCCCGTTTGATGTAGTGCCACCAATGAAAGATGGCAAACCATTCTTGACTAACTAGTAGCTGTATGTTCCAACTGGCCTATATGATGTTTTTGAACAACAATGGCAAGCTACTGCATAGTGGTGGAATGAAGCTGGTACGCAATTTACTCAATTCTTTACACGTGACATAGAAAATTCGTTATACTTTGCATTTAGTATGATGAAGTGGAACGATTAATGATTGGGAGGATGATAACATGCAATTTTACAATGTGCGGCCTTAGTAGATTTATTGGAATGAACATACATTGGTAGCAGATGTAAACGGTAAGCGGTAGAAATATCCATTTCAATTTATAGGAGTGATACCATCTACAAAAGACTAGCAAGATTTCGGAGCCGTTATTATGGGTAACGATTAGTCTGATATGATAGCTATACTATATCTTATTCCAACATACGTAGATGCAGAACAACTTAATTAGCAAATTAAGAATGCAGATAAGAAGAAAAGATTGTGAGGTGTTTTAATGCCAACGTTAGATAATGAGAAAAAGGAATATGTTAGACAGATAAGTGCCAAATAGATAGCGGATTAGGATAAGTAGATGCAGAACGATGTGCAAGGTGCAACTGTATTGCCTGGTACTGGCGGCTCATTTGTTTAGCTTAGCAACAATAGTGTGCAAATTCAATCGCAAGTAGGCACTTCGATAACTCAAAAAGGCTAGGTCACAACTGAGGCAGGCACTAAGAAGAATGATAGGATGTTATAGTAGGAACAGCACGGGATAATTCAACAAGAATCGCCAACGCAGGATTTGTTCATACCAAGTTCTGTAGTTACTCCGTTCCCTAATATGATTCCTAATTTGGATATTATAGTCAAGATTTAGTTGCTCTTCAAAACTCTAGGCGACTTTGTATAGTCAAAGGGATGAGATTATGGAACTACTAGTTAGGAATGGGGATTTGCAATTTAATGATGATTTATTGGTGACAGATGATCTTGTATATCGTTAGTAGTAGCTACTGCATAATCTATTCTAGACTGAGCGTGGCGAACTTGCGTTGATGCCAGAATTTGGGATAGACAGATATCAGCTATTTGATTATGTGCACGGTGTGCGGCCTAGTTAGTAGTAGCCATATGTAAATAAGATAATAGGCGATTAGCTACAGAAACTAGTGTCTGGTAGTTAGATGATGAATGTGGAACTTACGCCAGATGATCTGCGAGGCATACTAAATGTTAAAATCACATTCAACTATTTTGGGCAAGAATTTGAAATAATGAATTAGAATATACTAGTTGAGTAGAACGACGTTAAGTCACTGATCAGTTTTAATTAATCAGCTAGATTTCATAGGGAGGCACAACATGCCAGAGATAATTGATATTAGAGACTCACTTATTAATGAATTAAGTTAGCAATATGGTGTAGACATTGAATATGTAGATGGCACATTTTTAGGATCGCTTGTGAACACGCTATAGTGGAGTATCAAACGCTAGTATGACAATGCAGACTAGTAGGTTGCATAGTTTGATTTGGAATCAGTATTGGGTGGCTAGTTAGACATCCTATAGGCAGCACTTGGCGTGCGTCAGCAAGTAAGAATATACGATTAGTCTGAGACATAGCAACTTTCAATAAATGACTAGATTGTTCTTCAGACAATTGACGTTATGCGCTATCCAAATATTCTATCTTAGACACTCGTCTCAGGCAATGGAGGATACTAGTCTGTTGAGGAAATAATAAACGATGATATCCAGATAGAAGATTAGGCCGGCAATAGGTTCAAACTCTATTTTGGTGATAACGACGTTGAATATTGGATTCAGTAGTTTAGCAGGCCAGTCTGCATAGTGCCAGCGCAACCTGTGATTATGATTCCTAATCGTGTTATACAGAA
>Ga0116166_1002919_pt1 | contig 13611 bp, 10 predicted proteins | sample AD_JPNMR2_MetaG_FD_89884 | JGI IMG/M metagenome (GOLD analysis project Ga0116166, IMG submission 89884) | Active sludge microbial communities of municipal wastewater-treating anaerobic digesters from Japan - AD_JPNMR2_MetaG | ecosystem: Engineered > Bioreactor > Anaerobic > Digestate | place...
ATAAAAACTGTTTTTTTTCTGGTTTTCTTACTGTTAGCCCTTGAATAAGAACAGGACTAATAAATTTCATCTGTGAAATATAAAATTTACCAGAATGAGGATTATCCTCTCTATTTACAATTGTAAATTTTATCCTATCTACACTTTTATAAAAAAGGTGTATTGGACTACTTGCAGGCATTTCTATTATTTGCCATTTTTCTTGTCCCAGGGAAATCATTGAAAGAGGAATAAATGAATCTCTATATTTACACCATACCTCTATTTTATCTTTTTTTCCATTTCCATAAAGTTTAAATCCTATTCTTTCTCCTTCAAAATGATTTTCAGGAAGCATAAAATCAATATCTATTTTCTTTTGATTATCTTTAAATTCGTATTTTATTTCCAAACAATTTTCTTTTAAAAATCTTGCTCTTTTTATTTGTACACCTTCACTAAATATCCATCTTGAGATATTAAATGTTTCTATTCCAACCTTTTTCTCTTGCACATATTCAGGAATTCTTTCAATTAACTTCTTTTGATTTACGGCTATAGAATTTACTATCATTAAAAAAAATATCGGAATATTAAAATGTCTTTTACAACTGGTCAAAAAAATTTTTAAATTTAACGTCCTACTCCTCTCATAAAGTTTTTCTAAATAAAACTTTAAAAAGTTTTTCATTGTAAAACAAAAATTCAATTTTTAACATCACACCAAATAAATTTGACTGCATTATCTACATTCCGGATTCCACCATTTTTTATAATCAGAATTATTCCACGTATTCCAATCAAAATTTACAAAACTAGAACTTGAAATTCCAGCATTATATGGTTCATACCATGAAACATGTCCATCTGCGAAAAGGAAATTTAAACCATCAGAATGCAAACTTAAAAGATTCCCACCATCTTTATATTTCTTTAATCTCTCAAAAAAACCATAATCCCAAGATAAAGCATCTGTTACAGGAACAAAACTTTCAGTAACAACAATAAAATTACTCGGATTTTTAATCCTTGAATATTTTAATGAAAAAGTAGTTCCTGTAGGCCATTCATATATTGCTCTATTTACAGCGTATGTTACCATTGGAAAATTATGGTCCTTCCTTGTATCACTTGGGCAATGAGTTATAGGAGGATAATATTGCCCCCATGGGTCATTCCAGTAAGGATTTTTTATATATTTTCCACCATTCCAGTCCTTTGCCTCAGAAATAAATTGTAGAGGACTTACACTAAGATATGGACGTGGATAATACTCATTATAATCCTCTAAATACATTTGTAAAGCCAGTCCCACCTGTTTAAGATTATTCATACATACTGCCTGTCTTGCTTTTTCTCTTGCCTTACTTAATGCTGGTAATAACATCGCTGCAAGTATCGCTATTATCGCAATTACTACTAAAAGTTCTATCAGGGTGAAACCGTGTGGTTTTGAGAAAATGCTCTTTGAAAATTTGTTCTTCATAATTCACCTCCTTCTAATTTTGCTAAATTTCTGTATTTTTCAACTATTATAACTTGTTTTAGTAAATTCTACTTAAATATAATATAATTTTTTAATTTTCTTGTCAAATCCAAAAAACTCCTTTCAGGTTAAGACATAGTATCCATGGATATAATATACAAGAAAGAAATATTTGGCTAAGAAGACAATAGAAATATTAGTTCTCAAGAGTAAAAAAGCAAGGGGGAAGCCCACTCAATAAGTTAGAAATATTATACCCAGGTTATAAAGAATTATTAAATGTAATATATTTTTTGATGCGTAAGTAAAGAAGAATTTTTTGAGATTATTAAGATGGCAGTAGATATATAACAGAAAAAGAGTATATTCAACGATAGGGATGACACCTTATGAGAAATTTTGTAAATATAGTAAATTACCTTCTGAAGAAGTTTGTCTATTCTCTGTTATTAATCTAGATGAAATAACTGATATTTTAAACTCTAATTTAAAATTTTTCTCTTACTCCTGAATAAACCTTTTTTAACCAAGGGCCACAAAGTTCCTCAAAAAATCTCTATAAAACAAATTGCTCCCTTAAAGATAAAATTTACAGAAATAATTTACTTTTTGTGTCTTCGTTTAACTTCGCATTGTACTATATTGGATGACTGGGCTCAGAAGACAGGAGGATTGATTTCTATTTTAAAGTCAAGTTTTTCACGAATGTCCATTACTTCTTTATAATCCAGTCTTTTATCATCCTGTGCCTTTAAAATCATCTTTACTTTTTTCTTGCCTCTTTTATCATCTACAATGTCTGAAAAAATTATTTCAAGATTGCTGTTTTCAATAATTTTTCTTAAAAGGTTAACCTTATTTTCAAATGCGGGACTTCTTTTTACCGGTATTTCAATAAGTATTATATCTGAAAATGGAGGATAGCCAACAATTTCTCTTGTTTTAATTTCTTTTTCGTAAAAAACTTCATAATTTTTTGTTTTTAAAGAAGTAAATATTTCAAAATTTGGATTTTTTGTCTGAATTACTATTTTTGTGTTTTTATTTCTCAATCTAAATATAAAGTCATTCAATATAAAAAAGAAAATCTCCTCTGAATTGTACTCTGGAATATTTAAAAAAGAATCTGCATGTGGAAAAATAATTAAACCAAAATCAAATTCATCAAGAATATTTTTTATAACATGCGTACCAACAAAAATATCAACTCCTTTCTCAATTAATTTTTCTTCTGCTGTAAATTTCTGAATTTTGAAATCTGGATATGTCTTTTTAAGTTCTTTATAAATCTTTTCAATTCCAACCATCCTTTCTATTATTTCTCTGCTTTTACAATGAGGACATTTTTTTATAAAGTTTTCAAAAATCTTACAGTATTTACAGTACAATTTATTTTCTTCATTTAGAATAAGTATTGAATTGCATTTCTTACATCTTAAAACATGACCACAATTTGAACATTTAAATGTTTTTGAAGTTCCTTTTCTATTATGAATAATCCCAACTTTTTTTCCTTTTAAAACTGTCTCTTCTATAAGAGAAACTGAAAATTTTGTGAGAAAATCTAAATTTTTATCCATTTCATCCCATCTTTTATCAAGAATAAAGATTTCAGGAGTTTCTTCAAAATTCCTTTTATCAACCAAATATACTTTCTTCTTTTTAATTTCAAAATAATCACAGATAGAAAGAGAATGAGAAGTAAGAATTAGAGGAATATTTTGAAATTTACATCTTTCTTCTGCTATTTCAACCACATTATATTTAGGATGTTTTTTTTCTCTATATGAAGCATCTATATAAGAATCAATAATTATAAGAGAAAGGTCTTTAAAAGGTAGAAAAGTTGAAATTCTTGTTCCCAAAACTATTAAATCAAATGAATTTAAAACTTCTATGTAATTATTCATCCTTTCCTTTTTATCCATTTCTCCATAATATTCTATAACCTTTCTTTCTGTACTTTCTTTTATTTTCATATAATAATCTTTCAGGATTGATATTTCTGGAAATAAAAAAAGTAAAGAACCTCTATTATGTGAAATTAAATCAAGATAAAAATTTAATTTCTCATTTTCATCACCAAAAAGAAAAATCTCCTTTTTAAATTTTTGAGTAAATAGTAATGAATCTTTTTCTTTTTTTTCTGAAAATTTTTTTTCATATTTAAACGGTAGATTTCCAATGATTGAAAAAATAATCTGGCCAGAAGAAACATAATATTTTTCTGAAATAATCTTTGAAAATTCAAAAATTTCTTCTGTTATTAAAGGATTTATATCATAAATTTTTTCTATTAATTTATACTCTGACCTTTTTTCTAATAAGTCATTTACATTTATTACAAAACCCTTTCTTTTTTTTTCTCCAAGAGGAGCAGATACACGAATAAAATTATTTATTTCATATTCATACAGATAATAAAAACTTCTCTCAAGAGGAATATCAAAAATAACTTCAACAAGTTTCATTGATTAGTGTTAGAAAAAAGTTTTATTAAAATTTCTTTAAGATTTTTTATATGTAAAGGTGTAGTTCCACAGCATCCACCTATAAATTTCACTCTATTTTCTACAATATTCAAACAATTTTTTGAAAACTCCTCAATATTTTCCTGATATACAATTTTACCTTCAGAAATCTGTGGTTTTCCCGCATTCGGTTTTATCCACAAAGTAAGACCGGTCAATTCTTTAATTATTTTTACGAACTCAATCATTTCACCTGAACTTAAGCCACAATTTGAACCAATAATTGAAACTTTATTATTTTCAGCCCATTTCACATAATCTTCTATTTTTTGACCCATTAAAGTTCTGTATTCTCTTCCATATGTAAAAGTAAGACATGGAACAATGAAAAAATTTGTATTCTCTCTTAAAGTATCAAATGCAATCTTAAGTTCTTCAAGATCCTGAAATGTTTCAAGGATTAAAAAATCTACTGCTGTTTTTTCAAAAATTTTACCTATTTCTTTAAAAATATTTTTTGCTTCATTAACTTCTAAATTTCCATAAGGTGTAAGTAATTCTCCAGTAGGTCCAATATCTCCAGCAATTAAAACATTTTTAAATTTTTCTTTAACACTGGAAGCAATTTTAAAGGCATCTTTAATAATTTTTTCAAATTTATCTATAAGTTTCTTTTTTTCAAGTATTTTTCTATTTGCTCCAAAAGTATTGGTTAAAATTATTTCTGAACCACATTCACAATATTCTGTATGGATTCTTTTTACAATTTCAGATTCTTCAATATTTGCAATTTCAGGTGTGATTCCTTTAAAACCAAGTTTTTCAAGATATGTTCCCATTGCACCATCCAAAATTACAAACTTTTTATTTTCAAATATTTTATCCATTTTTCTCTATTAAACAGATTTTTCCAATACCAAAAGGTAAAACAGAATAGTCAACTGTTCTATCCTTGCTTTTAAACCATTTCTTACCCCAATCAACAAATGAAAAAGGACCAACAAATTCTGGATTATGTTCCTTTAAATGATGAGGTCCCAGTAAATTTCTTAAACTTGAAAAAAGTTCAATCTCAATAATATTTTTACCTTCCTTTAAATATTCAGTTATTTCAATTTCATAAGGAGGAAGATAAACAATACCTGCATTTTTTTCATTTATTTTTATTTTTGCTACAACACATTTAAATTCTTCAAATTTTAAAAATGTTTTTTTTATATCTTTAATTTCAATTTCTTTAAATGCCTTTATACTTCCAGAGTAGAAAGGATATCCCTGTAAATTAATGTCATCTTCATTGATTTCTTTTTCCTTTACTGCAATAGTAAAGTTATTCAGATAATAACCTCCATTTTTATATTCAACCTTTTTTGCCTTTACAACAAAATTTCCAAGCAGATATATATTTTCAATTTCAATACCATCTTTTCTGAAAATTAAAGTATTTTTAAATTCAGGAGGAATAAAGGTAACATCCATTTCAATTTTGTTTTTACCCCTTTTTATATAATTTTTAGGTATTTTTATCTTTTTAAATGATGGGTCAAGCCATTCTTCCATACAGTCCTTTTTCAGAATTTTATTATTTATTTTTAAATTATATTTTTCCAACTGTTCAACGACTAAATATAAATCATTACTGAAATTTTCGTTTTCAAATTCAAAAAGTAATTTTATCTTCTGTCTGACATTCTCTTTTTCAAACAATTGCTGAATCTGTAAAACAGGCATTTTTCCAGACCATCTTTTATCCTTTTTCTTTTTAAACTTACACATATCAATAACAAGGACATTCTCAGAAAGTGGTTCAATTTTCCAGTTTTCAATATAAGATTTTAAGATTTTTTCTTCTTTCCTGTTTTCATTTAGAATTAAAGGACTTTCACTCTTATCAATCAAAAAAAGAGAAGAACCGACAGGTGGAAAATAATCTTCAATTAAAATACCTTTTTTCTCTTTTTTCACACCTTTAACATTTATTTTTCCATTAAACAAATCCAAACTGTAAACTTTTCCCTCATATTTCAAATTTATAAAAACCTTATATGATTTATCAAGTGAAATATTATTCAAAAAAATTGCTTCAATATCTTCATCAATTTTTCTTCTGTGAATAAAAATATCTAAAATTTCCTGATTATTATCTCCATAAATTTCAAAATCTCTTTCAACCGCATTTTTTAATTCTTTAATCAGGGATTGAATAGAAGAATATAAAATACAACTTCTCTTAATACTAATATCTTTTCTCTCTCCTTCTATTAAATATGGAAAGAATTTTTCTGAAGCAAAAACTTTCCCACCCTGATTAATAAACTCTTCAATCAGTTTTAATGTTTTTTCCCTTAAAGTTGTCATTGCCGGTAAAATTATATATTCATATTCACCTCTTCCTATTTTAAATTTCCCATCCTTAACCTCTCCATACTTTTCAATCAATTTTTCACTTCCAAATTCATATTCAAAGTTGTTTTCAAGAAGTTTCTGTGTCAATTGAGAAAGTTCTTCATCATAATCTGTAAGTTTTTCACTTCCTTTTAAACTCCAGCCAGTTTCAACTGGATGAATTACAAGAATATTTGCAAGAAATTTTCCCTGACTCATAATAAAGTTGAGCCGAGCAAAATAATCTTCAAGTTCTTTCTGATATCCCCAGTATGGTTGATGATGAGAAATTGTTGGCGGAAAATCTCTTTTTCTGCATCCTTTTAAAGAATACAAATACAGATGTGGACAGAAAAAATTTATTCCAAGAGAAATATGCCAGTCACCAATCCACTTTCTTTCTGCAAGAGTAAAATTCTGTCCTGAACATCCATATAATTCACTTAATACTCTTTCTTTTCCAAGTTGATTGGATACAGAACTACATTGTTTTAAAGTTAAAGGATTTTTTAAATTTCTGCCAAGATGGTCAACACCAGGCCATTGCATGAATTCATATAAAGACATAACATCTCCAACAACTGAAATCTGTGTTTTAATGGTATCTTCTCCAAGATAATGACCTGTAAGTGAAATCCTATTTTTTTCACAGAAATTATAAATATTTTCTCCAAAATTTTCTATAAATAATTCACTTATTAACCTTGAATAATCATATCTTACTTTTTCATAATCTTCCTTTTCTTCAATTAACAAATTTATTCTTTCATAGATATCATAACCAAATTTTGATTTAAAAATTTTTCTTAAATTTTTTGTCCATGGGAAGTAATAAAAATTTTTATCATTCTTATTTACAGTTCTTCCGTGAAAATAATTTGGTTCATCTGTAAAAATTGCTGGGACAGTATTAGGAATATAGTTTTTTAAAAATTTAACATATTTTTCATAGGTTGATTTTATAAAATCATTTATTGTCTTTTCATTCATTGTATCAACATATGTCAAACCATTATACCAGTCAGATTTTACACCTTCTAAAACCTTTTTCATCCACTTTTTACCCCTTTTCCAGACCTTTAAAATCTTAATTCTATTTTCCTTTTTCTTTGCAACAATACCACCTGCAAAACCACTTGGCCATCTATCTTCATCGTATAAATACATTTTCATTCCATTTTCTTTAGCATATTTAACCGTTTCCTTTATACAATCCATCCATTCATCTGATAAATAAGAAGTAATAAGTCCTATTCTTGAATGCATAAAACCCCCTCCAAAACCACCCTCTTTCATTTTATCAACCTGATATTTCAACTGTTCTATTTTCAAATCATCATTCCACGACCAGAAAGGAGCACTTCTATAAATTACATCAGGATTTTTAAGTCCATCAATCAATCTTTTTTCTATCATTGCTTGCCTCCATTTTTAATACTTTTTCAAATCCAGAAACAAAACAATAAACAAGATTACCTATTTTAAATATATTATAACCACCTTCTAAAATCAAAAATATTTTTTTGCCGAGAGAAGCAATTTTTTTACCAATAATATAATAATCTGTTTCAGTTAAAGAAAGTTGTAATAAAGGGTCTTCTTTAAAAGCATCAAAACCACATGAAACACCTATTATATCAGGTGAAAAATCTTTTATTATTTCAAGACATCTGTCAAACTTTTCCATATATTTTTTTGAACTTGTATAAGGTGGAATTGGGAAATTATAACAATTTTCAAAAGAATATTTACCTGTTCCAGGATAAGCAGGATATTGATGAATTGAAACAAATATAACATCTTTTTCATTTTTTAAAATTTCTTCTGTTCCATTACCATGATGTCCATCTATATCAAGAACTGCAACTTTATAATTTTCTAAAAGGAGTTTCTTTACAGAAATTGCTATATTATTGAAATAACAAAAACCGCCTATATTATTTTTACCTGCATGATGTCCCGGTGGCCTTCCAAGAGAAAAACCAATTTCACCTGAAAGTGCTATTTCACTTGCTCTTATTGCTGCTCCTGCGGATAAACAGGCATAATAAAATATATTCGGTATATTTGGACAATCAGGGTCAAAAAAATCGTTTTCTTTTACTTTTTTTACCATTTCAGGAGTATGAACAAGATATAAATCTTCTTCCATACAGGGATTGGGTTCTACAAATCTAAAATTACCCTTTTTTTGTAAATAATTAACTATACTTTCTACTCTTTCAGGTGAATCAGGATGGGAAATTTCTCTGTATTTTAAGAATTCTTCAGAATAAACAAACTTAATCATTCAATTTTCCTGGTCTCAAGTATATAAATAATCCCTTCCATACTTTCAAATCTATTTTCAGGTTCAGGCTCTGTTGCTATTTTAACTATATTTTTTATTTTTTCTGGAAAAGGAAAATTCAATTCTCTATAAATTTTTTCAATTGTCTTTCCAAAAGAATAAATATCACTTTTTTTATCTGCTTTTTTTCCTTTATAAATCTCAGGTGCTACATATCCTTCTGTTCCTCCCCTAAATTCCCCTCTATTTAAAATTCCCCTATCAACTTTTGAAAGCCCGAAGTCCGTAATTTTAATTTTTTCAAGTGAATAAGTTATTAGAATATTTGAAGGATTTATATCTTTATGAACTATTCCATTTTGATGTATATAAGCAATCCCTTTTGCTGCTTTTATAATTATATCAATTACATTTTTCTCGTTAAAAAGATATTTTTTTGTTCTGATGGCTTTTATCAAATCAGTATCAAGATATTCCATTAAAATAAAAAAATTCCCATTTTCCTGAACAACATCAAAAACCTTAACTATATTAGGATGTTCAAGTGATTTTGCTATTTTTCCCTCTTTTATAAACTGTTTAATTTGGTTTCTTTCAAATCGTCTCGGATGTAAAACCTTAACAGCAATAATTGAATTGTATAAAGGCAAGGGCTCAATTGATTCAGCACGATAAACTGTTGAAAATCCGCCAGAACCAACCATTTCTTTCAATATATATCCTTTTAAAACATAACCAGACCTAATTTTTTCCATTTTTTTTCTCCTAAACATTTCTATTATAAACCATTTTTATTTTTTTTTCATCAAATATTGCTATTTTAAAAATGTCAAGGGTAAAATAGAATTAAAGGGGAAATATTAATGAGAATTGAGGATGTAAGGGAAATTAAAAAAGTTAAAATTTTTATAGATAATGAAAAAATAGATGGAGAAATAATTGATATAGATAAATGGGGAAAAATGATAATTTCTGTCCCTCATAGAACAAAAACAATTCCTGTAGAACTGGGTAAAAGAGGAGAAATTTTTTTTGAGAAAAACGGTTTGGAATTTTTTATTTCGGGGAAAATTTTTTCTCAGGGTATTGAAAGAATGTTATTTTTACCTGAAACAGATATTCTAACAGAAAAAAGAAAAAAAGAGAGATTTGAAACACCTTTTATTAAATGTATTCTAACCAAAATCCCTTATAAATTTCATAAAGAAGTAATCATAGGAAATATTATAGATATTTCTTTTTCAGGTACTAAAGTTGAAACCCCTATTGCCTTAAATATAAATTTTTTCTATGAATTAAAAACTGATTTTATAATAAACCGTAAAAGTTATTCTTTCAGTGTAAAATGTAAACCGAAATACATAAATAAAAAGAGAAACATTTTTTTCTGTGGATTGGAATTTACAGAAATGGATTATTTTTCACTTGAAAATCTTAAAAAATATATTAAAGAACTTGCTCATCAACTCAAAAGAGATGCTCTAAATTACTGACTCTAATCCTCTTTTCTTGTTGTATAAAGAACTTCTGAAATTGTTGTTATTCCTGCAAGAACTTTTTTTATCCCGTCTTCTCGCAGTGACTCCATACCGGACTTTTTAGCAATTTCTTTTATTTCTATCATATCAGGATTTTTTATTATCACTCTTCTTAACTCTTCATTTATAACCATCAATTCAAAAATACCTGTTCTTCCACCATAACCGGTTCCATTACATAAATGACAACCCTTTCCTCTATAAAATTTCAAATTATCTTTTTCAAGTAATGATGGGTCAAGCATTTTTATTTCTTCAGGGTATGGTTTATATTCTTCCTTGCATGAAACGCATATACTCCTTACTAATCTTTGATTTAATACTCCTATTAAAGAAGAAGAAATCAAATATGATTCAACTCCCATATCCAGAAGTCGGATAATTGCACCTGGGGCTGTATTTGTATGTAAAGTGGACAAAACAAGATGGCCTGTCTGTGCTGCTCTAAAAGCAATTTCTGCTGTTTCTATATCTCTTATTTCACCAACCATTATTATATCCGGGTCCTGTCTTAAGATTGACCTCAATGCAATTGAAAAAGTTAAACCTGATTTTGGATTTATCTGTGTTTGATTAACATTTTTAAGATGGTATTCCACAGGGTCTTCTACTGTTATAATTTTTCTGTGAGTACTATCAAGTTCATTTAATGAAGAATATAAAGTTGTTGTTTTACCACTACCTGTTGGACCTGTAACCAGAATCATACCGTAAGGTTCATCGAGAAGGATTCTCCACCTGTGAAGAACTTCGGGAAAAAAACCAAGTTGTTCCAGACCCGAAATTATGTTTTTTTTATCCAGAACTCTTAAAGCAACCATTTCTCCAAAAATTGTTGGAAAGGTTGAAACTCTTAAATCAACATCTCTTCCATATAATTTCATTTTAAAATAACCATCCTGAGGAACCCTTTTTTCTGCTATATCAAGATTTGAAAGTACTTTTATATGAGAAACAATTGAAGAATAAAGTTCAAGAGGAGGAGGTGGAAATTCATAAAGAAGCCCGTTTATTCTGTATCTCAATCTCAAACCTTCTTCTTCTATTTCAAGATGAATATCTGTTGCTTTCAATTCCATTGCTTTTGTAACAAGTTCTTCAACAACACTAACAGCTGACGATTCTGAAACTTCCCTTACTCTTATTGGCTTAAATACTTTTTCAGGCATTTCTTTTTTTTCTATAGGAGAAATAACATCAATTCCACCCTGTGATATTACTGTTTCTATTATTTCCTTCACTTCATATTCTTTAACCAATCTTGTTTCAATTTCCATTCCTGATATCTTTTTTATTTCATTTATAACATCTTCATCTACCGGGTCAACCATTGCACAGACAAGTTTATTATTTCCCCTAAATATTGGAATGACTCTATATTTTCTGCATGTAAATTCAGGAAGCATTTTTAAAATTTCTTTATCTATATTCATCTGACTTAACTGAACAGGAATACATTTAAGTTCTTTTAAAGCAAAATTATACCATCTTTCAGCAGATAAAAGTCCAAATTTAATGAGTAAATAACCAAAAGGAGTACCTGTTTTTTCTTTTTCCTTCAATACTATTTCTATCTGGTCATCCCTGATATTTTCTTTTTCCTTTAAAATTTTTATTATTTCATTTCTTTTCATTTTTAATAATCCCTTTCAATTCCTCTTCGGTCATCAAACCCACTTTCTTTAAAATTATATAACCTTTTTCATCTATTACAAATGTAGTTGGAACAAATCTAATACCTCCGTATAAATTTTCTATCTTTCCATCACTTATACAAATGGGATAACTGATATTATATTTCTTCACAATCTGTTCAATTTCTTTTTTCTTCCCTGTTAGTTCAATTCCAATAATCTCAATTTTATTTTTGTTTTCATTATAGAATTTAACAAAATAGGGAATTTCCTCTTTGCATGGAGGACAAAGAGTAGCCCAGAAATTCAAAATAACTTTTTTATCCTTATAATTGGAAAGTTTTATTTCTTTACCATCAATTGAATTTAAAACAAAATCAGGTGCTTTAATTAATTCACCTCCTGATAGAATAAAACACAAACATGCTATAAAAATTAAAATTAGATTTCTCATCGTTTCTCTCCTTTAAATTTTTTAAATTTTACTCTTTAAAATTTCAAGTTTTTCATCTATTGAAATCAGATGTCTTACCAAACAACTTTTATTTTTCTCATCCCACCACGCACAATTTTCTTCTATGCACATATCAAAATCTTCCACCTGCTCAGGCACTCCAAATGCTGCTTCTCCAAGAGGTCTTTTCTGAATTCTCAATCTCAACGGACATTTCATTTTTCATCCCCCCTTTCTCCCACCTTTAAGGTGGGCTTGGAAAATAATTGACGGACAAGGGTTTTCAACTGTCATTTTTAGTCTTTTAAAAAATTATTTAAAATTTCCAATTTTTTCAATAAATTCTCTTTTTATTTTATTAAGGTCTTCCTCTGTTTCTCCTTCAATTCTAACCACAAGTGCTGGCTGGGTATTTGATGCTCTCAGTAATGCCCATCCAGAGGGATAATAAACCTTAACACCATCAATATCGTTTATTCTATATTTTCCCGCATAGAACTTTTTTACCTTTTCAACTATTTCAAATTTTTCTTCATCAGAAACTTCAATTCTTATTTCAGGTGTTGAATAATATTTTTTTACATCTTTGAAAAATTCAGATAGTTTCTTATTCTCTTTATCCATAATCCTTAATAATCTCAGGCAAGCATATATTGCATCATCATAACCGAAATATTCATCGGCAAAGTATAAATGCCCTGAAAGTTCTCCTGCAAGAGGTGATTTTTCTTCATGAAGTTTGTTTTCAATTAAAGAATGACCCGTTTTCCACATAACCGGTTTTCCTCCGAGTTTTTCTATCACTTCTTCAAGGGATTTGGAACATTTAACATCAAAAATAATCTTTGCACCTTTGTTTTTAATAAGAATATCTTTTGAATATACTATCATTAATTTATCACCCCAGAGAATATCTCCATTTTCATCAACTACTGCAAGACGGTCTCCATCTCCATCAAATCCAAAACCACAGTCAAGATTATTTTCTTTAACTATTTCTATCAGGTCCTTTAAATTTTCAGGAACTACAGGGTCAGGAAGATGATTTGGAAAATTACCATCGCTTTCAAGATATAATCCAACAAATTCAACATTAAGTTTTCTGAACAATTTCTCTATCAAAGGACCTACTGTTCCATTTCCTGTATCCACACCAACTTTTAGTTTTTTATTAAATTTAAATTTTTCAACCATAAATTTTATATATTCATCAATCACATCTTTTTTATCTAACTTTCCATTCCCTTTTTCAAAATCCTCTTTTTCAATTATATCTGCTATTTTTTGAATTTCCTTTCCATACAAACTTTTATTTCCTACAACCATTTTAAAACCATTGAATTGAGGTGGATTATGGCTTGCAGTAACCATAAT
>Ga0116166_1002922_pt1 | contig 13602 bp, 8 predicted proteins | sample AD_JPNMR2_MetaG_FD_89884 | JGI IMG/M metagenome (GOLD analysis project Ga0116166, IMG submission 89884) | Active sludge microbial communities of municipal wastewater-treating anaerobic digesters from Japan - AD_JPNMR2_MetaG | ecosystem: Engineered > Bioreactor > Anaerobic > Digestate | place...
ATTTCTGCATCGCTTCTTCTTTCTCGTACCAGAACATCTGACCGTGAAGCAATCCACAAGCGAATTCAGGAAAAATCTCTTTTTGAATATACTCAAAATGCTCGGTTGCGGCTTTGAGCTCTAATTTCTCGGATTTCTCGACCAATGGATAAACGATATACGCCTGGCGTCCTTTTTTGATTTCGCTGCGGACGAACTCATAGATTTCGTCGCGTGCATCGTCGAAAGCAACCTTCGTAAGAATTGGCTTGCGATTTTTCGGCAACTCGTTGATAATGGACACATCGAGCTCGCCATAGGCTGTCATTGTAAGAGTGCGGGGAATAGGGGTTGCGGACATCACAAGAATGTGCGGGCTTATGTTTTCGCAACCGAGCGATTTTCGGGCAATTTCGATTAGTTCGGCTCTCTGACCAACTCCGAAACGGTGCTGTTCGTCGATTATCACATAAGCAAGTTTGTTGAAAGGAATGTCATTCTGGAAAAGTGCGTGCGTGCCAACGATAATTTTGGCTTTGCCCGATGAAATATCGCCGAAAATTTGTCGCCGTAGCGACGCTTTTTGTCCGCTAACAACTTGAACAATTTCTATATCAAGAGAGGCATTTTCGATGAACTTTTTGAAAGAAAGAAAGTGCTGCTCGGCTAAAATTTCAGTTGGTGCCATAATTGCCACCTGATAGCCCGCATCGATTGCAATTAGCATCGTAAGAAGTGCCACAATCGTTTTCCCCGACCCGACATCGCCTTGAAGCAAGCGGTTCATCGGACGCGACGACGCAAAATCATCGCAAATTTCGCGGATTACTCCCTTTTGTGCGTTCGTCAAAGTAAATGGCAACGTGTTGTAGAGCGAGCGCGCAAGCGTGCTTTTCGCAGGAATTACAACTCCACGCTCGGACGCCTGTATTTTCTTTTTGTTCAGATTTAGCAGAAGCTGGTAGAAGAAAAATTCCTCAAATTTTACTCGGTAGCGAGCCGCTGATAGTTCTTCGGGCGAATTTGGAAAATGCAAGGCGCGAATTGTATCATAAATCGAAGGGAATTTGAGCATATCCCGATATTGCGTTGGCAAGGTTTCTTCAAATTCAGTGAAATTGGCAATTGCATTGCGAATAATCGAACGCATCTGGTTCATTGTCAAGCCTGCTCGACGCATAGCATCTGTAATTCTGTATTTCGGAAGAATTGCACCTTTCTGAAAATGCTCCATTTCGTCGGGTTCGATTATTTCAATTTCCGGGTGAGTGAAAGTTAGCACCGAATAATCAATTTCGGGAATGCCCGATACTACAATATATTGCCCCGATTGGTAAAGCTTCTCGAAAAATTCTATCCTATTCCAGAAATTTATTTTACCGAAGCGGGACGAACCGTCGTAGATAGTCAGTTGAAGCAACTTTTTGCGGGAAAACTGACGCACCTGTTTCATAGTGATTTTGCAAATCAAGGTGTATTCTTTCCGCAAAGTGAAATCGAAAATCTGCTGCGATTGCAATCTCTGCTCATTTGCAATTTCCTGAAAAATCTGGCTAATTGTTTTTGCTTCGTCGCGTGCAATATACGAACGCGGGAAATAATACACCAAATCCTGGATTGTGATTATTCCACTTTCGTTTAGTGCTTTTGCTCGTCTCGGACCGACACCTTTGAGAAATTGCAAATCTGAAATTTGTTCGTTTTTCATTATAGCAAATGCTCAAATAAAATTTTAATTCCGAGTAAAATAAGAATAATTCCGCCGAAAATAAAGGCTTTTGTGTTGAACATAGCGGACGTTCGTTCGCCTATGCGAATTCCGATAAGCGTCATTGCAGCAGCAACAATTCCAATAATCAAACTTACGAAAAATATATGCACGTTTAGCAATGCAAGGCTAAAACCAATTGCCAGAGCGTCCAGACTTGTTGCAATTGCAAGCGTGATTAAATAAAAACCTTTCGAAATATCCTTGCTTACTATTTCGTTGCCTACTTTTCGCCCTTCCCATATCATTTTCAGCCCGAGAGCAAACAGAATTCCGAACACAACCCAATGGTCGAATTTTTCGATGAATTTCAAAACATTTACTCCAATAGCCCAGCCGATAATTGGCATAATAAATTGGAAAAACCCGAAATGGAAGGAAAGGCGGAATTTTTGCCTTTTCGTTGCTTTGCGGAAGAACGCACCCGCAGCAATCGAAACGCTAAACGCATCAAGTCCCAGCACAAACGAGAGAAAGAAAATTTCGAGCAAAGTCATTGTCTACCACGGAAGATTGTCCAAATCTACATTTCCACCCGATAGAATAATACCCACGCGACAACCCGCAAATTGTTCTCGTTCGGCAGCAACAGCCGCAAGTGCAGTAGCCGAGGACGGCTCGACAATGATTTTCATTCTTTCCCAGATTAATTTCATTGCGGAAATTATTGCCTGGTCGTCGATTGTAATAATATCCTGAACGTTTTGCTTCAAAATTGAGAAAGTGAGCGGCGAAAGCGTTGTGCGAAGCCCATCGGCAATTGTGTTCGGGACATTGCTTTCCACACGCACACCCGACCGCAACGAGCGAGCGGCGTCATCGGCTCCCGCGGGTTCCGCACCGAATACTTTTGCGTTCCGCAGCAGCGATTTCGTAGCAATGGAAGTGCCCGAAAGCAGTCCGCCACCGCCGACAGGTGCGACCACAGCATCAAGCGAGCCCACCTCCTCGATAAGCTCTATCGCTGCGGTGCCTTGCCCGCAGATAATATTGAAATTGTCGTAAGGATGGATAAACGCAGCGCCAGTTTTGTCGACAAACTGACGCAGAGTTTGCTCGCGGCTTTCGAGCGTCGGTTCGCAAAGGATTATATCTGCACCGTAGCCGGCGACTGCGTTTTTCTTGACTGCCGGGGAATTGCGTGGCATAATTATGGTTGCCTTTGTGCCAAGCAGTTTAGCAGCCAGAGCCAGAGCCTGTGCGTGGTTGCCGGAGGAATGCGTTGCAACCCCGTTGCGTAGTTCCTCTTGCGTAAGCGAGAGCAGAGCGTTTGCCGCCCCTCGAAACTTAAAAGCACCAACCTTCTGAAAATTCTCGCATTTGAAGAACAGCTCGCAGCCGAGAAGCGAGTTCAAATAGCGAGAAGTCATCACCGGTGTGCGATGAATAAGCGGCATAATGCGATTGTGCGCTTGCTGCAAATGACTTATCTCGGGTATATTCATTCATCTCCTTCCTTTATTTGCAAATTTAATAAAATAAAATCGTTCAGGTTTAGAAAATTAATTATAAAATAATTATAAACGAGTGCGTATATTTCGAATATTATTGCATTGTGCATTTCACAGACAGGAATGTCAGCGCTACCGCTGATAAAAGAAAACCTTCCGAAGGTTTGAAACCTTCGGAAGGTTGTAAGCGTTGTAACTCAATGCTTGCTGCTATATTTTAATCAGCGGAACGGTGAAATAAAACGTTGTGCCTTCGCCTTCGGTGCTTTCCAGCCAGAGCGTCCCGCCGTTTTTCTCGACAAATTCTTTGCACAGGATAAGCCCCAGACCACTGCTTGGTTCGTCTTCTGTTCCTTTGCGTGAAGTTTTAACACCAATCTCGAAAAGTTTGTCAATTAAGTCCCTGGGAATGCCAATTCCATTGTCCTTGACAGAGACAACAGCCATATCGCCGTCAGCTTCCGCTTTTACCTGGATTGAACCTCGACGCGGTGTGAATTTAGAAGCGTTCGAAAGCAGGTTTCGCAGGACAGTGTCCAGCATCGGTCTATCGGCATAAACGAAAATATCCTCAGGCACATCTATGATTAGTTCCTGCTCTTTTTGTTCAATTGGAGCTTTTAGCATATATGCACAGGCAGAGACAACCTCTTTCAAGTAAAGTTCCTCGGGCTTGAAGTTTATCACACCGCGTTTCAGACGCGACCAGGAAAGCAGGTTTTCGAGCAGTTTGAATAAGTTCTCAGCAGAAGAATTTAAATCACTTGCATATTGCCTGAATTCCGACATTTTAATTTTGTGGAACTGCTCGGAAAGAATTTTAGTAATGGACAAAAACGAATTGAACGGCGAACGCAAATCGTGAGAGATAATAGAAAAGAATTTGTCTTTTTCGCTGTTGGCTTTTTTGAGTTCCTCGTTTGTTCGAATAAGATCTTGTTCTGCACGTTTGCGTTCGGTTATTTCGCGAGCAGAGACAATACTGCAGTCTTTGCCGAAATAGTTGCCTTTGTTTATAGAAATATCTTTTGGGAAAATTTCGCCGTTTTTGCGAATTCCCCAGAATTCAATGTGTTTTGGAATGCCCGTGGTTAGCACTTCAAATCCAATTTTCTGAATAAGTTCTAAATCATTCATTCCGGGGGCAGAGACCTCGAAAAAGTTTTTGCCAATAAGTTCTTCGCGAGTATATCCATACATTTTTTCGGCACCAACATTGACATCGACAAAATTTCCGTTCTCATCAATAACGTAGATAGCCTCCGAAACAGAATTATAAATACTCAAATAAGTATTTTTTGTGTCTTGAAGAAGTTTTTCGGCTTGCTTGCGTTCAGTGATGTCGCGAGCAATAGCAATAATGCAGTCTTTGCCAAAGAATTTGCCTTTGTTCAAGGAGACATCTTTTGGGAAAAATTCGCCATTTTTTCTGACGCCCCAGAATTCGAAACTTCGAGAGACGCCATCTTTTTTAACTTGCTCAAATATTCGTTGAACCTCTTCTAAATTATTCATACCTGGAGCCGATACATCAGTTGGATATTTCCCAATTAATTCCTCACGAGAATAACCATACATTAATTGTGCACCTAAATTTACTTCAAGGAATGCTCCATCATCATCTTGAATATATATAGCTTCTGCGACTGAATTGAAAATACTTTCGTAAGTTTCTTTTGCCATCAGGATCTGCTGCTCGATTCGCTTGCGTTCAGTAACGTCTCTCATAAAGCCAATAGTAGTGGGCTTCCCGTCCCATTCAACAAGCGAAGTGTTTATCTCTACGTATCTTATTTCGCCCGTATTACGTACAATTCTGAACTCGTAAGTTTCTTTTTCTGGAATAAGTCCTTGCAAACGTTTAAAATGGCGTTCCAATACCATTTGCCTGTCGTCGGGATGTATGTATTCAATAAACGGGGTGTTAAAAACTCGTTCCATAGAATAACCCAGAAAATCAAAGACCTTCGGGTTTGCCATAATAATTTTGCCATCACGAGCAAGAAATATCAGTTCGCTTACGTTTTCAATTACAAGGCGGTATTGCTGTTCGCTTTTGCGAAGTGATTGCTCTAATCGCTTACGTTCGGTAATATCAAGCATCGAGACAACACTGCGTTTAGTATTTGGAATAACATTAGCAAAAAGCAATACGTCTCGGATGTCACCTTTTTTGTTAATTAATTTTACATCGTATTTATTAGGTGCCATTTTGGGGTCAATTCGGCGAAGCGAGTGATATTTAAGCATAATATCGAGAGATTCTTTTGCAACGTAGTTCATCCATTTAGTGCCAACAAGTTCTTCGGGATTATATCCTGTATCGTGAAGGCATTGCGCATTTGCTTCAAGAATTGTTCCGTCCTCGTCAACAACCATTGTGGCTGTCCCGGTAGCTTCGAACACAGACCTAAACATTGCAAGACTACTTTGGACTAATTTTTCTGCTTCTTTGCGTTCTGTGATATCACGAATTGTAACAAATGTCCCCAAAAATGAAGCAGTTTGATACGCAACGCCATTGAGCTCACCGTAAAAAAGAGAGCCATCTTTGCGTTTCATTTGCAATTCGAGATTTTTCGTCCTTCCAAGTAATTCCAGAGCAGCGCGGAACTCACCAAGTGCAATAGGAATAGATGAAGCGTCAAGGAAATTGGTGAATTTTTTGCCAATCATTTCTTGTGGAAGATAGCCAAAGATAGTGCGGCAAGCAGGGGAAACGTAAGTAATAACGCCCTGGTTATCAGTAATTGCAATAAGGTCGGTCGAGTTTTCAGCAATAGAGCGGAATTTCTCCTCGCTTTCTTTGATTTGCTCTTCTGCTTTTTTTCTGTCGGTAATGTCGCGAACAGTTGCCTGGAAAGAAATCAAATTTCCTTTTTCGTCGAAGTTTCTGGTGATTAGCTGCTCAACCCATATAATTGAGCCATCTTTTTTTCGCCATCTTTCCTCAATTTTTGATGGCAAGAACTGACTTTTAACTACTGATGTAAAATACTTGATGTTTTCTTCGTCAGCAACTAACTTAAGATAGAAATTCGGCTCATTATATATTTCTTCAATTTCGTAACCTGTAAATGATTTGCAGGAAGGCGATATATATTCAAAATGAGGTTCGGGATATAAATTATACACATAAATTAAATCCGTTGAATTCTCAGTGATTAATTTATATTTCTTTTCGCTTTCTTCTAAAACAAGATTAATTTGTTGATATTCCCGGAAAAATATTATCTGCCGAAGCATTATTAAAGTAATAATTGCTAATATAGAAATGCCTATTATTTCAGAATTTAAAAAAGTATCATTTCGCATTACATAGTAGAAAGAATAAATTGCAGCAATAAGAAAAATATACGGACTGTATGCCATCCAGTGAATGTTTTCAGCAGCAATTTCGTCAGAAGTGTCTTTTTGCGTGTTTTCTATATATGAAGCAGCAGCAAGAGCGCAAAAGAGATAGGCAATGAAATAAGTAATATCTGAAATATGCCCCGTGTAGTATAAATTATCAGCATTCAGAAATGAGTAAATAGTGTCGGCAATAATAAATACAAACAGTCCCATTGCAAGAAAAAGAATGGTTTGTATGTCTGATTTTCTCACCTTGCTAAAAAGAATATATATTATAGCCCATAGAACAAGAAAATCGCCCGCAGGATAAAATATTGATAAGACTTTTTCCAGTAAGCTCTCGTTATTGTTCAATATCGGACCGAACAAAAACTCAGTAAAAATCAACAAAGAGGATAATAGAACCACAATCATTTCAAGAAATACTATGTATTTTCGTTCTTTGCTGTGCTTGCCCGTTGGGAAAAGAAACATTGCAATAAGTATCAGCGGGTAGAACGCTAAATAAAATGGGTCTGCTATGGATGGGAACGGCGTTTCGTGCGATACAATTTCAAGATAGTTATAAATCGCTTCGCCTGCTAAATTAAAAATAAAAGCAAATACAAGCAGCAGCCAGAACCTGTAATACTCAGGTCTTGCCGTTGATGATTTCATTGCTATCATTATCATAAAAATAGCAAACAAATTGCCGCCTATTGTAGCAATATTGGAAGCAATTATTCTTGCAATTGTACTTGTTGAAAATTGCAACAAAAATAGTTCAATCATTGTTGCTATTACAAGCAACAAACCTACGTTTTGAACTGATATCTTTTTTATTAACCTATCCATAGCTTAATTGCCAGAAATTAGTTATAATAAGAAATTTTGAGAACTATGTAGTTCTTCTTTGTGTGCGGATTATATATTTCGTCCAATCCAAATTGCATAGCAAAGCTTTCAGTGAAACTGACTTCTCGGGAAACCGAAATTCCCGTGTTGATTAGTTCAAATTTATCTGTGTTCACACCATAATATAGACTGTTTCCTTTCGCTGCACCCGCAAAAGCATTGAAGGACAGGGTGAGCAGTTCAAAAGGATAGCTCGCCTCAATATACAGTGAATTATCGTTCGGAAGGTCGTTGAGTATGTTATTCGCAAGCAAAAGTTTTAATGGGAAATCCTCTGTTGGCACATACGAAAATGCTGCTTCGACGGTGTGCGAACCTTCGCCATTGTCCTTGAAATTAAAGAACTTTTGCTTTTGGTAGGGATAATAATAATCCACGAGCGAAACGCCAAACTCGCCAAAATTTGTTGCAATATTATAAGATAGAGTGAAGTCAGTTTCAATATAGTTCTTTTTAAGTCCGAATGAAGACCAGATATTGAAGCTAACTGTTCCCGCACTTTCAGTTGAATAACTGAAATTGACGCTCGGTTGAAACTGAGGGTTGTTCTTACCTGCAAGCTCACCACCACGCCAGATGTAGCGACTTATTAAATCAGCACCATAAGTAAATTCAAAACCTGTTGCATTTTCTTCTTCCTGTGCTTTAATATTTTGTGAAGAAAAAATTATAGCAAATGCAATCAAATCCAAAAAAGTGAATTTGTAAAATAGTTTCATATTTTCCCCCAATTATTAAAAATACAACGAAAAAACATTTGAATTGTTTAACATCTCCGAAAATTGTCTTTGAAAATATGAAAAAAACATAATAAATAAAATTAATTTTTATTTAAATATTGCGGATTAAACGTAGGAAGGTTCTACAATGGGTAGCTCAGACATTCCTGTCTGTGCAATGCAAATCGCCATAACCTTCGGAAGGTTCTTAGCATTGAAATCCGTGAATAGCCCAATTTATTATATTTATTTAAACATTTTGTGTCCCACAGACAAGAATGTCTATGCTACCACTGATAAAAAAAACCTTCCGAAGCTTGTGTGCTTCGGAAGGTCGGGAAGATACTTTCGGGATAGCCTTCGCTGGTTGTGAATTTTTGATAAAGTCAATTATTATCTTTTAACGAACATTTCTCTGTAAGTTAAGCCATTTTCGGTGGTAATGACAAGATAGTAAGTAGAAACAGGCAGTCGGGTAATGTCGAGCGAATATGCATTGCCCAAATTTGCCGCTTCGGAATATACTAATTGCCCAAGGCAATCGAAAATCTGAATTGTGCAGTGCCCTAATTCAGATTGGGAAGTAATGTTCAGGTAGTCAGAAGCAGGATTTGGTGCAAAATTTAGCGACGAAGCAAAATATCCATTCGGAACGCCAACCGAGCCACTTCTCAATGCTATTGCAAACCCCATTCCAGGAGCAACCATCACCCAATCAGAATACAGATTTATTCTTTGAGGAGTATTGGTGTCTTCGTTGTTGCCAAGTCCGAGTTGTCCGTGGTCGTTCAGTCCCCACGCCCACAGCGAACCATCTTTCTTAATTGCAAACGAGAAATAATCGCCCGCAAAAACTTTTGCCCAATTAGTATCGTTGCCAATTTTTGTTGGAACAAGGCGGTCTTCGTCGTCACCTGTGCCTAATTGCCCGAAGTGATTATACCCCCAAGCCCATAGCGTCCCATCTTTATTGACAGCAAGGCTGTGGTATGCACCTGCCGATATCGATACCCATTCATCGTTGCTAAGCAAACGCGGTGCTGCGACCGGTTCAGCCGTCCCAATTCCGAGCTCACCATAGGAATTTCCGCCCCACACCCACAACGAACCATCTGTCTTCAAACCAAGAACGTGGTAATTGCCGGTTGCAATCGTCTGCCAATCGGTTGCATTGCCGACCTGAGTTGGGACATTTCTACTTTGCTTGTCGGACAAACCAAGCTGATAGGTTCGATTATCGCCCCAAGCCCATAGCGTCCCATTTTCTTTGATTGCGAAAGAATAATCCCTGCCTGCGAAGACCTCGACCCAATCCATATCGTAACCGATTGTATAAGGTAGCCTGCGTATAGTATTTGTGCCATCACCCAATTGCCCATTGTCATTCAGCCCCCAAGCCCATAGTGTCTTGTTTGTGCGAATACCCAGAGTATGATAATCTCTTGAAGAAACAGTAACCCAGTTCGTTGCACCTGAAAGCTTGGTTGGAACAATATACGGGTCGGTATTCCCTAAACCCAATTGACCATACCAATTTAATCCCCAAGCCCAGAGCGAACCATCGCTTTTAAGACCAAGAGCATAAGATTTACCAGCTACCAGCTTTGTCCAGCTGTAATCATAGTCAGCTTGCAATGGGAAATTTGATTGGTTAACACCAATTTGACCGCACTGCTTGTCGGCATTGTTTCCCCAGCCGTAAAATATTCCTGCATACGAATTAATTACCGAAATTGACGCAATAAGTGAAATAACAAATGAAAGTAATAATAACCTTTTCATCTTTACTCCTGATGATTTATGAATTGAGTTATTTTAAATAAACACAGTTACTTGTAATAAGTTACTGAATATTGTTCACAATTTCGCGATAAACTTTTAAAGCATCGGGGAAAGGCGAAAGGGCACGCTCCAACACACCTTGCGTCATCGAAATAGCAACGCCATAGTTAGTAATCGGCACTCCTGCTTCTTTTGCTTTCATAATACGCACAATTTTTTCGTTGCGGGTGAGCATACAGCTTCCGCAATGAATGATTAATTTGTATTCTTTGAGATTTTCCGGGAAATCGCGTCCCGCAACTATAGTAATATCGGGGTCGAACCCAAGATAATTTTTAAGCCAGCGAGGGATTTTAATCCGTCCGATATCATCAATAGTCGGGTGGTGGGTGCAAGCTTCGGCAATCAGGATTTTGTCGCCGGGCTTAATATGCTTGATTGATGCGGCGCCGCGCACTTCTTCGAGCAAATCGCCCTTGAAACGGGAAAAGAGTATTGAGAAGGTCGTTGTTTTGATGTGTGGCGGTGTGTCTGCCATCATTTTGTGCACAACCTGCGAATCGCAAACGACAAGGTCAGGGTCCCGCTTCAAAGTAGCGAGCGAAAGCGGATACTCACTTTCTTTCACAACAAGGCAAATTCCGCTTGCGTCCAAAATATCGCGAATTGCCTGAACCTGCGGCAGAATCAGCCTTCCCTTCGGTGCTTGCAAATCAATCGGAACAATCAGCACGCAAAGCCCTTGCTGAGGAATTAAGTCGCCAATCAGCGGCGGCGGTGTGATGAAATCATCAGGTAGCTTCTCGACAATTGCGTGCTTAATCTCGGTAATGTATTTGTCGCGATTTGCTAAATCAACAGAAGAAACAGCAACATAAGTTGATTTATAGTTCTGCAATTTTTCCAATACATCACTCGAAATAGGTGTTTTGTCCGTTTTATTGACAATTACAATATATGGCAATTTTCTTTTATGGACGAAATCGATTAATTCTTCTTCGTAATGAGTGAAGTTATTGGGTTCGATAACAATCAGAACGACATCGGAGCGGTCCAGTGCGCGTTTGGTTCGTTCAATCCGCTGTTCCGAAAGAAGTGAGACATCGTCTATTCCCGCAGTATCGAGCAAATTAACCGGTCCGATCGGCAGCAATTCCATCGATTTTTCTACAACGTCGGTGGTTGTCCCGGGAACAGATGAAGTAATTGCTACATCTTGATTTGCGAGCATATTCAGAACACTCGATTTTCCGACGTTTGTTCGTCCAAAAATTCCTATGTGAAGGCGTAGAGCCTTTGGTGCTGTTTGCATTTTACTACCTTGCTAAAACAACAAATTGTGTTCTACGGTTCCTGGCGCGTCCTTCTTCTGTTGCATTCGATGCAACCGGCTTGGCAAATCCAAACCCACGATAACGCAAGCGGCTTGGTTCCACCCCACGAGCAACAATTGCATCGTAGACCGCTTTTGCTCTATTCTCGGAAAGCTGCAAATTGTATTCCTGAGTGCCGATGTTATCGGTGTGCCCCTGTATTTCGAGACGCAAACGCGGACGCGTTAGCATTGCGTCGACAATTTCTTCTATTATCGGAATTGCGTCTTCCTTTAAATCCCATTTGTTGAAATCAAACAAAATTGGGCGGACAAATTCGTCGCCAACGTCCTTCCACAAGTCCGAAGTATCGTATTCGCCCATTGCTATCAGGCTATCGGCACGGTTCGGCAAATTCAGGTAGCTGAAAACAGTGTGCCAGCCCCAGTATTTCGGTGGCTTGTAAGTAATCAGGTAATAATATCGAAGGCTATTGTAAATATCACGGAAAACATTTATCATTTGCTCGCGGGAATAAACTTTGTAGAATTTGCCGCCTGTGTAGCTTGCAAGCATCTTCATTTCTTCATCTTTTGTGTAGCCAAAAGCAACGCAAAATATATTAACGTTGCTTTCTTTTGCGGCTTTGATAATTTCGCCAACCTCACGCTTCGAGTAGTTTTCGTCGCCATCGGTGAACAAAACGAGCACGCGCGGGGTTGTTGGGTCGGTGCCTTCGAAAAGCTCTATTCCTTTGTAAACTGCTTCGCGTATCCCGCTAAACAAGCCAAAACCTTGATTGCGTTTCGCCCGAAATAAATTCAAAATCGTAGATGTATCGCGGCTGAACGGCACTTTTACATCGAAGTCTTTGTTAAATGTAGTTATTGCAATCTGGTCGAACGGGAATTTTAGTTTTACAAAAATTTCTGCGCCCTGATGAATTGCCCCCATTATCGGGTCCATCGAACCGCTGTAATCAACTGTTAGAACTATATTGTATGGTATGGAATCGAGCGCCCCAAATTCGCGGACGTTAAAGTTCGGTATTTCGACATCTCTTGTATTATAGACTTTGCCGAGCGTTTCGCGCATCCGGACAAAGTAATTTTCCTCAGACTTCTTGTATGGCTTTGCCATCTGAGTGATAAACCGCCCGAGCGAATCATAGACACGTGCGTAGAGCTTCACCGTGTCGGGATATTTGTCTATTTCAATTCGGAAAATATCGTAGATAATCTGGTCGGGATTTGCCGAATCGATTGGAATGGTCGAAGTGATATAAATAGGCTTTTGAGCGGTATCGAGCGGGTCGTCTATTGATTTGATGAAATCGAAATCAGTCGGTCGATACGTGCGGCACGCCGAAAGAATGGCAATACAAATAATCAGCAGCAGAAATTTATTTTTCATTTTTCCCCAAAAAGCTTAAATCAAGTAAAAATTGCCGCGGCTAACCCCTGAAAATTTTGGACGCAATATCACGAGCCTTTTGCCTGTGCTCTTCTTTAACGTGAATAGCTACCACCGCCAGAGCGCTTAGCATCATTGCAAGGTCGTCCGAGAAGCCAAGCATTGGAGCAAAATCCGGTATTGCATCAACAGGAGTGATGAAATATCCGAGCGCACCTAAAATTACTGCTTTTGCCCAGTTCGGAGTTTCACTATCGCGAAACGAAAAGAAAAGTTGAAGCGCTGTTTCAATAATCTTTCGACCGGCTCGCTGCCAGCTCGACTGAATTTTGCTTTCCAGCTTTTCCTGACTGAGCTCTAATTGATTTACTTCGTGATTTTCCATACCAAACTCAATTTATAATATTTTCAAGACTGTTAATTTTCCAAAATATTGCTAATTGGCGTTTTCTTCGAACTTTGCCTTGCAGTGTGGGCAATGCAGGTATTTTTCGAAGCCCGAAGCTACTTTCTTATAACGAACTTCTAAATAATAATTGCCGCACTCGGGGCATTCTTTTGCCACAGGTTCGTAATTTGTGATAAAATTGCATTTTGGATAAGTCGAGCAACCCCAGAACTTTTTCTTTGATTTAGGGCTGTATTTTTCGACAAGTTGCCCTTGCTTGCAAGCCGGACAAATAACGCTCGAACTTATTGGCTTGGTTCCGTCGCATTTCGGATAATTCGAGCAACCGTAGAAATTCCCATATTTGCCTTTGCGAATTACCATCGGACTGCCGCATTTGTCGCAGCTAACACCTTCGGCAATTTCGGGCTTTGTCTCTTTCTTCAAGGACTTGGTGAAGGTGCACTCGGGATAGCGAGTGCAAGCAAGGAAACGCCCGCGTCGGCTAACCTTTATCACCATCGGGGCACCGCACTCATCG
>Ga0116166_1002927_pt1 | contig 13586 bp, 10 predicted proteins | sample AD_JPNMR2_MetaG_FD_89884 | JGI IMG/M metagenome (GOLD analysis project Ga0116166, IMG submission 89884) | Active sludge microbial communities of municipal wastewater-treating anaerobic digesters from Japan - AD_JPNMR2_MetaG | ecosystem: Engineered > Bioreactor > Anaerobic > Digestate | place...
CCCCGTGCTTGCCGAGCGCCTCACCGCGCGCGGCGCCACGGTGCGCGTGCTCCCGGTTTACGAAACAGTGCCCGATGCCGCGGCCGCGGATGAGATCGCAGCCCAGATCCGCGCCGGCACCGTGGACTTGGTCACCTTCACGAGCTCCTCGACAGTGCGTCATTTTGTCGATGCCCTGGGCGCTGCCCTCGCGGCCCAGGTTCCCGCCGCCGTCATCGGGCCGCTCACCGCCGAGACGGCGCGCGCGGCCGGCCTCAAGGTCGCCATCAAAGCCGGCGAGCACACCATCCCCGGCCTGGTTGATGCGGTGGTAGCCCACTTTTCGGCATAGTCAGGCGGGATCCATTGCCAGCGATCCGCCGGCGTGGCGCTCCCCAACCCGGGTTTCTGCCATCCAGCCGGTGGGGTAGATCCCGATCGGAGGTGGGCGATGGATGACCGGGGCAGAGCAAAGGAGTATCTGGTTGACCGACTGAAACGCGACGGGGTAATCAGCGGCACGCCCGAGGCGCTGGCCGCCGACGCCGGGTTCACAGCGCGCACCATGGAGGAAGCACTCGCCGAGCTCGTCGCCGAGAACAGAATCCAGCCTTTCCAGGATGACGAGGGCAATCTGGAATACCAGTGGAAGGAGTATCAGCTGTTCTGAGCGCCGGCGGCGATCCCACGGATGACGGGGACGGGCACGGATGGCGAGGGCGGGCTACCCAGCGCACGGTGATTTGTCTCCGCGCGAATGCGCCGTTCCCATCCCACGCCGCTGCGCTTGCGTCGGGAGTGTAACCCGGCCTAGCCCGACACGACTTCGCTCACAAGCAGCGCGGGGAGTCAACCCCGCGCGATACCACCGACCGCCAGCTTGACCCATCGCCAGGACTCCGGTATAATGCGGAAGCATGGAACACACAGTGGAATCGGCGATGGCGATGGAGGGCGAACGCTTTCGATCTGGCTTTGTACTCCTCTGGGGGCGGCCCAACGTCGGAAAATCCACGCTGCTCAATGCCATTCTCGGGCGGAAGGTGGCGATCGTCACCCCGAAGCCACAGACCACGCGCAACCGCATCGCGGGCGTGCTCACGACCAAGACGGCGCAATTCGTCTTTGTCGATACCCCGGGGATCCATGCGCCGCATGATGCCCTGGGAGAGTATATGCTCGCCACCGCGCGCGAAGCACTCCCCGATGCGGACGTGGTGCTCTTTGTCGTCGATGCATCCTTGCCCCCGCGGGAGGCCGACCGAGAAGCGCTGCGGCTGCTCCAGTCGATCGAAACCCCGACGCTGCTCGTCCTGAATAAGATCGACCTCATCACGGAAGAGATACTGGCCGAGCGCCGGGAAGAGTATGCTGCTCTTGGCAGCTTCAGCGACACAATCACGGTCTCAGCCGTTCAGGAGGCGGGCACGCAGGGGCTGCTACAGCGCACGGAGGAACTCCTCCCCATCGGGCCGATGTACTATCCGGCCGAGATGGTGTCGGATCATCCCGATTCTTTCCTGATCGCCGAATTGGTGCGCGAGCAGGCGCTGTTGCAGACGCAGAAGGAGGTCCCCTACTCGCTGGCAGTCATCGTGGAGGAGATGGCGCCGCGCCCAGAGGACTTGATCTATGTGCGCGCGGTGCTCTACGTGGAGCGCGACAGCCAGAAGAAGATCCTGATCGGCCAGGGGGGCAACAAGCTGCGCGAGATTGGGAAGGCGGCGCGGGCTCAGGCGGAGGCTCTGCTCGGCAAGCGGATCTTCCTGGATCTGTGGGTGAAGGTGCGCGAGCACTGGCGCGATGATGAGTCCGTGCTGGCGCGCTTTGGCTACCCGATTCCCAAAAAGCGCAAGAAACGAAAGGCGCGCTAAGGCTATGAGCGGCCGCCTCCAGTTAGACGGCGCCGCGCCACCGCGCGCGAGAAGGTTGCTCGTCTACCGCTACTGGGGGTGGTCGCTGGGCATCACGACGGCGCTCCTGATCCTTTACCGCACCCATCCCTACTACGTGCGGATTCTCGGATCCCCGAACGCGCCGTTGCCTGAGTCGCGCGTCCAGCTCGCGCTACTCCTGATCTACCTGGCCTACCTTTTCGTTATCCTCAGCGCGCCCTTCCGGGGCGATATCTCCAAGAGCCGGATCTTGCTGGTCGCCAACCTGCTGGAGAGCCTTCCCGGACGCCTGCGCCAGTATGCGTGGGGCCCACAACCAGCCTATGAGGGGCTGGTACCGCTCACTCCTGAGACCCGGACGGCGCTCCTCAGCCTGGTGGTGAAGGCGTTCTTCCTGCCGATCATGCTCGACTTCTTTCTCGAGCACCTGGCGGGGCTGCAACAGGCGGGGTACCGCTGGATGAGCAGCATCGGGCCCCCGACACTCCACATGGGGCTGGACGTGGTAATACAGCTGCTTTTCGTGGTCGATACGGGGATCTTCGTCTTCGGCTACGCGGTGGAGTCCGAGCGTCTCGGTTCCACCATCCGCTCGGTGGAGCCAACTCTCCTCGGTTGGGTCGTGACCTTGGCGTGCTATCCCCCGTTCAATGAGACGACGAGTCAGCTCCTGCCCACCGATGCGGGGTACGCCACGCTCACCCACAACGCGACGGTGCTCCTCTTCCTGCGCGTGCTCACCGTGGGGCTCTATTTCATCTACGTCTGGGCATCCGTGGCGCTGGGCCCGAGGGCAAGCAACCTGACCAACCGAGGAATCGTATCGTGGGGCCCGTATGCCATCGTCCGGCATCCGGCCTACATCGCAAAGAACCTGGCGTGGTGGCTGGAAAAGCTGCCGATGATGTCCACGCCACTCCACGCGCTCTCGCTTCTGGGCTTCAACACCCTCTACTTCCTGCGCGCCCTCACCGAAGAGCGTCACCTGCGCGCCGACCCGGACTATATCGCCTACTGCCAGAAAGTGCGCTACCGCTTCATCCCCGGAGTGTTCTAGGCACGCTCGCCCTACCGCCGCTGGCGCCGGCGTGCCAGGCGCTGCCCGACCTGCGCCCCCAAGAAGAGGCCAATCACCCCCAAAACAATCGCCACTACCTCACTCGCGCCGGTCGCGTTATAGATCAGAGCGCCCGCGACCACCCCCAAAATCAGGCCCAGAATCGCCCCCTGGCATCCTCCCCGGCCCTCCTGCACTCTCCGCGGCTGCGTCCTCCGCATGCTCTCCTCCTGCTGGCCTCTAGGACCTCTACTCCATGATGAAAATCCACTACCTGGATTCCCACTTCAGGCGCCACCCTCCTGCCGGCAGGCAGGCAGCCGGGCGATCTCCACGCCCGGCAGGATCCCACCCCGCGGGATCACCGGCGCGTTGACGCTGCCCCGTGAAAGTGTTACAATGAGCGCGTCGGCCGACCGGCCGCTCAACACGCGCCGCCTGGGGCGAAGCCTTCTTTCGGTGTTCTACCCCAACACGCTGGAGAGCACCGCGGAGGGACGCCCAATAGGCGCCCGCACAGAAGGAGCTGGCAGATGATACGTCTCGGCATCGTCGACTTTGATACCTCGCACGTCGTGCAGTTTACCAAGCGCCTGAATCACATCGACATCGCGGAAGAGCAGTGGGTCGAGGGCGCGAAGATCGTCATGGGCTATCAGGGCACCTCGCGGATCACTCCGCAGGAGAGGATCGACGAGTACACCGCCCAGGTGAAGGCGATGGGCGTCGAACTGGTAGACCGCCCCGAGGAGATGATTGGCAAAGTGGATGGCATCCTGGTTGAGTCCCAGGAGGGCGCCGTCCACCTGGAGCGGGCGCGCCCCTTCCTCGAAGCGGGCATCCCCTGCTACGTTGACAAGCCCTTCGCCACCTCCGTGGCGGATGCGAAGGCGATTGTCGCCCTCGCGAACAAGCACAACGTGCCCGTCTTCTCTTCCTCGTCGCTGCGCTACGCGCTCGAGATCCAGAAGCTGCAGGAAGAGGGCGTGGGCAAGATCTTCGGCGTGGATGCTTACAGCCCGGCCAGCCTGCACGAATACAACCCGGGCCTCTTCCACTACGGCATTCATGGCGTCGAGACGCTCTACGCGCTGATGGGCCCCGGGTGCGAGTCGGTGACGTGCACCTTCACCGAGGGCGGCGAGGTGACCACCGGCCTCTGGAAGGATGGCCGGATCGGCGTGATGCGCGGCACACGCGCCGGCAGCCATTCCTATGGCTTCGTAGCGTGGACCGAGAAGGGCGTGCGCCAGGTCACCATCGACGCGAACTACATCTATCGCGAGCTGCTCAAGCGCATCGTCCAGATGTTCCAGACCGGCAAGAGCCCCCTCGACAACGCCGAGACGATCGAAATCGTGGCGTTCCAGGTGGCGGCACTCCAGTCGGCACAAAAAGGCGGCGAGCGCGTCGCGCTGGATGTCTGAGAACCACCGGCTTGCTCAGGCGAGCCAGCCGCCCGGGGCACCGGAGCAGTCTCCCGAGCCCCGGGCGGCTCGCCTGGGCACTCGCAGGATGGCACGGGGCAAGGCTCGTACCTGCCTCATGCCGCCGCGGCAGGCTCTGCCTTGCGTTGCTTCTGGCACTGCGGGCAGAGCGCCCGGCCAAATGACTTCACGCTGAACTCATACTGGCCCTGCGTCATCGAACGACCACATTCCGCCTCGGAGCAGACCAGGGAGTCTCCCCCGCCGCCCGGAGAGCCTGCTGCCATGCGTGCCTCACCGCCGCGTACCGCCGCCGGGGCGATCTTGTGCGCGGCAGTCGCCGCCGTGCCGATCCGCCCGGAGGCTACGGGCCGGCCCCCCACCGGGTGTGGCGAGTCGACGATCCGCTCGCCCTCCTCCAACTCCGGCGCGAACTGCGTGCCGAAACCACACAGCGCCAGTGCCCGCCCAATCGCTCCCGTCTCCGCCTTCTCGATATAGTCTGGAAAACCACGCGCCGTCTCCATCTTCGTCGCGCGCGCCATGATCTTCCCGCTCTCGTTGATGACCGTCGCCGAGAAGACGGCCAGCCCCGCGTCGATATCGAGGACCTCTATCTTCGTCTCGATGCCCCAATCCGGGTGCGCCTCGCGGAACCACACCAGGCGCTGCGCCACCGGGAGGTACTCGCGGTTCCCCTGGATACGGATCAGGTGCTTCGCCGGATCATATGCCATTTCTTCCTCCTCACACTCGAAAAGCACCAACCGTGACTATTGTTCTATGCGAACAGGCGTTTTCCTTCTTTCCGCTCTGCAGGAGGCGAAGCCATGGAGAAGGAAGAAGGGAGGTGGGGAGGAGTGGGAGATGCATTCAGATCTGCCTGCGCCCGCGGGTTATTTCCTGGAGCGCCTGCGCGCGCTCCAATTGGCGCTGCGCGACCACGTCTGCGCCTGCCGAGATGCCGCATCGCCCGAGGCGATGGCTGCGGTGGGTGAAGCGCGCGACGGCGATACGCTCTACGCCATTGACCTGCACTCCGAGGAGATCCTGCTGGAGCATTGCGCGCGCTGGGCCGAGGAGATGCCGCTGGCGCTGATTGCCGAGGGCATCCCGGGCAATGGGTGGCGGATCTTCCCGGAGGGATGCGCGCCGGAGGCGGCCCGCTTCTGCCTGATCGTCGATCCAATCGATGGCACGCGCGGCCTGATGTATGACAAGCGGAGCGCCTGGGTGCTCTGCGGGGTGGCGCCCAACCGAGGCGAGGCCACCACGCTCTCGGATATCGTCATCGCGATGCAGACGGAGATCCCCACAACGCGCCAATACCTGGCGGATCGCCTCTGGGCGGTCCGGGGAGAGGGTGCCCGCGCCGAGCGAAGCAATCTGCTGACGGGCGAATCGCGTGCCTACACGCCCCAACCGAGCCGGGCCGAGAGTCTCGCCCACGGCTTCGCCGGGATCACCAAGTTCTTCCCCGGGGCGCGCGACCTGGTGGCATCCCTCGAGGAGACCCTCTTCGAGCGGATCCTCGGCACGCCCGCGGATGGCAATCCCCTCGTCTTCGACGACCAGTACATCTCCACCGGTGGCCAGCTCTACGAGCTGATCGTCGGGCACGACCGGTTCAACGCCGACCTTCGCCCTCTGGCGCTTGCCGCGAAGTATCCCGCTGCGAGCCGGCACCGCCTCTGCTGCCATCCTTACGACTTCTGCACGGAGCTGATCGCACGCGAGGCGGGCGTGATCGTCACTGATCCCTGGGGGGCGGAGGTCACCTGCCCTCTGGATATCCGGGTCGATCTCGCGTGGGTTGGCTATGCCAATCGGAAGATACAGGCGCAGGTGGGGCCGGTGCTACAGGAGCTGCTTCGGAAGTGGGAGGGTGGCGTGCCGGGATAGTGGAGAGGCGGGAGAGGCGTTCCCCACCCCTCCACGATCCCGAACCGGGTTCTATTGCAGGAACAGATCGTCGAGGCGAGCGGTGAGGCTCACCGCGGGATAGCGCATATCCATCGCGCCGGCGCTCAGCGTGAAGCGGTCGCGCCACTGGTACTGGGCGCCCACATGGAAGAGGTAGTCGCCCCGCCCGTAGGAGAGGTTCTTGCCCCACTCCACGAGGAGCCGGGTATTGCGGGCCACGCCCCACTCGATCCCCGCGAAGGGGCTGTCGCCATAGATCCCCGAGCCAATCCCAAGATGGCCCCAGAGCGGATGGCGGGCTTCGCCGGTGAACTCGTCGCGTGGCGACCAGAGCAGCTTGCTCGCCACGAGATACACCGAGGGGTCACTCACCACCTCGCCGGTGATATCAGTCACGCCGATCGCAACAGCGGGAAGCCTGTCTTTTTCGGGGAGCGCCAGCCACTTGCCATGCACCACGATGTCTCGCGCCTTCCGCGAGCTGTAGGCCACATGGGAAAGCCCCACCTCCGCCGTGCCGAGGAGCCCGAAGTTGACAGAGTACCACTCGTTGTCCTTCGTCTCATCGTTGCGGTCAATCCAGACGGCGCTCACGGTTGTCTGCAGCCTTCCCTCGGGAAGTACGCGGGCATGCGGCACCACCAGCCCGCCCGGCGTGCCCAGCATCGAGGTATCCGCCCACCCGCCGGCACCGGCGAGAGAAAGGAGAAGAGTCATCACGAGAGCCTTGCGTTTCATCATCTATTTCGTCCTCCGTCAACGCGCGTCCCGCGCGGCCCAGCCCGCTTTAAGACACGCACGGGTCTCCCCTATTCGCGTCTCCACTATCGCTCATCCGCACCGGGAAGCACCGCCCGCACCGTGAAGTCGCCCGTAGCAGCTCCACGTGAAGGCGGGTAGGCACAGAACCAGGCCAGGCCGGCCAGGACCACCAGGGTCACTACAGCCAGCAGGAGCAAGAAACCACGGCACTCGCCTGGTCCGGCGCACTCCTCGAAACGCTCCCCATGCTCTAGCGACACGTCTCCACCTGATCCGTTCGCATTCCGATTACTGTAGCTTCACCTTCACCGAGGCTATTTCGGACCGATGCCCCACCGGATCAATCGCCACAGCCTGAATCGTCACAATCTCTCCCTCTCGCCGGGGTCGAGGAACCTGAAGCTTGCCCGTGACGAAGCCGCCGTCGCTATCCACCTTCACCTCCTGCGCGGCGAGCACGTCGTGATCGCTCCACAGGCCCAGAGTGCGCGTCTTGCGCACCACCTGCACGCGCACGGTCACTCCCGGTTGGGCCTTCCCATGGACAGTCAGCGGGCCCTCGACGACCTCATCTTCCGAAGGAGCGGTGATCGAGGGGGCGCGCGGGGGCACCGTCAGGATGGTGATCGGCTCCGAGCACTCTCGCGTAAACTGCTCGCCCGTCTCCGTGACGAGTTGCGCCACAATGCGCGCAGCATAGGCCACGTCGCCCTTCTCGGCGGTGTAGCGGCCCTGGTAGATGCCGGGTGCCGTCTCCGTCATGGGGATCCCGGTCTTCATCGTCCCGATGCTGAAGGTGGCGGTCCCACGCGGCTTGCCGGCCATCGTGACGGTGAAGCTCTGGCCCAGACCCACCGGACGCGCCGCGTTGTGGGCCACCGAGGCGATAGGAACCTCGGGAGCGTTGATCGTGAACTGCCATTCGGTCTCAGCCGTATTCCCGGCGCGGTCCGACAGGACCACGCGCGCCGTCACCGGACCGTTCGCGAAGGGAAGAATGGGGCGGTAGGTGATGAACCGGGGCGTGCGCGTCGCCTGCGTGGTGACATCCTCGCCCGCCACGATGAGCTTCACCTGCTCCGGAACGACCCCGCTGCCCTCCGCGTCTTCGAACACCACGTAGATCATCGGCTGCGGGTCTTCCACCAGCGCTTCGCGCGCCGGCTCCACATCGCTCACCACCGGGGGCACCGAGTCGATTACGACGGGCACGCCCGCCTGCACCAGGGGCGACTCCTGTCCCTCACGCGTCAGCTTGCCGAAGACCGAGACGCGGCAGTTCACGCCTTCAGGGATGGTGAAGGTGCCGACGTACTTGCCGGGAGCGACTTCCTGCATCGCCAGATCCTCACCCAGGTCCCCGATGCTGAAGGTCGCCGTCGCGCCCTCATCCCCTTCCAGGGTGACGGTGAGTACGCTGCCGGCACGTAGCGAGGCCCGGGCATCGTGGGTGAAGGAGGTCACCTTCAGCTTCGGCTCCGGCGCGGCCGCCTCCGCGGCAGACGGCGTCTCCACGGCGGGGGACTCGTCCTTCTCGGCGACCGAGGTAGCCGGCTCAGCCGGAGTCGCACCCTCAACCGTAGTAGCACCCGGCGAGGTCACACGCGTGGGGGCCTCCGCCTCCGTCACGGCCGGCTGGGTTCCCCCCGTGGTGGGCGCGAGCGCCGCCGCCGTCTCCGGCTGCGTGGTCCCAGCAGCGAAGGTGGCGGCTCGGGTCACCGTGATCACCGTGGCGACGCGCGTATCCGGACGCATGCGCACCCGCACGAGGTCGCCAGCACGGAGGTCGCCACTTGTGCCCTGCCTGCCGTCCGGCAGAACAACGGGCGTGCTCCCGGTCAACATCACCGGCTCGCCCTCCGTCAACGAGAGGAGGTCCGTGTCGACAGAGCGCACTTCGCCTTCAACCTGGTCGTACTGCACCACCAGGATAGTGATCTTGCCGCTTACCGCGTCGCGCTTGCCCAAGACGCGGTCACCCGGGTAGACCTCCTTGAGGCTGCTCTCTTGGCTCCTATTCCCGGCGCGGCCGAGCACCACCGCTCCATCGGCCAGCGGATACTCGACACTCTTGCTATCGCTGAGGATCGTGATCGTCTGGGGAGTGCCCTCCGTGTTGACCGAATCGACCGTGCCGGCGACCGTCTGGCTGCTCACTACGCCATCGCTCGTCGGGGTTGGCTTCGGCGCTGGCGTCTTCGCCGGCTGCTGAGTCTCCACGGCGGGCGCCAGGACCGGCGACGTAGTAGTCACACCGGCGGGCGGACTCACACGCGGCCGACTCGCGACCGTGGTTCGCTGCGGCGAAGGGAGAACGCGCGTCGCACCCGTCGCAATTTGAATGTGGCCGCCTGCTTCCCGAACGCTCACCCCGAGCGCCTCCGAGACGAAGCGCAGGGGCACCATGACGTTGCCCCGCATGATCATCGCGGGCACATCGAGCGTCACCGAGCGGCCATTCACGGCGGCGCTCCGCTGCCCCACGGGAAGCTCAAGGCGCACTGAGCCCCGCTGCGCGACCACCGTCTTCGAAGACGCGGACCACTCCACCTTCGCGCCGATACGCTCCAGGACCCCTCGCAACGGCACGAGCACGCGCCCGGATACCTGAACCGGACTCATCCCATCAAACTGAACAGGCTGGCCATCCACGCTAATGCGATACTCTCGCGCTGCCGCGCAGGGGGCCGGCAGGAGGGCTGCCAGCGCGAGCGTTCCGAGCACACTTCCTGCCCCAAGTAGGGCCGGCAAGACGCGCGCCTGTCCGAAGAGTTCACCAAGACGTACTTTCATAGGGCTTCGGGGGTGCGGCGGCCGATAGCCCCCCCGGCCTCCCGGCGGGGGAGGGATAGCCCCCTGCAATTTCTCGCGTTTCATGGCCCCTCCGTTCGCGGTATACATGGTGTAAGGCACTCCACTTCGCAGAGCAACGGTTTCATCTGCCCTGGTGCTTGCTTCCTGAAGCCCCTAGGGGTGCCGGTTCGCGTGGAAGAATCTCCACGCGGCATTGATGTTTCAACACCGGGCTCTGCCGATGGGCGGCCTGGCCGTACCCGCCAGACCCGCCACTGCGCGGCAGCGGCAGGCCTAACGATCCTCCGCCGCTGGGGACTGGACGGATTTGGCAGACCAATCGGCGCTGACGCTGGCGACCTCTGCTCCAAGAAGGAGCATGACGGCAGACAGGTAGACCCACATCACCAGGATGACCAAGCCACCAAGAGAGCCGTAGATACTGTTGTAGTCAACGAAGTTCGCGACGTAGAACGCAAACCCCTGCTTCGCAAGCTCCCAAAGCATCCCCGCGGCCACGCCGCCGATGAGCGCCGGACGCCAACCGATGCGCCTATCTGGCAGGATCAGGTAGCAGAGCACGAACACCAGGATCGAGAGCGTTGCCGGCACCGCCCACCCGACCAGCTGCCATAGGAACGGGATCTCTCCAGAGCGGATTCCCAGCCATGGGATGGGGTATTCCCGGATGATCTTCAGAACTTGCGTGATCCCGAAGGAGAGGAGCGCCAGCGTGGCAACCAGCATCATCATGCCCACGGCGATCAGACGACTCGCGATAAAGCCCCGGCGCTTTCCCGTTTCCCAGGCCACATCAAGCGCGGCGGTGATCACCACAAAGCAGTTGGTTCCTGCCCAGATCCAGCTGACCACGCCCACGATGCCAGCCACCCCCGCCGGTTTGACCAGCGTTTTCTTCAGATAGCTGCGCAGGCCCGCGCCAGCCACCTCCTCCGGGAGCAGCGTCGCAGCCAAGTCCTGCGGCAGAAGCTGGATCAGGAAGGCGTAGACCGCGTCAAATGCCCGGTCGTTGCCGAGCACATACCCAAAGGTGGAAAGACCAACGAGGAGCAGCGGCACGAGCGAGAGCAGGGCATAAAAGGAGATGGCTGCGGCCATCAGCCGGCAATCATCACGCATATACTCGCGGTAGACCGCTGTTAGAAACCGCCAGAGATATGTGATCTGTCCTCCGGCACCCACTCAGCACCCCCTTGCCGGAGGCCGTGCCTCCGTGGCCCATTATAGGGAGGCTGCTCCCGATTGTCAACCCTACGCACGTCTGCCGGGCCTGGGAGCCGGGCCGTCGGCGCCTCCCATCCCGCGCCCGGTCCCTTCACCCGTGGCAGCACCCCTCGCCTGGCGGTCACTCCCGGCGGAGCCGCCATTCTCCCTGTGCGGGCGCGACCGGCTTCCCATCCACGAGCAACTTCTTACCGCGCACCAGGAAGGCCTCCGGACCGGTGGACTTCAGGCTGACCACGGCCACCTCGGCATCCGTCTCGAACACCTTGCCAGCGGCCTCCACGCGGCGTGCGACGCCCGCTTGTCCACACAGGAGCACGTGGACGATCCCATCCACCTCGGCGATGGCCCCCGCGCTCCCGTCTTGCAGCGGCGTCACCTTGGCCGGCGCGGAGTTGGGGACTTCCTGGTCCGCGGTCAGCTCCACGTCGTCATACCAGCACTGGCCATCGCCGAAGAACTGGAGCGCCAGGCAGACCTCCTCGGTACCCTCCGGCACGACATCGGTGAGCGTGTACTCCTGCCACTCGTTCACGGTGGCCGCCGGCCCCTGCTTGCTGGCGAACGCCTTGCCACCGCGCCAGTAGTAGAAGAGGCTACTCGCTCCCGTGGGCGCCGAGCACTTCGCCCACCAGCGCGCGGTGATCCGCGTGCCAGGCGGCACCGTGAAAGGCTGCGAATAGTAGTAGCCGCCCCGGTCGATGCGCGCCGAGGCGTTCCCGGTGTGCTTTACCTCCGTATCGATGACGTGGTTCTCCACGAAACCGGGCACGCTACGCGGGCGCCAGCCGGCCATGCCCTTTTCGAAACCGCCATTGGCGAGGCGCAACGCCTGGCGCCTCGGCACGAGGACGCTGGTGATCGTCGTAGCCGCCGTCCGGCCGGTCGTTGCGGCGAGATAGGGGCCGTATCGCTCCGCGCCCGGGTAGGATGCGGTGGTATAACGGATGCCCGCGGGCGAGAAAACGTGCGTCTGAAGCACGTTCTGCGCGCCGATGGCATCCACCCCGTCACCGTTGATCTGGAACTCGCCCCCGGTTGCCAGATGGAGCAGGAAGGAGAAGGCGTGTGGCTTGGGTGCGGCGAGCGTGTCGCGAATGAAGAAGAGCCGCGGCTTCACGAAGACGACCTGTCGGTCGAAACGCTCGAGCACGCGCTCCTTGTCGCTGTTGTACGCCTCGGCGGCCTCGCCCAGGATGTAATCGAAGGCGTTGCTGGTGAAGAACTCGGCGATCCGCGCCTTGTTGAGCCGGACCTGATCGCGCCCCAGGGTATAGACCGCCTGGCTCTTCAGGTACTCCTCGTCCAGGTCGAGGAGGATCGTGTTGTGTCCTAGGGTGCCGGCGGTGTAGCGGCGCTCGGGCGGGTTGAAATAGCTGCGGTAGCCCGGATCCCAGGCAATCCACTCCCCCGCGTAGTTGATCACGAAGCTGTTGTGGTCGTGGTGATTATGCCCGACGACGGCCTCGGGCGGCCCGCTCTTGAATGCCAGGAAGGCGGAGCCTGGGTTGTAGCCGTCGCGCAGGATCGCATAGCCGACATCCACGAAACACCCCGAGGGGTTGTAGACCGGCTGCCTGGGCTTCAGCTTCGCGGGGTCCAGCGCCAGAAACTGGCGGATGCTATCCGGGCGGAGGTAGTTCGCCTTCTCGCAATACCATGCCGCGTCGGTGTCGCCACGCAGGGCAAGTGCGAGCATCAGCCGGGTGAAGCCAGCGCCGGGGCCGCCATCGCCAAAACACGGCTGCTGGTGGTTGTTGGGGTTGAGCAGGGTGACGCAGTAGCGGGGCAGCGTCTTCAGGTACGGGTGCTCGGTGAGCGCGGTAGGGATCCCGGCAGTCGTCAGCGCCCAAATCATGTCGGCGATGTTATCCGCCGCGTAGGTCCCGTACATCGGGCCTTCCATGGCGCCGCCGTCCTTCCCCTGGGCGTCAAAGTTGAGCTGGATCCGGGCGACGGCGTGGTCGATCCACCCCCGGGCGCGCTCGTCCTCGCCCAAGACGGCGATCCCGCCGATGCACAGGCCCGTCGCGAGCACGGCCGTAAAGTTATGGTAGGGCGATACGTTGTCGATGTACTCATCAATCGGCGCCAGCGCCTTCTCGACGAGCGCGGTTCGCACGGTCTGGCGTTCGGCCTCGGTGAGCGCGTCGTAGCACCAATCGTAAAAGATCCCCACCCACGTCGCGGTGTGGCCGGTATCCAGACACGGCTTGGCGCTGCCATAGCTGGGGTCCGTCCAGATTCCCGGCCAGGCGCACAAGCTCAGGACGATCTCCTTCGCCTTCTCCAGGTAGCGCGGCTCTTGGGTTACCAGGTAGGCTCCCGTGAAATACTGGATTCGCGTGGTGATCGAGTCGGCCCGCTCCTGAAACATAGCGGTCCAAACCGGGTAGTGCCGGCTGTCGTCGTGGCGCGGCGGCGGCTCCTTCGAGAAGGTGTATTCCCACGGCGTGCTCGGCCCGCCTTCCTGGCCAGGGATGTTCACCCGGTAGCGGTAGGGCG
>Ga0116166_1002934_pt1 | contig 13579 bp, 13 predicted proteins | sample AD_JPNMR2_MetaG_FD_89884 | JGI IMG/M metagenome (GOLD analysis project Ga0116166, IMG submission 89884) | Active sludge microbial communities of municipal wastewater-treating anaerobic digesters from Japan - AD_JPNMR2_MetaG | ecosystem: Engineered > Bioreactor > Anaerobic > Digestate | place...
CGATCACCATGTCATAGACGTAGCGGCCCATGACCTCGCGCTCTTCGTAGTGCGTGGTCAGCGCGTGCCAGTCGGCGACGAAGTAGAAGCAGTCGTACTCGTGCTGCAGGCGCACCCAGTTCTTCAGTGCGCCGTGGTAGTGGCCCAGGTGCATCGCCCCGGTGGGGCGCATGCCGGAGAGAACGCGCGCTTGCATGGCGATCCGAGGCTGCGGGGAAGGAGGCCGATTCTATTGGGCGCATCGCGCGGCCCGCTGCGCCGGGCACTGCGCGGCGCGCACGGTGCCGCTGGCTACACTGCCGGGGCGATGAAGTCGGTGGTGATCCTGATCTCCGGGCGCGGCTCCAACATGGAGCAGATCGTGCGCTGCTGCGCCGCCGAGCACTGGCCGGCGCGCGTGGCCGCGGTGATCAGCAACCGCGCCGATGCGGGCGGGCTGCAGTTCGCGGCCGCACACGGCATCGCCACCGCGGTGGTCGAGCACCGCGCCTTCGCCGCGCGCGAGGCCTTCGACGAGGCGCTGGCCGCGGCGATCGACGCGCACCGGCCCGACCTGTTGGTGCTGGCCGGCTTCATGCGCATCCTGGGCGAGCATTTCGTGCGCCGCTACGAAGGGCGCATGCTGAACATCCACCCGTCGCTGCTGCCGCTGTTCCCGGGCTTGCACACGCACCAGCGCGCGCTCGATGCCGGTTGCAAGGTGGCCGGTGCCACGGTGCACTTCGTCACGCCGCAACTGGACCACGGGCCGATCGTGCTGCAGTCGGTGGTGGCGGTGCAGCCCGGCGACGATGCCGCTGCGCTGGCCGCACGCGTGCTGGCCACCGAACACCGCATCTACCCGCGCGCGGTGCGCTGGTTCGTCGAAGGTGCGCTGCGCATCGAGCACGGCGTGGTGCGCCAGTGCCGCGGCGAGGCGCAGCTGCTGCTGCCCGAGGGCGGGCCCTAGAACAGCCCCGAGGCCAGGTTGATCGCCAGCGCCAGCACCAGCGCGTTGAAGGCGAAGGACAGCACCGCGTGCACCAGCACCAGCGTGCGCATGCCGCGGGTGGTCACGGCCGCGTCGCTGGTCTGCGAGGTGGCGGCGATGGTGACCGAGAAGTACATGAAGTCGACGTAGTTCGGCTCCGCGCTGCGCTGCTTCGCCTGGCCGGGGAAGGCTATGCCATGGCCGCCGGCAGCGTAGTAGCGGCTGGCATAGGCCAGCGCGAACTCGGTGGGCACCAGCAGCCACGAACCGACCAGCGTGACCAGCGCCAGCGCGACGTGGCGCAGGCCATGGGTTTGGCTGGCGGCGCGGGCCGTGGCCAGCTCGGTGATCACCGCCGCCAGGCAGGCGACGGAGGTCACGACGGCGATCGCCAGCACCACGCGCGCGCCATCGGCATGGTCTACCGCACGCTGGCGCACGCGGCCATGGTCGAGCTGCGCCATGTCGACCCAGATCAGCAGCAGGTACAGCCAGATCGCCGCATTCCAGGCCAGCACCGCACGCTGCGCCGGCGAAATCGTCTGCGGCAGCAGCCAGGCGGCGGCCAAGCCGCTGAGCGCCGAGGCGATCAGCCGCGGGCGGGTGCGCAACTGGTTCAGCCAGGTCATCGTGGGTCGGCTGGGGCGGCAGGCAGAGCGGCGTCTGGCTCGTCGGGCTCGTCGGGCTCGCGGTCGGGCCGATCGGCCCGGCGCTGGCCGGCGAGGATAATGCCGCGATGCGTGCGCAGGCCGTCATCGATCTCGCGGCCGAGTTGTTGCGCCGGCTGCTGCGCTTCGACGCGCCGGCCGACAGCGTGGTGTCGATCTTCTTTCGCGCGCAGCGCGCCCTGGGTGCGCGCGAGCGCCACACGTTGGCCGAGACCGCTTATGCCGTGCTGCGGCGGCGGCTGCTGTTCAGCCATCTGGCGCAGTCGGGCCGCGGCCCGCTCGAGCGGCGCCTGGTCTTGCTGGGCTGGCAGGGCGACGCGGCCTGGTTGCGCAGCGCACTCGACGCCGACGAGCAGAGCTGGCTCGAGCGCTGCCGCGCCATCGACCCGGCGAGCCTGGGCGACAGGCTGCGCCACAACCTGCCCGACTGGCTGGCCGACATGCTGCGCGAGCAGCTCGACGCCGACAGCTTCACGGCCTTGGCCGATGCGCTGCTGCAGCCGGCGCCGCTGGACTTGCGTGTCAACGTGCTGAAGGCCAAGCGTGAGGCCGTGCAGCGCGAGTTGGCCGACGCCGGCATCGACGCGCAGCCCACCGCGCATTCGCCGTGGGGGCTGCGGGTGCAGGGCAGGCCGGCGCTGCAAAGGCTGGGCGTGTTCACGCGCGGCGAGGTCGAGGTGCAGGACGAAGGCAGCCAGCTGCTGGCCTTGCTCACCGGCGCGCGGCGCGGCCAGATGGTGGTCGACTTCTGCGCCGGTGCCGGCGGCAAGACGCTGGCACTGGGCGCGGCGATGCGCAACACCGGGCGGCTGTATGCCTGGGACACCTCGGGCCACCGGCTCGACGCGATGAAGCCGCGGCTGGCGCGCAGCGGCCTGAGCAACGTGCACCCGGCGCAGCTGGCGCACGAGCGCGACGAACGCATCAAGCGGCTGGCCGGCAAGATCGACCGCGTGTTGATCGACGCACCGTGTTCCGGCTTGGGCACGCTGCGCCGCAACCCCGACTTGAAGTGGCGTCAGTCGCCGCGCTCGGTGCAGGAGTTGCAGGCGAAGCAGCGTGCGATCCTGGACAGCGCGGCACGGCTGCTCAAGCCCGGGGGCCGGCTGGTCTATGCCACCTGCAGCCCGCTGCGCGCCGAGAACGAGGAGGTGGCCGACGCCTTCGAGCGCGAGCGCGCCGCCGACTTCGCGGCGGTGCCGGCGAGCCAGGCGCTGAGCGAAGCCGGTGTCGGCACCGCCGAGGCGCTGTGCGAGCAGCACCGGCTGCGGCTGTGGCCGCATCGGCATGGCAGCGACGGCTTCTTTGCCGCCGTATGGCAGCGGCGCTGACGCTCACGAGCGCCGTGCCCGCGCCGATGCGGCCTGACCGGCTGCCTACATACAATGCCCGGCCCCTGCGTCGCCGCACGATCTGCCCGAGCGCTCCATGACCCTCTTCCCGAGACTGCACGACGCCATCGTCCAGTGGCTGGCCCACGGCCTGCTCGGCGCGTCGGCGTGGCAGGTGGTGCTGTACACGCTGGTGGCCACACACATCACCATCGCCAGCGTCACCATCTTCCTGCACCGCGCGCAGGCGCATCGCGCGCTGGAGCTGCACGCGCTGCCGGCGCACTTCTTCCGCTTGTGGCTGTGGCTGACCACCGGCATGGTGACCCGGCAGTGGGTGGCCATCCACCGCAAGCACCATGCGCGCTGCGAAACCGCCGATGACCCGCACAGCCCGGCCACCCGGGGCCTGAAGACCGTGCTGCTCAGGGGCAGCGAGCTGTACCGCGCCGAGGCCAAGGTGCAGTCGACGCTGGCCAGGTATGGCCATCACACGCCCGACGACTGGATCGAGCGCCACTTGTACAGCCGCTGCACCTGGGCCGGCGTGGCGCTGCTGCTGATCATCGACTTGGCTCTGTTCGGCGCCATCGGCGCCACCGTGTGGGCGGTGCAGATGCTGTGGATCCCGGTCAGCGCGGCCGGCGTCATCAACGGTCTGGGCCACAGCCGCGGTTATCGCAACTTCGAATCGAGCGACGCGTCGACCAACCTTTCACCGTGGGGCATCGTCATCGGCGGCGAGGAATTGCACAACAACCACCACACCTACCCGACCTCGGCCAAGCTGTCGGTCAAGGCCTTCGAGTTCGACATCGGCTGGCTGTACATCCGCGTGCTGCAACTGCTCGGCCTGGCCAAGGTGCGCACGACGCCGCCGCAGCTGAAGCTGGGCGAGGTGCGCTCGCCGGCCGACGGCAAGACGCTGGAGGCGATCATCGCCAACCGCTACGAGTTGATGGCCAACTACGCGCGCGAGTTGAAGCGCACCTGTGCTGCCGAGTTGGCGCGCATGAAGGCGCAGGGCCTGCAGCGCAGCGCCGGCTGGAAGCGCATGAGCGCGGCCAAGCGCTGGTTGCACCGTGACGACGACAGGATTCCCCAGGGCCAGAAGCCGCTGTTGGCCGCGGCCGTGGGCGACAGCCCGGCGCTGGGCAAGCTGGTGGCGATGCGCGAAGAGCTGCGCTCGCTGTGGACGCGCAGCAATGTCTCGGCCGATCAACTCGTGGCCGAGCTGCAAAGCTGGTGCAAGCGCGCCGAGGACAGCGGCATTGCTGCACTGCAGCAGTTCTCGCTGAAGCTGCGCGCCGCCCACACATGAGCGTAGACGGCGGCGCTGCGAGCCAACCATGAATGACGAAGGGCCGCGCGAGCGGCCCCTTTCATCGTTCGATCGAAGCCGCGAAGCGGCGCGTTCATCCGTTCACCGGCCTACTTCAGCTTCGTTTCCTTGTAGATCACGTGCTTGCGCGCCACCGGATCGAACTTGTTGAACTCCAGTTTGCCCGGCGTGGTCTTCTTGTTCTTGCTGGTGGTGTAGAAATGGCCGGTGCCCGCCGAGGATTCGAGCTTGATCTTTTCGCGTCCGCCTTTGGTGGCCATGATGCTGATCCTTTGAGTTTCAGAGTTCGCCGCGGGCGCGCAGGTCGGCCACGACCTGGTCGATGCCCACCTTGTCGATCAGGCGCACGGCGGCCGCGCTGACGCGAAGGCGCACCCAGCGGTTCTCGCTTTCCATCCAGAAGCGCCGGTACTGCAGGTTCGGCAGCCAGCGGCGCTTGGTCTTGTTGTTGGCGTGGGAAACATGGTTTCCCACCATCGGGCCCTTGCCCGTGACCTGACAGACCCGTGCCATATCACATTCTCCGCGGATTTCGCTTTGCCGAAGCCGGCAAAGCTCGGAAGTATAGCTTAGTCGCCCTGTTCCAGAAAGCGCTGCGCGTCCAGCGCCGCCATGCAGCCGGTGCCGGCGCTGGTGATTGCCTGGCGATACACGTGATCCTGCACATCGCCGGCGGCGAACACGCCCGGCACGCTGGTCATCGTCGCCATGCCGTTTGCGCCGCCGCGGGTCAGCAAGTAGCCGTCCTTCATCTCGAGCTGGCCCTTGAACAGGTCGGTGTTGGGCTGGTGGCCGATGGCGATGAAGCAGCCCTGCAGCGCCAGTTGCACGTCCGGCCCGCCCTGGGTGGACTTCAGCCGCACGCCGGTGACGCCGCTGGCGTCGCCCAGTACTTCATCGAGCGTATGCCAAAGATGCAGCATCACGTTGCCGTTGGCCGCCTTGGCCAGCAGCTTGTCGACCAGGATCGGCTCGGCGCGAAACTTGTCGCGCCGGTGCACCACGTGTACGGTGCGCGCGATGTTCGACAGGTACAGCGCCTCTTCCACCGCGGTGTTGCCGCCGCCGACCACGCACACGTCCTGGCCGCGGTAGAAGAAGCCGTCGCAGGTGGCGCAGCCGCTCACGCCCTTGCCCATGAAGGCCTGCTCGCTGGGCAAGCCGAGGTACTTGGCGCTGGCGCCGGTGGCGATGACCAGCGCATCGCAGCTGTAGTGACCGGCGTCGCCTTCGAGGCGGAACGGCCGCTGCGCCAGGTCGACCTTGTTGACATGGTCGAACACGATCTTCGTGGCGAAGCGCTCGGCATGCTTCAGGAAGCGTTCCATCAGCTGCGGCCCCTGCACGCCGTCGACGTCGGCCGGCCAGTTGTCGACGTCGGTGGTGGTCATCAGCTGCCCGCCCTGCGCGATGCCGGTGATCAGCACCGGCTCGAGGTTGGCGCGTGCGGCGTAGATGGCGGCGGTATAGCCGGCCGGGCCGGAGCCCAGGATCAATACCTTGGCGTGAACGGGTGCACTGCTCATGGGGATCGAAGGTCGGGGCGTCGCGTGGAACCGACGCGCAGGCTGCGTGGGCGGGCGCACCGGCAGGAAACGGTGCGCTCAATGGGCACAATAGTGGGAATTGTAGTGACCGCCGCCACGGCGCGCGGCGCTGCACCAAATACCAACCACGACAGGGGACTGCCGATGTCATTGATGTCCAACCTGGACCTGATCCGCCGGGTGCCGTTGTTCTCGATGTTGACCAACGAGCAGGCGCAGTCGATCGCCGATGCCGTGGTCAAGCGCCGCCTGCGTCGTGGTGAGCTGATCGTCGAGCAAGGCCGCAAGAGCAACGCGCTGTTCATCCTGCTCAACGGGCGCGCCCGCGTGCTCACTTCCGACTCGCGCGGCCGCGAGGTCATCCTCGCGGTGCTGGAAGCCGGTGCCTATGTCGGCGAGATGAGCCTGATCGACAACGAGCCGCATTCGGCCACGGTGCGTGCCGAAGTGCAGACCGATGTGCTGGTTCTGGCGCGCGCCGACTTTGCGCGTTGCCTGCCCGAGAACTCCACGCTGGCCTACGGCGTGCTGCACGGGCTGGTGCGCCGGCTGCGCAATGCCGACCGGCAGATCGAATCGCTGGCGCTGCTCGACGTCTACGGCCGCGTGGCGCGCACGCTGCTCGACATGGCCGAGGACGACAAGGGTGTGAAGATCATCCGCCACAAGGTGTCGCGCCAGGACATGGCCAAGGTCGTCGGTGCGTCGCGCGAGATGGTCAGCCGGGTGATGAAAGATCTGGAAGAGCGCGGCCACATCGAGACCCAGGACAACGGCTCGGTGATCGTCAAGGAGCGGCTGCAAAACGACTGAAGCCGGCGAGCGCAGGCGCGCGGAAGGCGGCGGTGCACGCCGTGCGTCGAGGCGGTGGCTGCGGTCGCACCATGGCGTGACGGCGATGGCCGCCGCGGTGGCGTCGCCATAATCGGGCGCCATGACATTTCCGCTCGCGTCCCTGCGCGCCGATGGCGCGGCAACCGGCAACACCTATACGCGCAAGCCCAGCACCCGCAAGCGCGGCGAAGCGCCGGTGGTGCCCGCCGCACCCGCCCACGGCCCGATCGCGCGGCTGCGCCAGCAAGCCTGGCTGGTGGTCACGGCACTGGCTTGGCTGCTGCTGCTGCTGGCGCTGGCCACGCACGACCTGCGCGACCCGGGCTTTTCCACTTCGGGCGACGGTGAGCCGCTGCGCAACAAGGCGGGCCTGATCGGCGCGTGGCTGTCCGATCTGGGTCTGTTCGTCTTTGGCTGGTCGGTGTGGTGGCTGGTGCCGGTGGGCCTGCGCGCGTGGCTGACGCGGCTGGCGCAGTCCCTGCGCGGGCGCGACGAGGCCGCGGCGGGCGCGGTCGCTGTGGTGTTGCCGCGCGCCGCGTTCTGGGCGGGTCTGGCGCTGCTGCTGGCAGCCAGTTGCGCGTTGGAGTGGACGCGGCTGTACCAATGGGAGTCGCGCCTGCCCGGCCATGCCGGCGGGGTGCTCGGCTTCACGCTCGGGCCGCTGTCGGCGCACTGGCTGGGTTTCGTGGGCTCGGGCGTGCTGTGGATCACGGCCCTGGTCGCCGGCATGGCGCTGAGCTTGGGTTTTTCCTGGCTGAGCGTGGCCGAGCGCATCGGCGCGGTGTTCGACACGCTGCGCGAGCGGCGCCGGCATCGCAAAGACCGCGCCGAGGACCGCCGCATCGGCGAGGCCGCGCTGGTGCAGCGCGAACAGGAGATCGTCGTCGAGCGCAAGGAATTGCCGGGCCATCAGCCTTTGGTGATCGAGCCCGCCGTGCTCGAGGTGCCGAAGTCCGAGCGCGTGGCCAAGGAGCGCCAGGCGCCGCTGTTCAAGGAGCTGGCCGACACCAGGCTGCCGCAGGTCGACCTGCTGGACGCACCGCCGAGCCGCGTCGAAAGCGTCACGCCCGAGTCGCTGGAGATGACCAGCCGGCTGATCGAGAAGAAGCTGAAGGACTTCGGCGTCGAGGTGCGCGTCGTGGCCGCATCGCCCGGCCCGGTGATCACGCGCTACGAGATCGAGCCGGCCACCGGCGTCAAGGGTGCGCAGGTGGTGAACCTGGCCAAGGACCTGGCGCGCTCGCTGTCGCTGGTCAGCATCCGCGTGGTCGAGACCATCCCCGGCAAGAACTTCATGGCGCTGGAGCTGCCCAACGCGCGGCGGCAGACGATCCGGCTGGCCGAGATCCTGGGCTCGCAGATCTACCACGACGCGGCCTCGCTGCTGACCATCGCGCTGGGCAAGGACATCGTCGGCAACCCGGTGGTGGCCGACCTGGCGAAGATGCCGCACTGCCTGGTGGCCGGCACCACCGGCGCGGGCAAGTCGGTGGGCATCAACGCGATGATCCTCAGCCTGTTGTACAAGGCCGAGGCGCGCGATGTGCGCGTGATCCTGATCGACCCGAAGATGCTCGAGATGAGCGTCTACGAAGGCATCCCGCACCTGCTGTGCCCGGTGGTCACCGACATGAAGCAGGCCGGCAACGCGCTGAACTGGTGCGTGGCCGAGATGGAGCGGCGCTACAAGCTGATGAGCAAGCTCGGCGTGCGCAACCTGGCCGGCTACAACAAGAAGATCGCCGAAAGCGTGGAGCGCGGCGAGCCGCTGGCCAACCCCTTCAGCCTGACGCCCGAGACCCCCGAGCCGCTGGAGCGGCTGCCGAACATCGTGGTCGTGATCGACGAACTCGCCGACCTGATGATGGTGGTCGGCAAGAAGATCGAGGAGCTGATCGCGCGCCTGGCACAGAAGGCGCGCGCCTGCGGCATCCACCTGGTGCTGGCCACGCAGCGCCCCAGCGTGGACGTGATCACCGGCCTCATCAAGGCCAACATCCCGACGCGCCTGTCGTTCCAGGTGGCGAGCAAGATCGACAGCCGCACCATCCTCGACCAGATGGGCGCCGAGGCGCTGCTGGGGCAGGGCGACATGCTGTACCTGGCCGCGGGCACCGGCTTGCCGGTGCGCGTGCATGGCGCCTTCGTCAGCGACGACGAGGTGCACCGCGTCGTCGACTACCTGCGCGCGCAGGGCGAACCGAACTACATCGACGGCCTGCTCGAAGGCGGCGTGCTCGAAGGCGAGGCCGACGCGGCCGCGCTCAGCGAGATCGCCGGCGGCAGCGGCGAGGCCGACCCGATGTACGACCAGGCGGTGGCCGTCGTGCTGCAGCACCGCCGCGCGTCGATCTCCCTGGTGCAGCGCCACCTGCGCATCGGCTACAACCGCGCCGCGCGGCTGCTCGAGCAGATGGAGAAGTCCGGGCTGGTCTCGGCGATGGCGAGCAACGGCAACCGCGAGCTGATCGTGCCGAAGAGGGATGAATAAGCCCCCCCCCGAAGCGGCTGCGCCGCTCTCCCCCAGGGGGGCCACGCCAGCGGCCCGGCGAAGCCGGTTCCGCGGCGTGTGCTTGATGGGCGCGCTGTTGTGGGCTTGTGCCGCGGCGCGCGCCGATGCCGTGGACACGCTGCGCGAGTTCGTGCGCGAGGTGAAGTCGGGGCGCGCCGTGTTCATGCAGGTGGTGAGCTCGGCCGACGGGCAGAAGAAGCGCAGCTCCAGCGGCAGCTTCGAGTTCGAGCGACCCAACCGCTTCCGCTTTGCCTATGCCAAGCCCTTCGAGCAGCTGATCGTCTCCGACGGCCACAAGGTCTGGATCCACGACGTGGACTTGAACCAGGTCACGGTGCGCAAGCTGGGCCAGGCGCTGGGCGCGACGCCGGCGGCGCTGCTGGCCGGCGCGTCGCTCGACAAGGAGTTCGAGCTGGCCGCGATGCCCTCCGACGGCGGCATCGACTGGGTGCAGGCCATGCCCAGGCAGAAGGAAGGCGCTTTCCAGTCCATGCGTATCGGCTTCCGCGGCAAGGAGCTGGCCGCGGTGGAGATCCTCGACGGCTTCGGCCAGCGTTCCCGGCTGGACTTCAGCCAATACGCGGCCAACGTGCCGATCGCCCAGGCCAGCTTCCGCTTCGTGCCGCCCCAGGGCGCCGACGTCATCGAGCAGTAGGCGCCGATGGACGCGCAGGACTCGCTGTTCGGTGCCGAGCCCGCGCCGGCAGGCGCGCCGGCAGCCGCGCCGCTGGTGCCTGACGGCGACGCGCCGCTGGCCGAGCGGCTGCGTCCGCGCACGCTGGACGAGGTGGCGGGCCAAGCGCACCTGCTCGGCCCGGGCAAGCCGCTGCGCGTGGCCTTCGCATCCGCGCACCTGCATTCGATGATCCTGTGGGGCCCGCCGGGCGTGGGCAAGACCACGCTGGCGCGGCTGTTGGCGGGCGCGGTCGATGCCGAGTTCATCGTGCTGTCGGCGGTGCTGGCCGGCATCAAGGACATCCGCGATGCGGTCGAGCGCGCGCGCATCGCGCGCAGCGCAGGCCGCGCCACGGTGGTCTTCGTCGACGAGGTGCACCGTTTCAACAAGGCGCAGCAGGATGCGTTCCTGCCGCACGTGGAATCGGGGCTGTTCACCTTCATCGGCGCGACCACCGAGAACCCGTCGTTCGAGGTCAACTCCGCGCTGCTGTCGCGTGCCACGGTGCACGTGCTCGAGCCGCTGCAGCACGAGGCGCTGGCGCAGCTGCTGCAACGCGCGCAAGGCCCGCTGGTCGCGCCGCCCTTGGCCGACGGCGCGCGCGAGCGTTTGATCGCCCACGCCGACGGCGACGCGCGCCGGCTGCTCAACGCCTACGAGAACGCCGCCCGCCTGGCCGGCGGCCTGGGTGCTGCGGCCATCGACGAAGCGCTGCTCGAACAGGCGCTGGGCGAGTCGCTGCGCCGCTGCGACAAGGGCGGCGACCACTTCTACGACACGATCTCGGCGCTGCACAAGGCGGTGCGCGGCTCCGATCCCGACGCCGCGCTGTACTGGCTGGCGCGCATGCTCGACGGCGGTGCCGACCCGCGCTATGTGGCGCGGCGGCTGCTGCGCATGGCCAGCGAGGACATCGGCCTGGCCGATCCGCGCGCGCTGCGCCTGGCGCTCGACGCCACCGAGGTCTACGAGCGTCTGGGTTCGCCCGAAGGCGAGCTGGCGCTGGCACAGGCGGCGGTGTACCTGGCGGTGGCGCCCAAGTCCAACGCGGTCCATGCGGCCTGGAATGCGGTGCGCGAGCTGGTGCGCAACGACGGCACGCGCGCCGTGCCAGCGCATCTGCGCAATGCGCCGACCCGGCTGATGAAGCAGCTCGGCCACGGCGAAGGCTACCGCTGCGCCCACGACGAAGCCGGCGGCTACGCCGCCGGCGAGCGTTATCTGCCCGAGGGCCTGCCGCACACGCGCTTCTACGAACCGGTGCCGCGCGGCCTGGAACAACGCATCGGCGAACGGCTGGCCGAGCTGCGCGCGCGGGATGCGGCGGCCGGAAGAAGCGGCTGAAAAGCGCCGCTGCCAAGCGGGAAAGCCCGCGCAGGCGGCCGCGAGGCGCAACCCTAGAATCGCGCCCCGCTTCGCCCGATGCACACACTGTGTCGGGTGGGCACTCAGGCTGATGCGGTCCGAAGCAGACCGCCTACAGGAGAGGCATCGATGGAAACCTTCGTCCAGCAGATCATCAACGGTCTGGTGCTGGGAAGCATGTATGCGCTGGTCGCGCTGGGCTACACGATGGTGTACGGCATCATCGGCCTGATCAACTTCGCGCACGGCGAGGTCCTGATGATCGGCGCGCTGGTCAGCTGGACCTTCACCACGGCGATGGCCGGCTCGGGCATGCCCGGCTGGGTGCTGCTGCTGCTGTCCGTGCCGCTGGCCGTTTTGGTGTGCTGCGCGCTGAACTTCAGCATCGAGAAGATCGCCTACCGGCCGCTGCGCAGCGCGCCCAGGCTGTCGCCGCTGATCACCGCCATCGGTATGAGCCTGCTGCTGCAGACGCTGGCGATGATCATCTGGAAGCCCAACCCGAAGCCGTTCCCCACGCTGCTGCCGCCCGATCCGATCGACCTCGGCGGCCCGGTGATCACGATCACGCAGTGCCTGATCCTCGGTTTGACGGTCGTGATCCTGTCGGCGCTGATGTGGCTGGTGAACCGCACCAAGCTGGGGCGGGCGATGCGCGCCACGGCCGAGAACCCGCGCGTGGCCGGGCTGATGGGCGTGAAGCCCGACTTCGTGATCTCGGCCACCTTCGTCATCGGCGCGGCGCTGGCCGCGGTGGCCGGCATCATGTGGGCGGCCAACTACGGCACGGTGCAGCACACCATGGGTTTCCTGCCGGGGCTGAAGGCCTTCACCGCGGCGGTGCTGGGCGGCATCGGCAACCTGGCCGGCGCGGTGGTCGGCGCGCTGGTGCTGGGGCTGGTCGAGGCGCTGGGCGCCGGCTACCTGGGCGAGCTCACCGGCGGCGTGTTCGGCAGCCACTATGCCGACGTGTTCGCCTTCGCCACGCTGATCCTGGTGCTCACGCTGCGCCCGCAAGGGTTGCTGGGCGAGCGTGTGGCCGACCGCGCCTAGCCAACCGCACGCAGGCCCACCATGAAGAACAAGTTCGCCGTCTTTCTCGTGTGCGCGGTGGCGCTGGTCGCGCTGCCGCTGTTCGTGCAGCAGTTCGGCCAGGGCTGGGTGCGCATCCTGGCCACCGCCTTGCTCTACACGCTGCTGGCACTGGGGCTGAACATCATCGTCGGCTACGCCGGCTTGCTCGACCTCGGCTATGTCGCCTTCTATGCGGTGGGCGCGTACATGTATGCGCTGCTGGCCAGCCCGCACCTGACGGAGACCTTCCCGTGGATCGCCGCGATGTTCCCCAAGGGGCTGCACATGCCGATCTGGGTCGTCGTGCCGCTGGGCGCGGGGCTGGCGGCGCTGGCCGGTGTGCTGCTGGGCACGCCGGTGCTCAAGCTGCGCGGCGACTACCTGGCGATCGTCACGCTGGGCTTCGGCGAGATCATCCGCGTGTTCATGAACAACCTCGAGCATCCGGTGAACATCACCAACGGGCCGCGCGGTCTGGATCGCATCGACCCGTTCACGATCTTCGGCGTCAACTTCGGCAAGCCGCTGGTGGTCGGCGGTTTTTCCATCGCGTCGGTGACGCTGTACTACTGGCTGTTCCTGGCGCTGGTGGTGGGCAGCGTGGTGTTGTGCCATCGGCTGGAACTCAGCCGCATCGGCCGCGCCTGGATGGCGATCCGCGAGGACGAGATCGCGGCCAAGGCGATGGGCATCAATACGCGCAACATGAAGCTGCTGGCCTTCGGCATGGGGGCCACCTTCGGCGGCGTCAGCGGTTCGATGTTCGCCGCCTTCCAGGGCTTCGTCAGCCCCGAATCGTTCAGCCTGATGGAAAGCATCATGATCGTGGCGATGGTCGTGCTCGGCGGCATGGGGTATCTGCCCGGCGTGATCCTGGGGGCGCTGCTGCTGTCGGCCTTGCCCGAGGTGCTGCGCTACGTCGCCGGGCCGCTGCAGCACCTGACCGACGGCCGGCTGGACGCGTCGATCCTGCGCCAGCTGCTGATCGCGCTGGCGATGATCGTCATCATGCTGCTGCGCCCGCGCGGCCTGATGCCGCCGCCCGAACACGGCAAGGCGGCGCCCAGCCCTGCCACCGCGAAGTGAGGCCGCGATGAGCGAAGTCGTACTCGAGGTCAAGGGCGTGAGCAAGCGCTTCGGCGGGCTGCAGGCGCTGTCCGATGTGGGCATCCGCATCGAGCGCGGCCAGGTCTACGGCCTGATCGGCCCCAACGGCGCCGGCAAGACCACCTTCTTCAACGTCATCACCGGGCTGTACAC
>Ga0116166_1002937_pt1 | contig 13575 bp, 16 predicted proteins | sample AD_JPNMR2_MetaG_FD_89884 | JGI IMG/M metagenome (GOLD analysis project Ga0116166, IMG submission 89884) | Active sludge microbial communities of municipal wastewater-treating anaerobic digesters from Japan - AD_JPNMR2_MetaG | ecosystem: Engineered > Bioreactor > Anaerobic > Digestate | place...
CCGTTGCCTTTTAAAGAAGACGGTCAGACTTTTCTAAACAAAGAAAAAAGATTGCCCGAGATGCCTAAAGGATATTATCAGGAGTATACTCTTTTAATTCCGAAAGACGCGGATAGCGAATTTTACATAGGAGAAGTCAAATATACCGCATACCCTTCTTACGGGACCAGAGGCGCCGAGAGAATAGTAATAGGCGGCGGGAAAACCGTTTATTATACTCCGACTCATTACGATAGTTTTGTCGAAATAAAACTGAAATAGAAGTGATTCTTGTAAAAGATAAAAAAGATTTTTTAAAATCTTTTGAAAATCCATTAGTTTTTGAAATTAAGCCGGATAAATTAGATAAAAAATCTTTAATTATTTCCATATCTAAAGCTATGGGTTTTCCCGGTTATGTTTCCAATTGGGACGGTTTGATAGATATGATGAGAGGGTTTCATTCTATAGATTATAAAGATATCGTTATTCTTATTTATACCGAAGATAAGAATTTAAAAGTTATAAAAGATTTTGACGAATGCGTAAATTTTGCAAACGAGTTTTTAAAAGAATATTCTAAAAAAATAACTTTAGGAATAATCGACCACAAAGTCTAATGTTCAATATTTAAAGTTGAAAGTCATAAGAAAGAGAATAGAGAGGAGAGATTAGAGAATAGGGAATAGCAAACAAAGGATATGAGTTCTATGTTTGAAATTCAAAGTTTTAAGTTGATTTAGATTTACCAATCATCCAGTCATCCAATCTTCTAATCGTCCAGGCTTCCACACAGCTACGCCTCTATACATCTACACATCTATGCATCTATACATCCAATTTCTTCCAATTTTTCCGCGCCCTCTAATATGATAAAATTATTTTATGGCTAAGAAAATAGCGGTGTTAAGCGACGATTTGGTTTTGAACGAAAAAGTAATAAAAGCTCTTGATTTGAATTACAATATAAAGCTTCTTACCTATAAAGAAAATTCGATAGAAGAGATAGAAAATTTCGAGCCGGATCTTATAATAGTGGATATAATTTCGGTTTCAAAATATTTTTTTGAAATATCCGAGGCCTTTAAAAATAGCGCGAAGCTTTCGGATAAAAAAATAATAATGCTTTCTCAAAATAAAAAAATGGATTCCATAGTCGGTAACTCTCCAAAAGTAAGAGGGTATATAAAGAAACCGGTAGATTTTGACGAGTTGAAAAGAATAATAGATACCAATATCGAAGATAATCTAAGGCCCATAATGATAGTGGACGACGACGCTGAGTTTTTGGAACTTATGAGAATATTTGTGGAATCGAACGGTTATAAATCCGTAGTAATAAACGACTCCAGAAAGGTCTTCGATACGGCGGTAAGCGTCAAACCTTCAATTATTTTTTTAGATCTTATGATGCCGGAGAAGGACGGTTTTGAGGTGTTGGGGGAACTTTCGGAAGATAAAAAAACATCGGATATACCTATAATAGTCATATCCGCCATGGAATTTAACAGATTTAACGAAAGAGGAGTAATAAGCGGCTACCCCGAATATGTTTCCAGAGACATAACGCCGGATTTTATAAGAGAAATAGTCGAAGGGGCGTTGTCCGAAAGTTTTAATGTCGGCGGGTATAAGCCCAAGGTTCTTTTGGCCGACGACCAGATAGAGCTTTTAATGCTTATGAAGGAATCGATAGAGAACGCCGGTTTTGTCGTTTTTAGCGCGGTCGACGGCAAAGAAGCCGTAGAAAAAATTTACGAGTTTAACCCGGATGTTGCCGTTTTGGACTATAATATGCCTTTCAAAAACGGGCTTGAGGTCGCAACCGAAATAAAAAATAATCCCGTTTATTCTCACATACCGATAATAATAGTTACCGCTAAAGCGGATAAGGAAACCAAAATAAAAGGACTTATGATGGGTATAGACGATTATATGACAAAACCCGTGGATAACGACGAACTTATAGCGAGAATCAGGATGATTGTAAAAAGGAATAAACAGGTTCTGGATACCAATCCTTTATCCAAACTTCCGGGTAACCCTTCCATACAATCGAGAATTGAAAAAGCCATAGAAAGAAAAGAAAAATTTGCGGTTTTGTATATAGATTTAAATAATTTTAAAGCATATAACGACGTATACGGTTTTGAGGCCGGGGATAAGGTGATAAAAACATTGGCCAATATACTTGTCAAAGTGGTTATGCCAAATCCATCTTCTCTCGATTTCATAGGTCATATAGGAGGAGACGATTTTATAGCCATTACAACGATAGAAAGGGCCGAAGAGGTCGCGAGAAAAATAATAAACAATTTCAATCAGATAGTCCCTTCTTTTTATAACGAAGCGGATAGGAAAAACGGATACATAATAACCAAAGACAGATTGGGAAATATGGCTCAGTTTCCGCTTTTGGGAGTCAGCATAGGAATAGTCCATAACCAGCATAAACCTCTCACATCTTACGCTCAAATTAGCCATATCGGAAGCGAGTTAAAAAAAGCCGCCAAACTAACCAACGAAAGTTCTTACATAATGGATAGAAGAAAGGAATAAATTTATTGCTGGTAAGTTTCTTTTAATATTTTAATTGTCTTTTCTATATCCGAAACGTTTATTAAAATCCTCGACGGGCAGTTTGAAGCTGTTCCGTAGATGCTTGTTATGTTAATCTCGTTTTCGGCTAAAAGTTTCGTTAATTTTATAAGTTCTCCGGGCTGGTCCGGAAGAGATATGGATATCATAGTCGTTTCAAGAGTGGTAAAGCCTGCCCTGGTAAGAATATAGCTTAGCTTTTTGTCGGAATCCACGGCTATTTTCACTATCCCCGATTCGTCGTGTATTTCCGAGGATATTCCTATTATGTTTATTTGCTCTTTTGCAAACAGCTCTATAAACCCGTGAAGAGCTCCCGGTTTGTTGGGCAGGAAAACCGTATATTGTTTTACTATGGATATCATAATTATATTTTACAAATTTTATTTTAAAAATGGTAAAATAATCTTTAATATATTTATAAAAAAGAGGTGCGAAATGATCGCTCAAAAAATAAGTTTCGGTACCGACGGTTTCAGAGGAGTAATAAGCGATAGTTTTAATTACGAAAACGTAAGAAGAATAGCTCAGGGTTTTTCTGATTGGCTTGCCCATAAAGGATTTAAAAATTCCGAACTTAAAGTATTCATAGGATACGACAGAAGATTTTTGTCCGATAAGTTCGCCAAAGAATTTGCGACGGTTTTGATAAATAACGATATAAACTGCGTCGTTTCCACAACCCCGGTTCCCACTCCCATGGTTAGTTATCTTACCACAAAAGATTATCTTTTCGGAGTGGTTATTACCGCAAGCCACAATAACTATTCTTATAACGGAGTAAAAATAAAATATCAGGGAAGAAGCGCTTATCCTCAGATGACCGCCGAGATAGAGCTTTATATAGAGAAAAACGTTAAGTCCCACATATCTAAAAATCCCAAAAAACCGATAGAGACCGCGGATAAAAGAAAAGAATACGCCGGTTATTTGATAAAAAGATTCAATATTAAGAATCTCTTATCTAACATAAAAGGGAAGGTGGTTTTCGATTTGATGTACGGAAGCGCGGGGGATGTGTTCGATATGGTTTTTGAGGGATGTAAAAATGTGATAGCTATAAATAAAGAACACGACCCGCTATTTGGAGATTACGGCGCTCCGGAGCCCGTTGAAAAAAGGATGACGAGGCTAAAGGAAGAAGTAAAAAAGAATAAAGCGGTTTGCGGATTTGCTTTAGACGGGGACGGGGACAGATTCGCTCTTGTGGATAACAACGGCAATTATATGACTCCCGCGCAGGTAGCTCCGATGATATTGAATTATTTGACCGATAAAAAAAATATGAAAGGAAGGGTAGTTCAGGCCGTATCTTTAGGTTATCTTACAAATAGAATAGCCAGAGAAAAAAACATGCTTTTTGAATTCACGCCCGTCGGGTTTAAATATATAGCCGACAGAATAATCGGCGGAGATACCATATTCGGGGCCGAGGAGTCCGGGGGGTATTGCTGGAAAGGGAATATACCGGATAGAGACGGCCTTGTGACATCTCTTTTATTTATAGAGATGATGGCAAACTACAAGAAAAACGTTTCGGATATATATAAACAAATAGAATCCTCATACGGGTCTTCCAATTTTATAAGAGAAGACATATCGACTCTTAAAGTAACAAGTTCGAAATATTCTTACGCAATGAAGGTTAAATCCAGACTTCCCAAGACGATTTTAAATAAAAACATAAAGGAAATAGTGACCATAGACGGGATAAGGGTCATACTTGAAAACGACTGGTGGTTTTTAATAAGACCCAGCGGTACCGAACCGCTATTGAGAATATATGTGGAAACCGATACCGAAAAACATTCCAAAGAACTTATGAAGTTTGCCAAAGATATATCTATTATTTGATTTTTAAGGAGGAAAAAATGGAAAAAATAAGATTAGTTACATCCGAATCGATTACGGAAGGACACCCCGATAAGGTTTGCGACCAAATTTCCGACGCGGTTTTGGACGAAGTTTTGGAAAAAGATTCCAAAAAAGAAAAAGCGAGAGTAGCCTGCGAAACTTTTATAACCAGAGGTATGGTGATAGTCGGCGGCGAGATTACTACCGAAGCCTGGATAGATGTGGAAGAGCTTGTAAGAAAGGTCGTTAAAGAAATAGGATATACCGATAACAGATACGGTTTTAATTACGAAAACTGCGCCGTTATAAATTGCATAGGAAGACAATCTCCGGATATAGCTCAGGGGGTGGATCACGGAGGAGCCGGTGACCAGGGGCTTATGGTGGGATACGCTTCCAACGAAACCAAAGAGCTTATGCCTTTGCCCATAGTTTTGGCCCATAAACTTACTTTGAGATTGAAAGAAGCGAGAGAAAAAAAGATTTTGGACTACTTAGGTCCGGATGGAAAATCTCAGGTTACCGTCGAGTATAGAGACGGCAAGCCCTTTAGAATAGACGCGGTAGTTTTATCCACTCAACATTTAGATACCATACTCGACAACACCGGCAAAAAAATAACCAAAAAAGCCTGGAACGAAATAAAAGAAACGGTAATAGATTATGTTTTAAAAGAAACTTCCATGGTCGATGAAAAAACAAAAATATATATAAATCCGACCGGGAAATTCGTCATAGGGGGACCGCAGTCTGATACCGGAATGACCGGGAGAAAAATAATAGTCGATACTTACGGCGGAGTGGCTCCTCACGGAGGAGGCGCTTTCTCAGGCAAAGATCCGACGAAAGTGGATAGGTCCGCGGCTTATATGGCGAGATACATAGCCAAAAACATAGTGGCGAGCGGCGCCGCTGATAGATGTACGGTTCAGTTAGCCTACGCCATAGGCGTTGCGGAACCTGTCGGTCTTTATGTCGATACCCATGAGACCGGAAAGATATCCGACGAGGAGCTTGTAAAAATAGTCAGAAAGAATTTCGATCTTACTCCGAGAGGCATAATAAGGGATTTGGATTTATTAAAACCGATATACAGAAAAACCGCCTCATACGGACACTTCGGAAGAGAACTGAAAGAGTTTAAATGGGAAAAAACCGATAAGAAAAATATTTTTTCCTCAAATAGCGCAAACAAAGAAAAAGTAAGAATATAAAGAGGATTTATGATTACCAAACTTAAATACGACGTAAAAGATTTGTCTTTAGCCCCGGTCGGAAAAAAGAGGATAGAATGGGCCGCAAAAGACATGCCGGTATTAAAACTTATAAGCGAAAGATTTGAGAAAGAGAAGCCTTTCAAAGGATTAAAAATATCTTCCTGTCTTCATGTGACCACGGAGACCGCAAATCTTATGATTACGCTAAAAAAAGGCGGTGCGGATGTCGCTCTTTGCGCTTCAAATCCTTTATCTACTCAGGACGATGTCGCGGCAAGCCTCGTAAAAGACTATGGAATAAAGGTTTTTGCGATAAAAGGCGAGGATAACAAAACTTATTATTCTCACATAGAAGCGGCCATAGAACATAAACCTAACATAACCATGGACGACGGGGCGGATGTAATATCCAGCATACATAAAAAATGGGGTTCGATAGATTTCAATATAATGGGCGGAACGGAAGAAACCACAACCGGAGTGATAAGGCTTAGAGCGATGGTAAAAGACAAAGCTTTAAAATATCCGGTGATAGCCGTAAACGATTCCATGACAAAACATATGTTCGACAATAGATACGGTACCGGCCAGTCTACGATAGACGGCATATTGAGAGCGACAAACATTCTTTTATGCGGTAAAAAAGTGGTGGTATGCGGATACGGTTGGTGCGGAAGAGGCGTTTCTTTAAGAGCAAAAGGGCTTGGAGCTGATGTGATAGTCACCGAGGTTGACGAGGTTAAGGCTTTGGAAGCGGTTATGGACGGATACAGGGTTATGAGTATGGACGAGGCCGCAAAGATAGGAGACGTATTTATAACCGTTACCGGAAACATAAACGTAATAGACGAGAGACATTTTAAAAATATGAAAGACGGGGCTATCGTTTGTAATAGCGGCCATTTTAACGTCGAGATAAATATTCCGGCTTTAAGAAAGATTTCTTCTTCTAAGAAAATGGTCAGAGATTTCGTTGAAGAGTATAAAGTAGGGAATAAAAAGATATATTTGCTGGCTGACGGCAGGCTTGTGAATTTAAGCGCTGCGGAAGGACATCCAGCGTCGGTTATGGATATGTCGTTTGCAAATCAATCTTTAGCCTGCGAATATATAGTTAAAAATCACAATAAACTTGAAAATAAGGTTTATGTGATAAGCGAGACCATAGACAGAGAAATAGCTAAGCTTAAGCTTAAATCTATGGGAGTAAAGATAGACAAACTGACAGAGGAACAGAAAAAGTATCTCGCAAGCTGGCAGGAAGGAACATAAATGTTTTTATCGGAGTTTTTATCCGGTGAGGATTTCGGGAGGGGGATATGAGGTTTGTAATAGTCGACGATAACTCGTCTACCAGACTTACGGTTAAAATAGCCCTTGAAAAAATGGGTCATAACGTAGTGGGAGAAGCGGAAAATTATGACGAAGCCGTGAAGGTCATATCCGAAACCGATTTCGATATCTTGCTTTTAGACCTTTTAATACCCGGAGGAAGCGGAGTTGACGTGCTGAGAAAGGTCGGGACAAGAAACAAAAAAGTCATAGCTATTACGGCTTTGGAGCAGGATGGGATAGATAAAGAACTTATGAGGCTCGGAGTTTGTTTCATATTGAGAAAACCGTTTTCGTTCGACGAGCTTAAAAAAGCGATAGAAGAGTGCGTATGAAAGAAAAAATAGACGCTTTAAAAAATCTTGTAAGCGCCGGACTTTTAAAATCTACCGAGAGACTTAATAAAGTTTCGTCTTTTAGATGGAAAGTTCTGGATGTAAGTTTCGAGCTTTCTCGAAAAGATTACGAGTCGGTTTGCGTTTATTTGATTTCAAAAAATTACGATAAATTGGCTTTTTTGCTTTTCATAAAAAAAGAAGACGCAAGTAAAATTTTTAAAATATTTTCGGGTTACTATCTTTCCGATTCTTTCGAATATAAAAAATCTTACGAGCTTTTAATATCCGAAATAGGTAACATAATGCTTAATTCGGTTTTAAGCGAAATAGCCAATAGGCTTTCAAAGATAATAATACCCGATGTTCCGAGAATAATAAACGGAGAAAAGAAATTCATACTTGAAAATATATCCGGAATGCTTGAGGAGAATAAATCCAAGGTTCCTTTGTCGGCCACTGTTTTGGTCGAAAGCGAAAACGATAAGTTGTCCATAGAGCTTTACTTTTTTATAGAAAACGGCGTAATAGAAAAATTATGATTTTTAAATTGTTTTTTTTGTTTTTTTCTTCTTTTTTGTCGGCTCAAAGTTTCGAATTTTCTTTGGAGAAAAACATAAGCGGAATAAAGAATAAGCTGAAATACGAAAAAGTCAACGAAATTAATTTCGACGCCAAAAATTTAAACAAAGATTATAGAATAGCTTTAAACATAAAAAACGATTCTCAGACTAATTTTACGGCCATGGTGATACGATATTCTTTTAAGTTAAATATGTCTAAAAACGACAGGAATTTCCAAACAGTTTCACTTTTTGCCTCAAGCATAAGAGTTTCCGAAATAAAAAAAGGCATCAGTAAACAGATTTACATATACGACATAAAAAATATTTTTCCGGAGATGAAAAGGTTTTTAGACGCGGGATATAAACCCGTGGAAATAATAATTGAAACCATGAAAGAGCCGAGAAAAAACGAAGATCTTATAGCATACTCCGCTCAGTTTCCGATTAAATAAAATCAGAGGTGTTATGATAGACATTAAAACGCTTAGAAACTCGCCTGAAGTTATAAAAAAATCCATAATCGATAGAGGCGGAAGATATCTTTCGGCCTTTGAAGATCTTTTGGAAAAAGACAGGTTGTGGAGAGAAACCTTAAAAGAGGTGGAAGAGCTTAGAAATAAAAGAAACGAATTAGCTAAAGATATATCTTCTTATAAGATTAAAAAAGAGGAACCGCCCAAAGAACTTACGGAAACGGCGAAGGAAATAAAAAATAAAATATCGGAAAAAGAAGAATCTTTGAAGGTCATGGAGGCGGATGTAAATTCTTTGCTTTTGTCCATACCAAATATAATAGATCTTTCAGTTCCGGTGGGAAAAAGCGAAGAAGACAACAAAGTGGTTTATGAAGATATAACCTATAAAAAAGAATTCAAATTCAAGCCTCTTACTCATTGGGAGTTAGGCGAAAAACATAAAATTTTGGATTTCGACACCGCGTCAAAATTGAGCGGTTCGCGTTTTGCTCTTTTAAGAGGCAAAGGCGCGAAACTGGAAAGGGCGATAATTCAGTTTATGCTTGATTTGCATACCGAAAAAAACGGATACACGGAAATATTCCCGCCTTTTCTTGTGACGCGAAAAACGATGACCGGAACCGGCCAGCTTCCGAAGTTCGAAGAGGATTTGTACAAGGTTTGCGGAGAGCCCGAGATGTTTTTGATCCCCACCGCCGAGGTTCCTCTTACCAATATGTATGCGGATAGCGTTTTAACCGAGGATATGCTCCCGATGCAATTTACCGCATATACCGCTTGTTTCAGGCAGGAAGCCGGGAGTTACGGAAAGGATACGAAGGGTTTAATAAGAAATCATCAGTTTAATAAAGTCGAACTCGTCTGGATTACGGCTCCGGATTATTCTATGAAAGCTTTAGAGCTTATGCGCTCTCATGCGGAGTCCGTATTAAAACTTTTAAAAATACCCTATAGGGTAATAGAGCTCTGTAGCGCGGATCTGGGCTTTGCTTCTTCCAAAACGTACGATTTAGAGGTCTGGCTTCCTTCGGAGAATAGATTTAGAGAAATTTCTTCATGTTCCAATTGCAAAGATTTCCAGTCGAGAAGAATGAATACGAGATATAAAAAAACCGACGGGAAAATAGAGTATGTTCACACATTAAACGGCTCGGGGCTTGCGGTGGGAAGAACATTCGCCGCGATACTGGAAAACTACCAGAATGAGGACGGAAGCATAACAATACCCGAAGCTCTCGTTAAATATACGGGATTCGATAAAATATGAAATTTTTTTTATTAATCATTCTTTTTTCGCTTAACCTATCCTCTCAGTTTCTAACAAAAGACAATAAAGAGATTATGGATAAAGCGTATGAGGGGATAGAATATATTTATAAAATAAAGCCGGAGAAAGCAAAAGAGAAATTCGAAGAGCTTATTAAAAAATACCCCGACCATCCGTTCGGACATTTCGGGCTTGCGATGAGCAAATGGGCGGAGCTTGAATATCTGGAAGAAGAGTCTTCTCCGAAACTCAACGAGGAGTACCACGATTTAAGCGAAAAAGCTCTGGAGGTAGGCAGGACCTGGGTTAAGAAAAATCCAAACGACGCAAACGCTTATATGTGTTTGGGCGGAACTTACGGGCTTTTGGCCAGATTATATGTTATGCAGCATAGCTGGTGGAAAGCTTATAGAAACGGGAAAAAAGCCGTTTCAAATATGAAAAAAGCTTTAGAAATAGACCCTACTTTATACGACGCTTATTTGGGGCTTGGTTTATGGGAATACTCCGCCGGCACTCTCCCGGGCGTTATAAAGTTTCTGGCAAGCCTTATCGTAAGCGGAGACGCCAAAAAAGGGATAGAATACCTGAAGATATGCGCGGAAAAAGGAAGATTTAATGCGACCGCCGCAAAACTTCTTTTGATAGAAATATTTACTCAAACCGATAGCAAATACTCAAATCCGAAAGTCGCGGTGGAATGGTCCAACGAGCTTGTTGAAAGATATCCGAAGCTTGCCCAGATGCAGTTCGTATTGATAGTTTCGTTATACGAAGCGAAAATGTACGACGAGGCGGAAAAAGAAATGCTTTCTTATCTTAAAAGGATAGACGATAAAACGGAGAGTTATTATCCCAAATACTATCCGAGGATATTTGTCGCTTTAGGCACTTTATATATGATGAAAAACGATTACGATAAGGCTTTCGAATATTTTTTAAAAGCCAAAGAATATATAAAATACGAAGAACATCCTACCCGATGGGCCGTATGGGGAGCGGTAAGGATGGGTAACATTTACGACTTAAAAGGAGTAAGAAATAAGGCGATTGAAGTTTATAAAGAGGCGTTAGGTTATAAAGACCAGTGGGGATTTAAAGAATATATAGAAGAGTACATTAAAAAACCATTTAACTTTACAATGTATTTGTCAAAACAACTTCCGCCTCCTTGATTATGACGCTTGAAACAGTAACATATCTTTTAATAGCTATAGTAAGCTGGGGATTAGGCGCGATATTCGATAAGCTTACGCTTAAATATTTGGAACCGGTATCCGCTTTTTACGGAAGAACTTTCGTAATGATAATATTTTTCGGGGCCTTGCTATCTACGAGATTTTCAAAAACATTATCAGATTTAAAATCCGCTCCCAAAATCGCCGCGGTTTATTTGTCTTTAAGCGTAATAGTTACTATGTTGGGCGTTTTTAGCTATCTAAAAGCGATGAGCTTTTCAGAGGCGTCTAAAATAGTTCCGCTTTCTTCTTCTTATCCCCTTATTACGTTTTTTATAGCGGTATTTTTTTTGGGAGAAAGTTTTACTTTGACAAAATTAGTGGGAACCTTTTTTGTAATAACCGGAATATATTTCATATCAAAATAATATGGCGGTTGTAACTTTAAAAGTATATACGACTTTAAAAGACAGATTGGGGTTTTCTCAAATAGATCTTGAAGCCGAAAACCTAAAGCAGGCCGTCGAAAAATTGTGCGATATGAACAAAGAAATAAAGAATATTCTATTTGAAAATAAAAATAAGATTAAAAATTATTTTGTAATAACATTAAACTCCGAAATAATAGATAACTCCAGAATATCCAGAATCAAATTAACAGACGGAGACATAATAAACATATTCCCGCCCGTTTCCGGAGGTTAGAGATGGACAAACTTTTGGAAATACAGAGAAACGAGATAACCGAACATTTTGTTTATAAAAAAATCGCCGAGTTTGTAAAAAAAGAAGAACATAAAAACATACTTTTAAAAATTTCCAGAGAGGAGCTCGACCATTATAACATACTCAAGGAAATAACCGGGAAAGAGGTTTCTCCTTCGAGTTTTAAAATATTCGTCTACGTAAACATATCCAGGTTTTTAGGTCTTAACTTCGGCTTAAAGCTTATGGAAAACAACGAATCGGGGGCGGAAAAATCCTATTCGGAAATGGATAACCCGAAATTAAAGAAACTGATGTTAAGCGAAAAAGAGCACGAGAAAAATCTAATATCTATGATAGACGAAGAGCTTTTAAACTACATAAGCTCGATAGTCCTGGGTTTAAACGACGCTCTTGTGGAGCTTACCGGCGCTTTAACCGGTTTTACTTTAGCCCTTTCAAACTCCAAAATAGTGGCCATAGTCGGTTTTATAACGGGAGTTGCCGCAAGTTTATCTATGGGAGTTTCAAATTATTTATCCGTAAGAAACGAAACCGGTTCGGACAAACATCCGGTAAAATCCGCCTTTTATACGTTTTTCGCTTATCTTTTTACGGTCACATTGCTTATTACGCCTTATATATTCATATCCAACCCTTATCTTTCTTTGTCGGTAGTTTTGGTAATAGTCGTATCCATAATAGCGTTGTTTAATTTTTATAATTCGGTCGCCAGAGGCTTTGGTTTCAAAAAAAGATTTTTTGAGATGGTTATGTTAAGTATGGGCGTGGCTTTTATAAATTATTTGATAGGTTTTTTTATAAAAAAGAATTTTAACATAGAGGTTTAGAATATGAAATCTCATACCAAATATATAACTATAAATACCAAAAAAAGATACGAGATAATAAACATAACCGAAACCGTAGAAGAAGAGGTTAAAAAATCGGGGATAAAAGAAGGCTTGTGCCTTGTAAACGCAATGCACATAACCGCAAGCGTTTTCATAAACGATAACGAATCCGGGCTTCATAAAGATTTTTTGAACTGGCTTGAGAACCTCGCTCCCTACTCAAAAGAAGGTTATAACCATAATCTTACCGGCGAGGATAACGGGGACGCTCATCTTAAAAGAACGGTAATGGGGAGAGAGGTGGTTGTGGCCGTGACAGGCGGGAAACTCGATTTCGGCCCCTGGGAACAAATATTTTACGGAGAGTTCGACGGACAGAGGCCCAAAAGAATTTTAATAAAGATAATAGGCGAGTGATTATTCCAGCTCTTTTATCAAATCCGCAAGTTCTTTGGATGTGGACTTCATTAAATCTATCATTTCTTTTCTTTCTTTTTCGTCCAAGTCTTTAAAAATCTCGGCCGCGTTTTTTAATGCTATAGATTTGGATTTTATGGTATGTAAAATTTTTTCGATGTTATCTTTCATAATTTTCAAATTTCTTTAATAAAGAGTAATATCTTCTCGTCGAAATTTTTAACTCTTTTAGCATTTTGGTCGGTTTATTGTCGTTTAATTCGAGCGATTTTTTCATTATTTTATAAGCAAGCTCGTCTAAAAAGTTATCAAGCCCCTTTTCTTTAGAGTGGCTTAACATATCTTCTATGTTAATCGCTTGTTTTTGTTTGGTTTTAAAAAAATCTTTTAAAATATTTATGTCTATGTTCCCTTTTGAGTTTAAAACCAGATAATCTATCATGCTTTTTAGTTCTCTTACGTTTTCGGGCCAGTCGTAAGTCAATAAAAAATTGGTCGCTTCTTTGCTAAAATACAATTTTCTTTTGTCTTTTGTAAAACTTTCTATCAAAGCGAAAATATCGTTTATTCTTTGCCTGAGCGGTTTTAAATATATTGTTATGGTGTTTATCCTGGAATAAAAATCGGTTCTTAATTTGTTTTCTTTAATAAGCTTTAATGGGTCTTCGAGCGTTGCGGATATGAGCCTGAAATCGGACTCTTCTTTTTTATTGGCTCCGACGGGATAAAAAGATTTCTCTTCTATCGCTTTTAAAAGTTTTTTTTGCATCTCAAGGCTCATCGTTCCTATCTCGTCC
>Ga0116166_1002941_pt1 | contig 13569 bp, 16 predicted proteins | sample AD_JPNMR2_MetaG_FD_89884 | JGI IMG/M metagenome (GOLD analysis project Ga0116166, IMG submission 89884) | Active sludge microbial communities of municipal wastewater-treating anaerobic digesters from Japan - AD_JPNMR2_MetaG | ecosystem: Engineered > Bioreactor > Anaerobic > Digestate | place...
CCCTCGAGGAGGATCTCGCCTGTCAGGGGCCAAGCATGGCCTCGCCGTTCTCATGCAGGCCCCAGGGGAGGCTGACGGTGTCGTCGACCCATCCCTCTCGACGACCACCGGTGAAGCGCACCCTTTTCCGCAGGGCACCCCATGCGGCAGCGGATATCGGGTCCAGGACGGAAAAGACGGTGCTTCCACGTTTCCCCGCCTGACCCGCACCCTTGGGCAGGCCCCCCATGAGGCCGGTTTTCTTGCCTCTTGTCAACGCCTCGTGAAACGGTTAGCCTGTCTGACGGGCGGGGCGACGCAGGCCTTGCCCGGGCCGAGTATGCACTGAACGGAGGGATCCCCCATGAAGGTACTGGCACTGAACTCAAGCCCCCGGATCAAGGGACAGAGCAAGACGGAGATCATGCTCTCGGCCCTCGTTTCAGGGATGGAAGATGCCGGCGCGGAGGTGGAGGTGGTTCACCTCAGGACGAAGACGGTGAAGAACTGCATCGGGTGCTACACCTGCTGGACCAAGACACCCGGCAGGTGCATCCACCGGGACGACATGGCAGAGGAACTCCTCGACAAGTTCATCTCGTCGGACATCGCCGTGTTCGCCACCCCCCTCTACCACTTCACCATGAACGCGACCATGAAGGCCTTCATAGAGCGCACCCTGCCAGTGCTGGAGCCGTTCCTCGAGCAGAAGGGCGACGTGACCTTCCACCCCCTGCGTTCGAGGCACCCGGCGGTCGTGATCCTGTCCGTTGCGGGGTTCCCGGAGATGTCGGTGTTCTCCCAGCTCTCGAGCCACATGCGGTTCATGTACCGGCACGGTCTCATAGGGGAGATCTACAGGCCCGCGGCCGAGGCCATGGTGCTGGGGCCGTACACGAAACAGAGGGAGGACATCCTCGCGGCCACGAAGGAGGCGGGCACACAACTCGTCAGGCGGATGAGGGTGTCGGAAAAGACCCTCGAACGCATAGGCCAGCCCTTGGGGGACAAGACCGTCATGGCCAGGGCGGCGAACATCTTCTGGAGGACGTGCATGAGGGAGCGCATGACCCCGGAGGAGCTGAGGGCCAAGGGGGTCGTGCCGAGGCCCGAGACCATCGATGACTTCGTGCTCATCATGAAGCTCGCCTTCAGGCCGGAGAACGCCCGTGGGATCGACGCGACGATCAGGTTCGACTTCACCGGGCAACAGGAGGGTTCCTGCAGCCTGACCATACACGACGGCGCCGTCGACGGGACCACGACCCCGCCCGATCGGGCGGACCTTGCCGTGAAGGCCCCCTTCGAGTTGTGGATGGATGTGGTCACGGGAAGGGCGAGCGGCGCCGACCTCTACCTCAAGGGCGCCTTCAAGGCCGAGGGCGACACGAACCTGCTGGTGCGCTTGGGCGAGATCTTCGGCAGGAATGCCTGACGTCACGGCACCCGGGGCGCGGCCTGGACGAAGGGGCCGGGCCGCAGCCAAGCGAGGAGAGAAAGGGGCATGGACATGGTACCTGATCCCAGGAGGCTCATCGAGAGGCTCGGCATAGAGTGGCCGGTCATCGGGTTCTACGACGCGCCGACCACCGACGGGTTCGACCCGGTGGTGGAGCCGGCGCCCGGCAGGCACACCTGCCTGTTCGCGTTCTTCAAGCAATGGCTCCAAGGGAAGACCCTCAGGCTTTCCCAGGAATGCTATGGGTGCGGCGGTGCGGGGGCGGCGCTCTTCAGCCTGCAGACGCGCGGCAGAGAGGAGTTCATCTCGTTCCTGGCCGACACCGAGGGGCTCAAGTGCAGCCACGAGGTCATGGCCCGGTGGCTCGACAACCGCAGGACGTACAAGCCCACGCACGGGAACATCCTCATAGGTCCTTTGAAAGACGGGCGGGATGAGTACCTCAAGACGGTCACGTTCTTCGTGAACCCCGACCAGCTGAGCGCCCTCGTGATCGGCGCCCACTACTGTCACGACCTCACCGGCCAGGATCCCGTGCTCGCACCCTTCGGGTCAGGCTGCATGATGCTCGTGACACCCTTTGCCGACCTCGGGGAACCCCAGGCGCTCATAGGCGCGACCGACATCGCCATGAGACCCCACATCCCCGAAGGCCTCCTCGCCTTCACGGTCACCGTGCCGATGTACGCCATGCTCTGCGGCCTCGACGAGAGGAGCTTCCTCTACAAGCCGTTCTTGAAGAACCTCCAGAAAGCGAGGAGACGCCGGGAGGCAAGAGATGATACGTGACCTCATCGTGAAGAACCGTTCCTACAGGAGATTCCACGAGGACCAGCCCGTGGCGAGAAGCGAGCTCCTTGAGCTCGTGGATCTCGCGAGGCTTTCCGCCTCGGCGGCGAACATGCAGCCGCTGAAGTTCTTCGTATCCTGCGACGAGGCGACCAACGTGAAGATCTTCGACTGCCTGGGCTGGGCCGCCTACCTCACCGACTGGCCCGGGCCGGCGCCCGGGGAACGTCCTTCCGCCTACATCGTGATCCTGGGCGACACCGTGATCTCCCGGAACTTCTGGTGCGATCACGGCATCGCGGCGCAGTCCATCCTCCTCGGCGCCGTTGAGAAGGGATACGGGGGCTGCATGATAGCCTCGATCAAGAAGCAGCAGCTGATGCAGGCCCTCGGCATCCCCGAGCGATACGAGATCCTTCTCGTCATCGCGATCGGCAGGCCGGCCGAGAGGGTGACGATCGAGCCCGTGGGCCCGCAGGGTGACATACGGTACTGGCGCGACGACCAGGGGGTGCACCACGTGCCGAAACGTTCCCTCGACGAGATCGTGATCGAGCGCTTCTGAGAGGACGGACGAAGCGTCCGAGGACGGCACGGGGGCTCCTTGAGACGCCGTCCACTCGGGACGCCCGGGCGTGAGGGGGCGTTGTAGACTTGCGGGACGCCTCCTGCGTCACACATGGTGAGAACACTGGGGCCTTGGACGGAGTCATGGACGAGACGGATGCGGCGATGACGGCCGGAAGCGACCCCGGCGGCAGGCCCCGTGATCCCGGGGGGGCGGCCGAACTCGCGGACGCCGCCCGGTCGGGAGACAGGCGCGCTTTCGAGAGGCTGGTCGTCATGTACCAGGAAGGCATATACCGGATGGCCTACGCCAGGCTGCAAAACGTGAGCGACGCCCAGGACGTCGTTCAGGAGGTGTTCCTGAACGCGTACCGGACGATCGGCACCCTGAGGGACCCTGCGCTGATAAGGGCGTGGCTCTACCGCATAGCGCTCAACCGCGTCAGGGACGTCGTGCGCAGGCGCAAGGTCCTCGGGTTCTTCGGCCTGGGCGCTCAAACAGAGCCCGAAGACCACCCCCATCCGGGGCCGGACTCCTTCGACCGCATGGCGTCGCGTGCGTTCTGGGAGCGCTTGAACGCCTTCCTCGAGGCGTTGCCTGCCCGCGAGAGGGAGGTCTTCAGGCTCAGGTTCGTGGACGAGCTCAGCATCCCGGAGATCTGTTCGGTCCTGGGGAAGAACGAGAGCACGGTCAAGACCCATCTCTACCGTGCCGTGGAGAAGTTCAGGAGGACGTCTTTCGCTTCCGGCACGGGGGGTGACCCATCGAGGGGGGAGTCATGAACGAAAAGAGCCGGGGGCACCTGGATCCCGACCGCATGGCGGCATCGGTTGTCGATGCCCGGGAGCTCACCGTCGAGGAACGTGAGCATCTCGAGGCGTGCGCCGAGTGCTCCCGGCAGAGGGAGCGCCTGTTGTCGAGCCTGGGCGCCCTGTCGAGGGATGCGGCGGGGTTCACCCCCGGGGGGCCCAAACGCGTGGTGCTCCCCTCGGAGGCGTATCCGCGTCCCATGGCGAGGCTCATGTCGTGGTCCATGGGGTTCGCGGGGGCCGCAGCTCTCGTCGTGCTGGCAGGGGTGTACCTCCTGGCGCGCATCGTGACGGGCCCGGTGCAGGAGGCGGACATGTCGAGGCTCGCGATGGAGGCGCACCAGGACAAGGCCCTGCTCGCAGAGGTGCAGAAGCTCGAGGACGATCCCCTTCCCGAGCCATACGCGGGGATCATCCCCGAGCCGGCGGGGGTCCCTGACGACGAGTTCTTCGATTTCCTCATACCGCCCGATGCAGGGCCCAAGGGGGGAAAGACGTGAAGACCGACGCCGCTTGTGTGAGCCCGGCATGGACTTGCCGGTGGACCGCGGCGAAACGAACGGGGAAACAGACATGAAGGTCGAGAGGATAAGGCCGTGAAACGGTTCATGGGAACGCTCTTGCTTTGGACGACGGCGCTGGTGGCGCTCTCCTCGCCGCTTTTCGGCCAGGAGGTGAGGCCCGGCAGGTGGTGGAAGGACCCGCACATCGTGCGGGAGCTCCAACTCGGCAGGCACGAGCAGAAGGCCCTGGACGATCTCTACGAGCGGAACCGGGGCGTCCTCACCGAGACGAGGGCCGATCTCGAGGAGGAGCGCGCCCGCCTCAAGCGGGCCATGAGCCAGGAGCCGTTCGACGAGCGCAGGGTCAAGGAGCACCTGAGGCGCGTGGAGGAGAAGCAGCAGAAGCTCACCCAGGAACGGATGAGATACCTCATCGAGGTGAGGAAGATCCTCGGGCAGGGCCGGTTCAAGACCCTCGAGGACATGGCGTACGAGCGGCAGAACAGGCAGGCGCCCGGAAATGACCCCCCAGGCCGAACTAAGGGCCGGCGCCGCCGGTAGGGCCCGGTGCCCCACAGGTTGCACCCATGAGGGTATGGGATGTCCACCCGGGGTACCTGAGCCGCCAGAGCCTCCTCGGGGAACACAGGGAGATCCACGCGATCTTTTCCGTGGTCATGAACAGGAAGGCCGGGTACGCGCGGCACCCCGAGACGCTGCGCTGGAAGGATGCGCTCGGCTCCCTGGCCCACAGACACGGCTTCGTCGTGCAGGAAATGGTGTTGAGGGGGTACGGCCACTTCAGCCCCGCACCCGATGCCGGGCAGACGCCCTGGCCCGAGACCTTCATCGACGAGCCCTTCACCCAGTTCTCCCTGCTCTCAGCGAAGTATGGGGGCCTCCGTGCCGGCCGCATCCCCATCCCGAGGGACCCCTCGAGCCTGTGGGCCCAACACAAGTACTCGGTCATGGCGCGCGACCCCGGGGCGTACCGTGCGATCGGCAAGGCCGTCGCGTCGGCTCGCGGCGAGGCGTTCTTCAGGGAGCTGGCGCGCACCCTCGCGGAAGTCCTCAGGACGAGGCCAAGGAAGGGGCCGCTCGGCGACGCCCTCCTCCACATGTGGGGATACGTCTCGGGCCTCGGCCCCGGCAGGCCGGAAGACGACCTCCCCGGGCTCGCCCGCGAGATCCAGGAGAGGGCGCTTCTCCACGGCGTGCGCTACCTCGTCGAGTCCACGGCGCTGAGCGACCTCGCCTATTGGGCCGCCATGCCGTGAGAGCGCCTCATGGCGCGCGGCCCGGGTGTCACGCCGTGGGCGGGCGCCCCGAGGACCTTCGCGCGTCGATGGTCTCGAGCAGCGCCTCGATCCTCACGAAGGCGGCCTCCTCGCTGTACTTGCGCTCGTCGGCGTGATCGACGTCTATCATGATGGCGGGCACGCCGAGGGTGTCCCTCACGTGGCGCATCTGGTCCATCTGCATGACGGAGTAGACCTTGCAGCTGCGGTTGCTGGCGAAGATCACCCCGTCGATGCCGTTGCGCTCGATGGCCCTTTGCATCGCGCGGAGCCTGAGGTCGAGGCCCTGCGGGCAGACGGAGAAGTTCTGGAGCCTCGCGAGCCACGCGAGGGGGTCCGTCCCGTCGAAGGGGTATGCATCGATGGACCCTTCCAGCGAACCGATGCAGTAGGTGTAGCTGGCGGTGGTGATGTTGGCGCCCAGGCCGGCGAGCCTCGAGGACATCTTCCTGAGCTGGTGCCAGGGCGCTATGTTGTCCCACAGGAGCCGGTACCTCTCGCCGGGCACGGGGTAGACGCCGTCGGCCTCGAGCGACTCGGTCTCGTCCGCGAGCATCCTGTAGTGCTCCACGAGCCTTCTCGTCCCCCTCGAGGTGAGAATGGGCGCCATGTGCACGAAGGAGTCGAAGGCGGTGATGGGGGAAGGCCTGTGGGACGCGAGCCCTATGAAGCGCTTCCACTCCTTGAGGGCCTCCGCGGAGAGGCTTACCGCCTGGGCCGCCTTCTCCTCCCTGAAGCGCTGGCCGGAGAGCCTCTCGATGGTGCTGATCAGGTCTTTGAACTGGTCCCGTATGTAGGAGAAGTTGAGGCCGTTCTGTTCCTCGTAGCAGAAGGGGATGTCGAGCACGAAGTGCGGGGTGCCCCACATCCTGTGGTAGATGTCGAACCACTTCACGAGGAGCGAGCAGTTGTTGTTGTTGCTCACGAGCAGGTGTGGCCTGGGCAGGCCGAAGGACGGCGAGTCCCTGCCCCCGTCGAGGACGGTGCCGATGTCTATGCGGGCGTACGAGCACAGGTCGGCCGAGTACCCCGCCTGCTCGGCCTTGGCGCACTGGAGGGCGCCCACGCCCTTGCCCGCGCTCATGGCCGCGTGGCTCTCGGGCACGGCGTAGACAACGTCGTCGAACCCTGCGAAGAGCTCGGCGGGCACCACGATGGCTATCCAGACGACGAAGGCGCCGTTGGAGGCCCTTTGGTGGAGGGTCATGTAGTCCTCGGCGATCATGGCGCTGAGCCTCTTGGCCGATTCGCTCTTCTTCGGTTTGCCTGCAAGCGGAGATTCCACCATGTCAGCCTCCCGTAGACCCGTCTTGCAGCATCTCGGCGAAGGCCTCGATGCGGGTGACGTGTTGTGCCAGGTTTTCCCGGTCCTCGGGCGCGATCTCTAGGAAGAGCGTGCGGACGCCCTCTCTCTCCATGGCCGCGAGGAGCTGGGGGGCCTCGAAGTACTCGTACTCGCAGAACTTCTCGCCGAACAGGATGAACCCGCGCGCCCCGGAGGCCTTCGCGCGGGACACCAGGTGGCCCAGCCTGGCGTCGGCGGACGGCAGGAGGGTGCTGCATGGTGGGTGATGGAGGTAGAGTTCCGTGTAATACGAGTGCGGGTCCGGCCGGGGGCTGACCGATGCGAGGTGGGTGCGTGCCATGGTCGCGAAGTCATCCGCGACGGTCACGAGGTTCGACGAGTCCATGGCGTCGAGGAGCTCGAGGGGCGGGGCCTGGATGCCGCCCGCCATGACCCTGACCCCCCTTGCATCGCCGGGCAGTCCGCTGCACGACCCCACCACCTCCTCGAGCCCGGCGATGTGCTCCGCCACTTCCACGTGGTTGCCGAGCTCGATGATGCGCGCGGCACGGGCGGAGGGTATCCCGCCCCGGGCGCGAAGATCCATGACCCCCCTGCACAGCGAGCGCCTCCGCTCGTACAGGGTCGCACTCGCCATGAAGGCATCCCCGGAGAACGATCTTCCCGTGAACTCCTCGAGCGCCTTCACGAGGCCGCGCAGGCGTTCCTCGAGGTATCGGGCGGCATGCGCCCTGTCCAGGGGGATGGCCGGAAGATGCAGCCGGAACATGGGGATGTGTCCGCCTCTCGAGTCGAGGGCGCGCGAGAGGATCTCCGGGAGGTTCCTCAGCGTGTCGCATGCGTTGTACATGAAGAGTGCGTCGAACAGGGCGGTGCCGTGCTCGATGACGAACCCCGTGAGCGCCCTGGCCACGCTGCACGCATAGCCCTGCACGTGGGCGTCGCTCGCCGGGTAGTACCCGCGGCCGTCCCCCAGCCCCCAGAGCACCACCGGCGTAAGGCCGAACGAGTGGAAGAGCTCGAGCGGCCCGTAGAGGGGGAAGCACCCCACGAGCCTCGACCCTTCAGCCCGATACCGTTTGAGCGTCTCGAGGATGTCTCCCACGTGTCCCTACCCGCGATGAAATCATGGTTGATCACGTCGAATGTGATCGTTGCCTTGTCACGTGTCCCTGCCCGCGAGGAAATCATACCAGGTGTGGTTCTGTAAGACAATATGTCGAGGATGGCGCCGCTCCCCGGGCTGGCGCACGGCGCTTTCAGCCGTGGCGCCGCGTGTGGCGGCCCTCTCGCGATCGTCCGCGGGCCTGTCTTGCCCCCGAGAGGCGCGTCGCGGTTCGGCCCGAGCGGCCTCGTGCCCTGGCCTCTCTCCGTTTTCGCCCGCCCGGTAGGCGTCGGCGCGCCATGGGGCATGGTCGGCAACAGCCCGGGCGGCCTGTCCCCTCGAGCGGTCGGGTTTCACTTGCCGTTTGACACGGGCGCCTGAAAAGATGGATACACTCATCAGGCACCCCCCGGGTCCCCGGAGACGGGACGCCTGTGGGAGGGCACGAAAGAGACGGGGTTGCGCATGGAAACGAGAAGGGTGTACTTCGACAACAACGCCACGACGCCTCTGCACCCCGAGGTGAAGCGGGTGATGGCCGATGCCATGGAGACGTTCGGGAACCCCTCGAGCCTCCATGCGTACGGCAGAGAGGCGAGGGCGCTCGTGGAGGAGGCCCGGAAGAAGGTCGCCGCGTTCATCGGCGCCGAGCCCGAGGAGATCATGTTCGTGGGCAGCGGCTCCGAGGGCAACAACACGGTGCTCTCCATCGTCACGTGCCAGGGGCGCCCGTGCTCCATCGGCTCGTTCGGGCCGCGCAACCTCGTGACGACGAAGATCGAACACCCCTGCATCCTCGAGGCCTCGAAGTGCCTTGCCGAGCGGGGGTTCGGCGTCACGTTCGTGGATGTGGACTCCGACGGGAAGGTCGACCTCGACCGGCTCGAGGATGCGATCAACGACAGGACGGCCCTGGTCTCGGTGATGATGGCGAACAACGAGATCGGGACGGTCCAGGACATCAAGACCATAGCCCGCATCTGCCACGACAAGGGCGCCCTCTTCCACACGGACGCAGTCCAGGCGGTGGGCAAGGTGAGGCTGGATGTCAAGGAGCTGGACGTGGACTTCCTCACCCTCTCGGGACACAAGATATACGCCCCCAAGGGGATAGGCGCGGTATACGTGAGGAAGGGGGCGCCGTTCTGCCCCTTCATCCGGGGGGGGCACCAGGAGAGGGGGCGGAGGGCCGGGACCGAGAACACCATCGGGATCGCGGCGCTCGGCAAGGCGGTCGAGCTCAGGGACCTGGAGATGGACGCGGAAGGCGAACGCCTGCGCGCGATGAAGGAACGGCTGAAGGAAGGCATCGCCGCCGCGATCCCAGACGTGCACTTCGTGGGACACCCCACCGACTGCCTGGCCGGGACCCTGAACGTCTCCTTCGAGGGTGCGGAGGGGGAGGCCATCCTCCTGTACCTCGACCTCGCGGGCATCGCGGTGTCGACGGGGTCGGCCTGCGCCTCCGGGTCGCTCGACCCCTCGCACGTGATCCTCGCCACGGGGCTGAGCCCGGAGTGCGCGCACGGGTCCATACGGATCAGCATGGGGAGGGAGAACACCATGGAGGACGTCGACTACTTCCTCGACGTCCTGCCGGGTGTCATTTCCCGCATCAGGAAGATGTCGAGCGCCTACGCGGGGAGGAAGTGATGGATAAGGTAGGGTGGGTTTACTCCGACAAGGTCCTCGATCACTTCATGCACCCGAGGAACATCCTCGAGGACGAACAGGCGTTTCAGGCCGACGGCGTGGGGGTGACCGGAAACGTCAAGTGCGGCGACCAGATGATCGTGGCGATCAAGGTGGACGCCGAGCGTGGCGTCATCACGGACTGCAAGTGGAAGACCTTCGGGTGCGCGAGCGCCATCGCGAGCACCTCGATCATGTCGGAGATGGTCAAGGGTATGAGGCTCGAGGATGCGTTCAGGCTGTCGCCCAGGGACATCAACAAGGAGCTGGGCGGTCTGCCAGAGCACAAGATCCACTGCAGCGTCCTGGGAGACAAGGCGCTGCGCGCGGCCATCAACGACTACTACGAGAAGACCGGCCAGGCCGAGAAGATCCAGAGGGAGGAGGCGCGCGTGGTCTGCTCGTGCATGAACGTGACCGACCACGAGATCGAGGAGGCGGTGCTGGAAGGCGCGAGGTCGCTCTACGAGGTCCAGGAGAAGACGAAGGTGGCGACCGTGTGCGGGGAGTGCACCGAGGAGGTGGAGAGGCTCATCGAGTTCTACACCAACAAGCACTTCTGCGCCACCGAGGGGCGGACGTGAACTCACCCATGGGACGGAAGGAAGGCGAGGCCATGGAGACGAACCCCGGGGTCGTGAGCGAAGACGCGGACGTGATACGGAAGGTCGTCGAGGAGCTCTGCAGGCCGGAGTCCTACAGCGAGGTCTACCACAGGCCGACGCTCGAGGGCGTGATGCCCTCCCTGGAGGTCCTCTCCGAGGTGGTGGAACGCCTCCGCATGGTGCTGTTCCCCGCCTACTTCAGCGACCCGGAGATGACCCCGGCGACCATGCCCTACATCGTGGGCAGCCACCTGGAGAGGGTGGAACGCCTGCTCGCGGAGCAGATCAAGCGGGGTTTCGGCTTCTTCTGCGAGCAGACGGACAGGGCTTCCTGCATCGAGTGCGACGAGCGCTCGAGGGTTCTCGCGCGGAGGTTCATCGTGAAGGTGCCGGAGATCAGGAGGCTGCTCGCCACCGACGTCATGGCCGCCTTCGAGGGGGACCCTGCGGCCAAGAGCACGAGCGAGACGATCTTCTGCTATCCGAGCATCAAGGCCATGACCAACTACCGCATCGCCCACGAGCTGCATCTTTTGGGCGTGGAGATCATCCCCCGCATCATCACCGAGATGGCCCACTCTGCCACGGGGATCGACATCCACCCGGGCGCTTCCATCGGGGAACGGTTCTTCATCGACCACGGGACCGGCACGGTCATAGGCGAGACCTGCATCATCGGCTCCAACGTCAGGCTCTACCAGGGCGTTACGCTCGGCGCGAAGAGCTTCCCCAAGGACGAGGCCGGCAGGCTCGTGAAGGGCATCCCCCGTCATCCCATCGTGGAGGATGACGTGATCATCTACTCGGGGACCACCATCCTCGGGAGGGTCACGATAGGAAGGGGCTCGGTGATCGGCGGCAACGTGTGGCTGGATCACGACGTGGCGCCCTACAGCACGGTCATCCAGGCGGACGGCGCATCCACGGTGGTGGTCCCGTCCGGCAAGGGGGCTTCGATCCCCTAGGCACCCGGCAAGACGGCCGCCCGCTCTTGACCTGCGGGGATGTTCCCCTCGAGCGCCGCAAGGGGGCGTGCAAAAGACGGCGTCGTCGTCCGCCGAGGACAGAGCTCGTCGGCGTCCGGTGATGAGCACTCAGGCCCGCGGGCCCTGGGGAAGGCCGGGGACCCCGCCTCTCTTGAGGAGAACCCCTCCACCAGGATCCCGAGCCTCGGTGAAGATCCGGATCTTCGCTTCTCTCGAGGGGAGCTTCTCCCTGAGGCCCGCGGGCCCCGGGGAAGACCCCCCCTTCAAGGAAGTGCCCAAGGGCGTTCGGTGCGCATCACTTCACTGACCATGTCTTGACGAGGACACCCACGATCCACCAGGCGGGTATGAGGGCGATCACGATCACGAGCGCACCCGTGTCCACCTCGATGCCGAGCAGGGAGAACGGCCGGGCAAGCGACATCCTCTCGAGCACACCGTGCACGAGGTAGGCGGCCAGGCACAGGAAGGCCCCCGTCACGAGGATGCAGGCTGTCTTCATGGCCCTTCTCATGCGGTCTCACCCCCCGATGACGCTCGCGGCGCCGCTCGCCCGGCCGTCGCCGGCCGTCCCTCCCGTGTCAAGGCGTTCCTCGGTCCCACCGGGCGGGAAGGACGACAACGCCTGGAGCCCCGTCTCCTGTGCATCGCCCGGCGCTGGAGCGAGGCTCGTTCCCGGTGCCGTCCGCATCCGTTGGGATATCGAGGGGCATTATCGTCCCATCGCCCTCCTCGTGCAAGGGTCGTGTAGACATTTCATCCCCCACCCCCGTCATAACCGGTGACCAAGCAAACACAGGGGAGGATGACATGACCGCAAGAATGACGACAATCACCGTTATCGCCGCACTCACGCTCGCGATGCTGCCGGGCCAGGCCGGGGCCGAGACCAGGGTGTACGTGAACCTCGGCCTGCCTGCACTGTGCGTGGACGTGTGCGGCGGGGGGTATGCCTGCGACGGCTGCGTGTGGGTGGCGGGCTACTGGAGGGGATGCGGCCCTTCGTGCGTCTGGGTGCCCGGGCACTTCGAGCCGGTGGTCACGCACCGGGTGATCTCCAGGCCGAGGGTGAACATCCACGAGCACAACACCTACATTTACCACTACGGCCCGAGGCACGGGCGGTACCACGATGATGGGTGGAAGAAAGACGGCTTCAAGAGACCCCCTGCGCCCGGATATCCGCGCAGCCAGGGCTATGACCGCGGTGGGCAGCGGCCTTATGGGCAGGGCGTCTGGAAGTCGACGGCCGCTTCCAACCGCATGTGGTGAAGGCCGAGACGGGGCCGGGCACGAAAGGGTTCGTGCCCGGCTCCGTGAGCCTGCCTGGAGCCTGCATACCGGTACCAGACGTGAGCGAAGCGAAGGCGCACGTGGGATCGACGGGGAGGAAGCCTCCCTCGCTCCGCCTGGGCTCCCTCTCCAGGCACAGGGTGGTCGCGTCGGCGGTGCGGTGATGCGCTCCCCTTCACCCGGGCCGCGCCGGCCATGCACGCGGAAGGGCCGGGCCTTTGTGGCGACCCCCGCCCGTCAAGGCAGGACTTCAAAGCTGGCCCTTGCCTCTCGATGCCTGGCTGAGAAGGCTCTCGCACCCTGTCGGCGCGCGCAGGCAAGGTATCCCTTGCCTCCCCGAGGGTGTGAACGATGACGGCGTCCAATGCCCGGGCCGCGTCGGCGCCCCCTGATTCTCGAGCGTACCTCTCCGCCCGTCATGCCCGTTGCTTGCCAGCCGGGAGGGCCGGGTGCCTCGGCACCCCTTGGCCGGCCCCCTCATGCCGCCCGGTGGGTACGGCGCGCGGCCACGCCCGAAGGTCCAGCCCAAGTACAGGGAAAGTCCAGGGAGCTTCCGTCTTCGTTCACCTGGGTGTGCCGGCCTGTTCGTCTTTCTGCTCACCGGGGGCCGCCCCCGGCCCGTCAGGCAGGAAGTCTGAGAAGTTCTCCGAGTAGATGTCCCACGCGGTGATGAACAACGCCGCCACGACGGGCCCGATGATGAAGCCGGTGATCCCGAACATGCCTATGCCGCCCAGCGTGCCGAAGAAGATCATGAGCTCGTGCATCTTGGTCTCCCTGCCGACGAGCCACGGCCGCAGGAGGTTGTCCACGCCGCCCACGACGATGCTGCAGAAGGCGATGAGGAATGCGGCCTTGAGGTAGGCGCCCGAGAGCAGGAGGATGATCGAGGCGCTCACCCACACGATCGCAGAACCCACGGCGGGGATGATGGAGAGGATCGCCATGACACAGCCCCAGAACAACGCCTTGTCGATCCCCACGAGCCGGAAGGCGAGGCCTGCGAGCGAGCCCTGCACGAGCCCGATGACGAACACCCCCTTGAGGGCCGAGGTGGCCACCTGGGTGAACCTCTCCACCAGCCTCTGTTCCACGCCCTCTGGGAGCGGCACGTACGACATGAACCTGTCGAGGATCTTTCTCCCGTCCTTGATGAAGAAGAACAGGGTGTAGAGGA
>Ga0116166_1002948_pt1 | contig 13561 bp, 9 predicted proteins | sample AD_JPNMR2_MetaG_FD_89884 | JGI IMG/M metagenome (GOLD analysis project Ga0116166, IMG submission 89884) | Active sludge microbial communities of municipal wastewater-treating anaerobic digesters from Japan - AD_JPNMR2_MetaG | ecosystem: Engineered > Bioreactor > Anaerobic > Digestate | place...
CTCCTTTATACAATGTAATTGTAGGAGAACCGATATTCCAAATTTGTAACATAGGATAACAAGTAGTAATAGAGGGCGCAATGTTTGTATCAACGAGAATATTATCAGTCCATACTGTCGTTTCACCAGAAGCAAGGTCTGTAGTAGTAAATTCTGTATTAGAATTTTTTACATAGGCAATTTTATAATCAAATCCACTTCCCGTTGTTGAACTACCACTACCGCCACCGCCACTACCACCACTTGATACTGCTGATGTTTTCCATTTTTTATTAGTAGCGTCATAAACTATAGCATAACCATCAGTAGTGGGTAGAGTATCAAGTGCAGGGACATACATTACCCTTGTTCCATCGTGATATTCAAGTATACCCTGTGTTATTTCGCTACCCCCATTGGTATCAATAGCAATTTGTCCCGCTGTGGTTAAGGATGGTGAAGAACCATTGGGTATTTCAAATGATGTTGCACCGCCAAAATCATAAGCACCAGTGCCAGTATCACCAGTGTTTAACAGGAATTTATCATCTATACTTACCACACCACTACTAACAGTAAAATCACTATCAGAAAATGAAGCCACACCTTTTACTGTTGTCGTTGCCAGTGGAACTGAAAAATTAAGTTTACCGCCAGAATAAGTTACTGTTATATTCTCTTCTGTATTACTCTCAACCATAGAACCAACCCTATCAGTAGTAAAATATAAATGAGAAGTTCCTTCTGTAATATCATCGGTATCTATTGCCGATAAATGGCTTGCTGTAATACCGCCTGCTTTAATAGTTAAATCATTGCCTGATAATGTTAATACATTAGTATCATAATCAACACTGATAACATCACCAGAAATAGTTATACCACCCCCAGCAGTATAAGAGCCAGTAGTAGAACTTCCAAGAGTAATCCACGATGAGCCATCGTATACAAGTTGCTTTATTTCCTGCACACAAAACACCGCAAGCCCTGTTTCTGCGTCAGTATAATCCCAACCACCTGCGGTTTTTTGAGCAATATCATTTTCGTGTCCAGTTTCACTTAAGAAAATATACCTATCACCAACACTTGCAGTTTCAACCTGTGTATGGTCGGTAACCCTTGCAATAACAGGATTTTTCCAGGTTAAATTCATAACAACACTATCAACATAATGCTTTGTTGCTACCTGCATACCACCAGAAGGGTCAGAGGTTAAGGTAATCTGGTTAAAAGTTGGAGTGCTTGTGGTTGTTACTGCCTGATTTAGCCATGAAGCATAAGTAGAAGTAAAATGTAAATTATTAGTTCCCTGTGAAATGTTATCTAAAGTATCAACGCTTTTTCTAAAAACATCTAAAGGACTAAATTTATTAAGAGAGCCTTCTGTAATATCATCAGTAGTAAATGTTGAAAAGTTAATCTGGTTTTTTCCTATTGCTGAATTTTTAATAGATACAGCACCATCAGTAATATCAAAAAAACTTGAACTAAAACTTGCAACACCTTTAATTGTTGTTGTTGCTGTAGGAACAGTTAAACTTACAGTACCACTACCAGTATTTATTGTAACTGTTTCCGATGATGTTAAAACATATTCATTATTTTGAATACTTGATGGAGTAACAGTAACAAAAGTGCTTAACACATCTCCACCGCCACTACAACTACCGCTTGATGGTGGGTTTATATCAGCATATAAGCATATACCAAGCGATAAAAGTAGTCCTAAAATTATTTTATATCTCATTGTCATTCTCCTGTTATTTCATCAAAATTACTTGAACATTACCAGTATCACTTTCTGTTGCGCCTTGTAAGTATAAAGTAAAATTAGTTATATCAAGATTGTTAAGATTTACTGAAGAGTTAGCAGGTAAAGTAATATAATTTGTCCCATCAAAAGAAACTTTATATCTTATGCTTTCAGCATAGATATTAACACCTTTAACATACTTATCAGTAACTGTTGTTGCTGAATAAGGATTAACTGATACTTCATTAGTTTTTATTGTTTTTATTGAACCAAGAACTATACCAACAAAAACAAAGAACATTAAACACGAGATAATGAAATTTTTATTCATTCGTTCCTCCTGTTATTGGATTGTTTACCTGTTGATTTATATTTGTATTTTGACCTTGCATTTCCTGTAATTTTTGGTTTAACAACTGTTTTTGCTGTAATTGTTTCAAGTGTTTTCTTACATGAGCAACAAATAGAGCATAGATTGTAGGTTCGCTTTCTTGAAAATCTACACTTGCTTGATTATGTGTTGCCATATGTTGAATGTCATCATCAAGAAATGATACTTCAAGAGATTTTCCAGAAGATAATAGTTCATTCTCTTCCACAGGGTCTCTACTTTCCTGATTTTCCTGTTCAACCACTATACTATCAATATCAGTGTTTCCTAAAGTTTTCCATAATTGTTTAATAACATAATTCCAGTTTATATTAACTTTTTCTCTTGGTAATTGTGCTAAAACCTGCATAAAGTTCATTAGTTGCTGGTTCTTGATGTAAATATTCATTGATTGTAAAGTTCCTACCCATCTAAAGCCATATTCTTTTTTCAGTATTCTTGTTTCTTTACCCTTGATATTGAGATTAAAAGCCATAGCACCAAGAATTTTTTGTAGTTTTTTCCTGGATAAAAATAATTGGTCTAAATAAAAAGCCTTTTGTAATAGTGGTGTAAGAAACTGCATTTCAATATCAGCAACTATTGTCTGGATAAAAGTAGTCATTGCTTGACTATATAAAGCAACTTCTGTTGCTGTGTTTCTTTTGGTAGTAACAGGCATAAACCCACCAATATTACCATACTCTTCTGTCAATAGTTTAAGATTTTGAAAAATGGCAATACCTTCACCAAGTAAAGATGGTGGTCTGTCAAAAATTACTGCGTCAGGTTCACATTGCCACATTGCACGGGGAGCAAAAACTAAACTATCAATATTTGTTACTCTCGCAGGGTCAACTTTAACTATTGAATTCTGGACAAAAATAGCATTATCTAACATCAAATTGGCTATATCGTTTACCATATATTGTAAATACTGCACCTGTGAATATAAAGATGCACCATAAAAACTATCAGGTAGTTTAATAAAAGGTAATGATAAATACGGCTTAAAACTTGAATAGCCATCTTCTTTTTCTATGACATATGGAGATGGTGTTATCTGTAAAATAGTTTTTGTTTTTGGTGAAAATGAGATAATATATGGAATATCTGTCTGGTCATCGCCAAGTTTCATATTAGTATAAACTTCTATTATTTCATAATAAGGTAATTCGGGATACTGTTTTACATACCTTGCACTACTTAATTTTTCTGGCATATCGCCATCAGTAACAATATCAAGTTTATCAATGTTTTTATACTTTCCTATTTCGGCCATTCTTTCTAACTCGTATTTATCAACTATCATTTTCTCAAAAGTAATTAAAGCGTCATCAACATTATCAGCAGTAGAAGGATAAACATAAAAATCATTTTTCAGGTCTAATGTTTTCAGTTTTAACTCATCATTTTCAAAGTATATTTTCATAACAGCAGTCCCTTTAACTAATAATTCTCTTAAAAATACTTTAATATAAACAGGGACTTTCATCTCTTCAAAAAATTGATATTGCAATAGTTTTTTCACTGCGTCAGCATACGCCTCTGGTGTATTAGGCATAGCATAAATCATAAAATTATCACCAAAAGGAAAAAGTTTATTAGAGATGTCATTAACAGCGTCTTCTGTCTTTTTTCTAACTATAGGGATATAAACTTCTGATAACACAGGTTCATATTTATAATAATCCCTTTTTAGTTTCCAGATGTTCTCCCATCTTTCCCATTCATCTTCAAGCCACTTTCTATTTAATCTTGTATCCTCATAAATATCTATTAAAAACTTAACTTGTTCTACATATTCTGGTTTATCAGCATAATTTAATAATTGAGCCATTACTCATTTCCTGTTGGTTGTGAAACCTGATTATCCTCTTCTATAACTTCATTATGATTATCATCTTCGGTAATTTCAATCTGTTGTAATTGTTCAATAAAGTATTTAAGTTTATTGATAGGGATAATAATCTGTCTTCTATAATTCAATTGCTTGCGTCTACCTAACCATTCAAAAAATGTAATAGCAATATAATGTTTATTTTTAGGGCTTGTTGTTAAAAATACATCAAAACCACCAAAACTTGACATTTCCATCGTTAGTATATGGTCTCTTTTCCACTCTGTCATATTTTTCTCCCTGTAAAATGTATTACAAACCTAAATTTTTCATTCTATTATTTATTCTTTGTTCTGGTGATATAACCTTAAATAATCTTGCAATAAAGGGCATTCTTAATGGTACTGCAACCTTCAAATCCCTGCCTTCAATAATATCATCAAAAATCCATTCCATAGTTTTTATATTGAAATTATCACCTATTTTTTCACCAACAATAATTGCTTTTTCTTTAATAAAAGCACCTGGCGTTCTTTCTTGCTTAAAAGATTTAGTGCTATCAATAATAGTTTCTATTATGGGATTGATTGATGGCATTTGTTTTTGTGATACTTGAGTAAAATGTCGTTGAAATCTTTTTCCAGTAAAAGGTTGCTGTTTTTTGATGTCAACTGCACTTTTAGTTAAAGCATAAAAGAATGAGTAAAACATTCCTACACTTTCAGGGACGGGTAATCTAAATATAACCAAATCACCAGTTTTAGTTTCCCCAACAGGAAAACATATAGGATAATAAGACTTATAATATAATGGCATATCAAGATACCACAAAGACATAGGTTTATCCTGTGTATCAAAAGCCCCTTCTTCGGCCATAGTTCTTAATACAACCATACCACCAACAACAGAAGATACTTTTAACCAGAAATCCCTTCGTAAGCCAGGCGTTTTCATCACTGTAAACAACCGTCGCATACCTTCTTTTTGAGCATTATAAAATGGGATAAAGGTCTCAATTGCTAACTTACCTCTTGCAACTCTATCAAAATCTGGTGAGCCGTATAATTCTCTAACTCTTCTTATTGCTTCTGCTTTTGATAGTGCTTGTGATGTTATATCATCTTTTAGCATAAAATAACCTGCTACTTTATGAATTTTTTCAGTAAAAGTCCCTTTCTTTTCTATTTTCTCAATAAAATCATCTAACCATCTAATAATTTTATTATGATTATATTCTTTATATACTTCTGAAAGTATTCTTTTATCCACTTCACTTTTAAACTGCTTTATATTTGCAATATCAGTAATCTTACCAAACATACCTTCAGATAATATTCCATCTTTAATCAATTGTTCAATTTCTGGTGATATTTTGCCATTCAACCAGTCATTAACTATTCTTTTTGCGTCTGAATATGATTTATACAATTTTTCAGAAGAAACAGTTTTTCCAAGAGTAAGTGCTTCTCCAAAGTCTCTTATTATATTGGCAATGAAAATAAATGATGGATTTTTCCTTGTGAAAATATCTTTCAACGCACTGGTTATTGCGTGAATACCCATGGCAAAAATATTACTTTCAAAAGAATGTAATCCCTTGAAACATTCAGTATATATTTGTGGGACAAAATATCTTTCTCTATGGCCATTTCTAACAAACTCAAAAACATCAAATCCTTCTGGTGGTTTTGGCTTATGATATGGTGAGGCATTAACACTCTTTACTTCTGGAATATCTTTTAATAAAGTATCAAATAATTTTATTTTATACTGGTTTCTTAAAGCATATTCTCTTAATAAAGCCATTTTAACTATAAGATTATATAGTGGTTTCTTTACAGGTTTCAGAGTTCCTTTTCTTTCTCTAAAGAATGGTTTAATTGCTTCCTCTGAATATTTTTCAATAGTAAATGGTATATAATGTCTTTCACCACTTATCCATTCTTTTATTTCATCAGCAGTAAGAATACCATTATCTTTACTTTCAAGCACTATCTTATCTACTAACTGCTTAATTTCCTGTCCACATTGCTGTAATTTTTCAAAATTATTAGTCCCTAATCTTTCTTTTAATAACTGTAAAAACCTATCAGTATCTTTATAAGTAATACCCAAAGGATTAGCAACATCTTCAGGATTTGCTATTCTTTTAGTTATAAGATACGAACTTAAATCATCAATAGTAAAGTATCCTGCCTCAAGATATTTATTGACAATATTACTAAATTCTCTTGTTGTGTATAAAAGTAAATTTGCTGGAGTAGTAGTAAACTGGCTCATTGTGTTAAGCATATCATAATAAGTTTCTCGTGAAACCAGTCCCTTCTTATACTTTTGTTTTAATATCTTTTGTAATGGTGTCCAGTTATCAATTAAGAAAGATTGGATATAAGTAGTAATCTGTTTTTCCTGTTCTTTTAATAATTCTTTTTGTTGCTGTTGCTTTATTTCAGCATTCTTTTCTGTTATATTTCTAACTAACTGCGCAAGGTTTATATTTTCAACTTTATTCCATAGTTTAATAATATTTATCAAATCCTCTTCACTAATATGTTCACTAAACCCTATTCTTAATAACTCCATAATTCTTTTATCTATTTCTGGACTATCTAATAATAAAATATTATTTATAACTTTTGCTATTTCTTTATTTTTGTTAATTCCTTCCCAGAATAATTTTGAGCAGTTAGGAGCAAGTTCATTTAATCTTGGTGGATTGATTATCATAAGAGAAAATAAATCAGCATAAATTTCTCTTGAAGGTGTTGATGATTTTTTGATAATATCCCATCTTTCTTTACCTAAAAATTTAGTTATAACTGCTTCTGCTTCCTGTAATACAGTTGAAGTAGGAATATCTTTATAGATTTTATGCAAAAACTGATTAACACCAGCAAGTTGTCCTAAAATATTACTTTTTTCAGGGACTAAAATTCTGTTAATTGCGTGTCCAGTTTCATGTAATAATACATGTAAAGAGGCGGGAAAATTCTTAAATATTTCAGAATTCAAAACAATTCTTTTTTCATCAGGAATATAAACACCAAGAGATTTTCTTAACCTACCGACATCAGGAAATTTATCAATAATATGAGTAGTTAATAAAAGTGCCTGCTTTGCGTCAAAAATACCCCTTGATGGAACTTGTCCTTCTATTGGAATATTCTGTCCAGTATCACCCTTGAAATAATCCCATTCTTTAGGGACATTAAATCTACCCACTCTTTTTGTAGTTTCAGCAATCGCTTCATTTATATAATTACTATAAAAAGTTCTAATTGTTGGTGTCCATTTTTCCTCTGGTAAAGAATAAACTATTTCAGCCATTTTTCCAGCAGTAGTATTGTCAACCCCTCTTTCAAGCAACCAGTTAGAGAAAAAATCTATTGATTGCAAGGTTTCTGGTTTCTTTTTAACCAGCATTGCCTCTTGATATAATGTATCAATACTACTTGCTGGTTGTGGTTTTGCTTGTGGTGGAGTAATTTCCTGTGGAGTAGTTGGTTTTTGTTTTACTTGTTTAATTTGGCGTTTTACTATATTATAAAAATTATTGATATTAACCTCTGGTGATTTAGTAAAATATTTACTTGTTTGGGTATATGTCTTTTTGAAGTCAATTAACCAAGAAAGATACTTTTTAGGATTTTGTTCTATCTTTTTTTTCAATTGAGACAATGGCGTATTTTTAACAAGATTAACAGTTTTTATAAATTCATCATTAGATTTGAATTTGGGTATAAATTCAACCAAAGGTTGCAATTCCTGTGGTATTGTCAATGGTTGTTGTGGTATTGTTGCTTCTTGTATTGGCTGAGTAATTTCCTGTTTAGGTTTAATTGTTTCTACTATTTTGGGTTGTTTATAACCAATAGAAGCATTATAAAAATCAGTGATATTAAAATCTTTAATTACACCTTCCTTAAAAGATTTTTCGGCTTCAGTAAAAACCTCTTTTAATTTAAGTAAAGATGGCTTAAATACTTCTGGGTTTTCCTGTATTTTTCTCTGTAATTGTTCTTTAGAAAAAGATTTAATAAGAGCAATATCTTTAGCAAAATCACCAGCATTATCATAAGTTTTTGCAATTTCTGATAAAGGTTGAAGTTCTTTAGGTATTTCAATAGTTGGCTTAACCTTTGTTTTTGGTTGTTGTATTGGTTCTGGTTTTATTTCCTGTGTTGTAATTTTTGTTGGTTCTGGAATTTCTGGTTTTACAGGTTCAGTTATTTGTTCAACTGGTTTTACTTCCTGCGGTTTAACTGTTTCCTGTAATTTTACCTGTTCTTGTGGTTTAACAGTTTCAACAGGTTTAATCTCTTCTGTAGCAACAGGTTTCACTGGTTCTGGTTTTACCTCAAGAGTTTCAGGTAGAGATATTGGTTTTGATTTTTGTTCAATAGTTGGTTGAGTGGTTTTAGGTGGTTTTGGTTGTTGTTTAGGTTGTGTTGGCTGTTGGATTGGCACTAATGCTTTGGTTGTTGTTTTAACTATTGTGGTATCAAAGGGAGATTTAACACCAGTTTTAGGTTCTACTTTTTCTTGCCAGGTTTTAATAATTCTTGCTGTAAAATCTTCCACTTCTTTATCTGTTGGTACTCTACCTGCTCTTTTATAAATTTCACTAACATAAACATTCACAAAATCTTTTGTTGCCTTATCTACTACTTCAGGAGAAATATCAGGTTTTGCTGTTTTTATTCTATTATATATAGCATTATATAATCCCTGATATATTTCATTTCTTATTTGTTCGGATGTTCTTTTACCTGTTAAAGCAGTGAAAGTCCCAACAACAGCAGTATTTATAGCAACATCCATAGGATTTATTTTTTTCTCTTTAATATAAGAAGATAATCCAGCAAAAGCACCAGCATATAAACTTGAGGCAAGAGTTCTTAATGGAATACTTGATATTTTCTCTCCCATTCCTAAACCAAGTCCAAAAACAAAATTCTCACCAGCAGATTTTCCTAATTTTTCAGGATTGAATTCTTTTTCTGCTACCTGTCTTACACTTTCTCTAAATAATCCTTGTCCAGCAAAAGTTAATCCACTTCTAATTCCAGCAGTAAGAAATCTTGCTAATCGTGGTTTTGTTTCTAATAATTTAGGCAAAAATTTTGTTGCCTTTGATACACCAATACCAGCAACAGTTAATTCAGGAATAGAGCCAGCAATTTCACCTAAAATAACACTACTTGGATATTCTTGTTCTAATTCTTTAAGATATTCTCTTTCATCTTCTCTTAAAAATATATTTAATATCGGTGCAAAATGAGAAGTAAAAAGTGCAGTTCTTTCAGGGATTTTAGTTTCAGCAATTTTCTGGACAAATTTACTTGGTTTTTCTATTTCCGTAGGAAGTGGTAATAATTTTTTCTTTTGGGCTTCAAAAATAATCTGTCGTATTTTTTTTTCATCTAACGGTTCTTGGGTATCAATATCAAGTTCATATGCCTGTCCGTTAACATCTATTTGTAATTTATACATTTACAACCCTTGTTATTTTATTATTTTAGTAACCCTAACTTTTGTCCCGCCAATATCAAAAATACCAAGAGATTGAGATTGTGGCGTTGTTGCAGTATCAGGTATTGTGTATTTATTTAATACATCTTGTCCTTCTTTATAATTCTCAAAATGGAATAAATTATTGATATGATTTATTGCCTGACTTTTTGTTAATGGCATTCCTCTTTCTAATCTTCGTTTTAAGTTATTTTCCCACACCATAAAATTCTTATTAAAAGTATCAGATTTTCCAGTAATAGATGGTAATTTAATAACTTCCTGTTTTGTGTTTTTATTTTTCATGGAAACACCCATATCTTGTAAATATTTAATATACGCTTCAGTTTTTCTTTTTTCCAGTGGTAATAATTCTTGTTCTTTTTTTGTTTCAAATAAAGTTTTTTGTGTTTCTGCTGTAATTTGCTCCCGTTTTATTGCTGTCATGGGGTCAATAAAAGTTCCTATAATATCGCCAGTTATTTCATCAATAACAATAATTCCAGATTGAGTTTCTATTGCTTTATGGGTATTGGGAATTATTCCCTCTCTCTTTCCAAGTTCAATTATATTTTTTGCCTCTTCTGGGGTTAAATCTGCAACGGTTTTACCCATTTTTTCGGCAAGGTTTTCAAGCAACAAAATAGAATTTGGAGTTCCTATTCCTTGTTTAACCACATTCCCGTTTGTTTTATTAACAATAAAATATCTTCCTGATTGCTGGTCATATTTGAAATCGTGGTCTGGTATCATATTTTCAATTTTCCCTGTTTCTGGATTATAAATTCCGTGTCCTGCTGGTGCGGATTTATACTGTATATTTTTTGCTATTGGTTGTCCCGTGATGGGGTCAATTGCCACCTGTCCCTCATTTATAATCAATGGTTGTCTTGCCTTTACCATTTCAGAATATAATTGGGGAGTATTATTATCGGCAAATTGTGATTGTATCATTGTAAGGAGTGCCTTTTTATTTTCTGGTGAAATCCAGGCATTTGTTAAAATTTTATTGACAATGTTTTGTGCATTTGTTTGTTTAATTTCATTTTCTACCATCAACTTATTTAATAATTGTTCTGGGGTTAATGACTGTGGTTCTATTCCAGTTTGAACTGATAATTTTTTAGGGGAATAAATTTCATTTATTATATCTCTTAATGCTTTTTGTTCCTGTAGTTTTTGAAATATATTTAATGCTGGTTCTATTGCATAGGGTATCCATGAATTTGCCATATTGTCCTCCTTATTACCAGTTAGCCCCCAAAACAGGAATATACTGGCTATATGCTGGCGATAATCCACCTTGAACTGGAGCGGTTGCTGGTGCTAATGTTCTACCTGCCAACCAATTTGAAAATACATTTCCAAAAGTATTAGTAAGTTGCGCCCATTGATTCCCTGCTGTGGGTATTTGCTGTGCATAAAGGTTAGCCAATGCCTGTTGCGGTGCAGAACCATAACCCATATAATTTAATCCCGATTGAATTAGTGGTTGGTATCTATTGTATGACAGATTTTCAAGTTGTAATGCTGTCTGTAATGCACCCTGACCCAATTGATTTATTCCTGATAATCCAGCAAGATAATTCTGCAATGCCTGTGATTGTCTATTCCAACTATCAGTTAACCATTGGTTAGTAAAATTTGTAATTGCTTCATTTTCAAGTAATGCTCCATATGGACTTGTTGCAAGATTTCGTGCTGACAATCCGCTTCTTGTGGCGTCTATAAGTTTATCAAGATAATATTGATATAATCCACTATCGGGTTGAAGTGCCGATTGTAAATAGGATTGTAAATATGGCATATAATATGTTTGTGGCAGAGTGCTGGTCGCCAACATTTGATTAATATAGGGTTCATATCTTTCATAATCAGGGACGAATTCTGCACTTGTCATTATCCAACTTGCAACTGCTGGGTCTATTCTTCCCAAATATCTGGGAACATAAATTTGCCCTGCCGCCTGTCTTAATGCTCGTTGCTGTTCATTCCTTGCCTGTTCTCCCATAATGCCAGATAAAGCACCGCCCATTGCCCCAAGTGCTATGCCACCAGCACTTGCACCCGCCGCCGCCGCTCCAAGTCCGCCAACAACCGCTGGTATTACTGCTGCAGCCATAGTACCCCCTTTTTTATCTTATAAATCTTTCTAAAACTAATACTTTGGGTTTACCTGTAAGTAGTTTTGTTTTTCTTAACCATATTTTGGCATTTTCTAATTTTACAGAACCCATCATTCTTTTATAACCCTTCTGTTTACACCAGCCATCTAATATATTAAGTAAATTTAATCCTATTTTTTTGTCTCTATATTCTGGGAAAACATAAAAAGGGTCAACGCATACTGTTTTTATTCCATCAAATACTGGTATTGGATAAGCCAGCACAAATCCCCTAACCCTTTTCCCTTCCACTGCAAGCAAAAACAAGCATTCAGGGTTTTTCATATTAATGTTAACAAAAGCAACAAAATTAGCCCAGTATACACCATCAGGTTCATTGCCAGATTGCTCAATATAAAACTGCTTATACGCTTCTAAAAATCTTATAAACAATTCCTCATTTAGAGCCGTATATTTCATATTAGAATTTTATTTTTGATAAACCCGCTTTTTTCATGGCAATGGCAACTGCTATTTTTCTTGCGTGTTTTTTTGATTTAGGTTTTATTTTACCTATTTTACCCCTTTCTTTATAAGCATTGATTAACTCTTCAATATTCTGACTTATAATCTTTTTAGATTTCCCCTTTCGTAGTGGCATATTATTCTCCTGTTTCTTTAATAACTTTATTTTTATATTTATGTGGTATTTCTTTAACTTTAGGTTGTTTAGGTTGATTATTATTTTGTTTCAATTTTCTTATTTCCGATTTTATTATTTTATTTATATTCTCATCAACTTTATCATTATTTGCGATTACTATATTTCGTGAAGATAAAACCACTTCTGGATTTTGGTTATCATAGTATTTCACATTAAATATCAATAGTCCCCTAAATTCAGAGACGCTTTCTACTTTACCCACAATTTCAGCATAAGAAAAACCCGCTATCAGTAATATAAATAAAGTTAATATTTTTATTCTCATGTTTTTTCTCCTTTATCTATATACTTCCACCAATTCTAATTTTGCTGACCAGGTCATAGCCGAGCCACCGCCAGTAACTATAATACTTAATGCCTCATTAGTGTCATCAGCAACGGCTGTTACATCAGCCCCTGTTAAATCTTCGTAAAATACAGTTTTAGATAATCCTTTTAATGTAGTGTTATTAGAAGTATCTCTAACTAAAATACCTCTTAATTCATAGGAACAAACATCAGTAGAGGTAGTTTTTCCTATAATTTTTGCTATAAAATACCACGCTGTATCAGATGGAATCACAAGTTTATTATCACTATCATTATCAGGATACATAATATCTGTTTCACTTGCAGATGTTTCTGCTATTACATGCAAATAAGACCATTGACCATCACCAGTAGCACCAGTATTACCACTGCTATGAGAATGTTGAGATGTTAAATAAGCATTAGCACCCTTTCCTTCTGAAAAAGAAATACCCGTAGATGAGGTATTTCCATGTCCAGTGGCAAAAGAATGGTTTCCAGAAGCAGTATTATAAGCACCACCAACAATTCCAGCACATTCCCCACTTGCAACATTTAAAACACCACCCAATATACCAGAAGCACTTCCAGAAGAGGTATTATTCAGCCCACCAATGTTAATAGCATAATTTCCAGAAGCAGAGTTCGCATATCCAAAAGCAAAAGAATAAACAGTAGAAGCAGTAGCACCATAACCAGCAAAAGAATATGTCCCTGTTGCTGAACCATTGCCTATCTGGAAATAATTAACATTAAAATCCACTGTTGTTTTATCAATAGTTAAAGTATTTCCAGTATCAGTAATACTGCTATCGGTTAAAACTGTTGACGATGAAAATTTAGGTATTTTCCCTGCAGTGCCAGAACCAGATATTACACCTGATAAAGTAGTAACATCAGCCCATTGCATTTTAGTCCCATTAAAATATAAAACATTATTTGTAGTAGGAGCATTGGCAATGTCTAAATCTGTTTCAGTAATAGTCCCATC
>Ga0116166_1002950_pt1 | contig 13552 bp, 11 predicted proteins | sample AD_JPNMR2_MetaG_FD_89884 | JGI IMG/M metagenome (GOLD analysis project Ga0116166, IMG submission 89884) | Active sludge microbial communities of municipal wastewater-treating anaerobic digesters from Japan - AD_JPNMR2_MetaG | ecosystem: Engineered > Bioreactor > Anaerobic > Digestate | place...
AATATGTTACTAACATTTTTATCGTGATATTGAACCTCTTTTTCTGTTTTTTCAAAAACAACTAAATATTCATGAGCAAGTAATAAAAAATTATATTTAATACTATTTTTATACCAAAAACCATTTGTTTTACAATTGTGTTGTCTTTTTATTACTATTTCTTTTATCTTAAAACCTGCTTCTAAGTACTTTTCAATTAACCAAAATCCTAATGGTACAATATGTTTATTTTTTCTTGTATCCCCTATAAGAATTGCACAATATTTATTTTCTTTTAAAACTCTATAACTTTCATCTGCCACTTTTTTAATTTCTATTAAAAATTTATCTAAATCCAAATGTGACAAATCATTATTATTATCATAAGTATAATTTATTATATTAGCATAAGGTGGATGAGCACATATTAAATCTATTGAATTATCTTTTATAAAATTAAGATTTCTTGCATCACCAACTTTTAAATCAATATTACTGGTAAACAAAAATTGAAAATTTAAATTCTCTCTTGCTAACTCTATTGCTTTTTCATTAATATCAATACCAATAAAATTTCTATTTAATAATTTACATTCAACAGCAGTTGTTCCTGAACCACAAAAATAATCTAAAACTGTATCATTTTCATTTGAATATTTCAATATAACATTTCTTGGAATATAGGGAGACCAATTGCCTCTATAATTTCCATTATGAGTCGCCCAATTACCTCTTGATTTAAAACTCCATACTGTATTATTCTCTAATTTAAAATCTTTTGGAAATAAATTATTTATTTTTTTTGATTTGTTTAAATTTGTTACGTTTATACCTTTTTCTTTTGTAATTATTTTTTCAATTTGCTTTAAATTAATATTATACTTATTACCTATTTCTTGATCTGACAAACCTTTAATTTTGTCATTAATTATCTTTTTTTCAAAAGTATTTACTTTCATTTTTATTTCCTTAACATATATAACTTACTTAATAACATAAATTTAACTATTTTTCAAGAATAGTTTAAATTTAGTACAAAAAATAATTTTTATAACATAAATGTTATATTATTGAGATATCCCCTTTGGATTAGAGGGATATCTGCTTTAATTTATACAGATATCCCCCGTATATCCTTACATTATTATAAAATATATGTTATTCTATTAATATATTTCTATTCCCTTAGATAGACATTACATTATTGAATTAGAAAAGAGATTTCAAGGTTTAATTTTAATCTCTTTTATAACTTATTTCATTCTCTATAATTTTACTGGCTGACAAAAGATCTATTAATGAATATTCTGTTTTTGCCTCTCTTCGTGTCTGTAAAAAGGTAAAAGATTGAGATTGAGAGGTTATTAAAGCATCCTTTGGTAGTTTATAAGTAAATTTAAATTTTATAAGAGAGGCATAAGAATTAAAAATCTCCTTTTCTTTTATTTTAAATTTTATATCATTCAATATTTGAGAGACTGTCCTTAATTCGTTTATTCTATCATTCTTAAATTTTTCTATATTAGGATAGTTACTCTCAAATATATAATTATTATTTTGAGATTTTATATATAACTTTAAAATTATATTTTTATCTGAAGCCAGTTTTATCTGGGGAATTATCTCCTTTTCAAAAGTCTCACTCTCTATTATTTTTGGTATAAAATATCTATATTCAACTCTCAATTTTTCTGGATCGCCTAAAAAATCTGGAGAAATAACTACTCTACACTTAACTATTTTATTTTCTTCTACTATATAGACTGGAAAAATAAAATTTTTAAATTGAAAAGATAATTTTTCTTTATCGCTAAAATAAAAAGAGATATAAATTTCTGTGTTATTATTGCTAACACTCTTCTTATACTCTACTAACTTTAAATATTTCTCATTTTGAATCAAATTTTTTATTCTATTTTCATCTGTAATAATAGAAATAATTTCTAAAATTTTTGCTTTCTCATCTAAAAATGAAACTATTTTATAAAAATCATCATTTAAAGTAATTTTATAATTCAAAAAACCACTCTTATTATCAGAATTAAATGAGATAGTCTGTTCAAAACAACAAATTTGTAATATAACAAATGGAAATAAAAATACTATTCTTCTAATCTTATTACTCCTTCATATATTACTTTAGCCTCGCCATCCAGACTAACTATTAAATTGTTTTCAAAATGATCAAATGCCTTAGTAACACCAGATATAAGAACTATCTCTGGATTTATTAGTTTTATATCATCCCAGTTGATTGCAGAATATCCTTCAAGAATTATCCCTTTTAAATTTTTTATAAGAGGCTTAAAATTATCATCAATATATCTTGTTAATAAAATCTCTGTGCCATCTCCTTTGATATTTAAGATAGCCTCACTTATATCTTCTGCCTTTACTATTTTACCAGAACATCTACCTCCAAATCCTAATTTACCAGTACCTAAAATATTAGCGATCTGATGAACTTTTATTAAGTTTAGCATTGCGGGTGAATTTATTGGAACTCCAGCGACAAAAACCACTTTTTCAAAATTGTTTACATATTTATTATCAAGTGCAGCCTGTAAAGCATTATTTAACATTATATCAGAATCAGAAACAAGATCTGTTATTACAGAATATATTCCCCAGTACAAAAGAAGTTTTTTTTGAGTCTCTTCAGAAGTTGTTGCTGCTATAATATTCTGCATGGGTCTATATTTACTTATCAATTTTGGAGTATTTCCATGAATTGTTGGAGTTATAATAGCATTTGCCTTAATATCCGAGGCAACAACAAAAGCAGCCTTTGCAATAGATTCTCCAACATTATTCTGAGAATTATAAAAATAAAAATAATTTTTACACTTTTCTAAATATTCTGGTGATTGCTCTACCTTTAAAGCAATATTATGCATTGTTTTTACTGCCTCTACCGGATATTTGCCACTTGCAGTCTCCCCAGAAAGCATAATAGCATCTGTCCCATCAAAAATAGCATTAGCAACATCTGTTGTCTCTGCTCTTGTTGGTTTTGGATTATTAATCATTGAATCAAGCATCTGAGTTGCTGTAATTACAGGTCTATTCATCTTATTACATTTCAAGATTATTCTTTTCTGAACAAGAGGAATTTCCTCTGTTTTAATCTGAACTCCTAAATCCCCCCTTGCTATCATAATTCCATTTGAGACCCTTATTATCTCATTAATATTTTCAAGCCCCTCTTCATCCTCTATTTTTGCTATTATATCAATCTTTAAATTATAACTATTTAAAATATTTCTTATTTCAATAATATCTGTCGGTTTTCTAATAAAAGATGCAGCGATAAAATCAACTTTTTGACCTATACCAAAAATAATATCTTTCTCATCCTTTTCAGTAATTGCTGGAAGAGAAGTTTTTACTCCAACAACATTTACATTTTTCTTACTACTAATCTCTCCACCATTAACTATTGTACAGAATATTTTATTTTTCTTTACATCATCAACTACAAGATCTATTAAACCGTCAGCAATATATATGTGTTTTCCAACGCTTATCTCCTCTGGTAGTTTTTTGTATGAAATACTTAAAATTTCTTCTGTCCCTTCCACTTCATCAGTAGTAAGGGTTATCTTTTTACCTTCTACTAATTTAATTGTCTTGCCATTTTTTATATTCCCTGTTCTTATTTCAGGTCCTTTTGTGTCGAGTAAAATCGCTACTGGAATCCCGGTCTCTTTACTGGCAAGCCTTATCTTTTCAATATTTGCCTTATGATACTCATGATCACCATGAGAAAAATTAAGTCTTGCAACATTCATTCCTGCCATTAAAAGTTGTTTAATTATATTCACATCAGAGGATGCTGGCCCTATTGTACATACAATTTTTGTTTTTCTCAAAATCATACTCTTACCCTTTATCCTTTAGAATATATTTAAATTATATCAAAAAAATTTTAAACATCAAATAAATTTTAGAAATATATTTATATTAAAATTTTTATTTTGTCAAAAATCATACTGATCTTCTATTCATTAGGCTTTAAATTTTATTTTCAGGCAAAATTTTTTATTTTTTTTCTAAAAGTTGTAAAGGATTTTCTTAAAAATTTTGTGATTAATATATAGAAATATTTTTTAAAAAGGAGGAAAATTTCTATGAAAGAATTTGATTTTGTTTTAAATCAATCTCTATTCGATAAAATTAAAGATTTAAAAGATAAGAAAAATAAGGATCTTTCAGTTATTGTTAGAGAAATAATTCTATTTATGATACCGGTATTAAGGGAAAAACACCTTTATGAAAAGAGGAGGGAGAAGGATTATAAATTTATAAATGCCACTGAAAAGATAAGGGTGTTTTTGCCAGAAGAGCTGTATAATGAGTTGAAACTGGTGCATGACCAGTTGAATTCATTTAGCATAGCAACTCTTATTAGAGAGTTGCTTGAAATATATTTTATAGGTATTGAAACTTATGGGGAAGAGAAATTTATGAAGATGATACAAAAACTAAAAAATGAGATAGAAGGGTTAAGGAGAAGAAAGGCTTGTGTGGTGAAGGAGAGAAGAGGCCAAGATATCCCCTGCTCTATTGAGACTAACGACTATTTTTTACTCAAATTCAACTCAAATTTTTGCCTGAAAGAGATAAAATTTTTATAAAATTAGTAATCTTTTTAAAATTAAACCATTCTATCTTTATTACTCAAGATTTACCTTAGGATAATTCTCTCTTTTTATCTACCTAAAAATAAAATCGCACAAGGACTAAAAATAAATTCAAAAAAATCTTGACAAAATTCATAGTTAAATTTAATATATTGCAACTTTTAAACTTATTTATAGTAATTTTAAAGATAAGATATACAAGGAAAGGTAAAAAAATTAAAATATGAAAAAAAATATATCTATACTATTTTGGGCATTATTTTGTGGGGTATTATCTTTTTCTCAAGATGAATTACTCAGTGCAAAAGATTTATTACAGAAATTTTCTGATAATTTTAAAAAAAATGTAAAAGACTATGAGGCTGATATTAAATGGTATCAGGATGATAATATTCAATCTGGAAAAATTTATTTTAAAAATCCTCAAAAATTAAGAATTAATTTTACAGATCCCAACAAACAGGTTATATGCACAAATGGCTATACCTTATGGGTTTTTATAGATTATCTAAATCTTACTTTAAAACAGGAGATTCTTCAAAAAGAAAAGTCAAAGACAGAAGAGGGTAAAACAGAATCAGTTGTAAATCCAATTCTTATAAATCCAATGGGTTATGATAAATTTCTGTCAAACTATTCCATAGAATATTATGAAGGGAAAACAAAGACTCAATATAAAGATGGAAAAATGGTATATAAAATGAAATTGATAAGATGGAGATCTTCTAAATATGGTTTTAATTCCTTAATTATTACAATAGAAGATAATGGTTTAATAAGAAGAATTGAGGGTGTAACAGCAGCTATGAGAAAGATTGTTTTAGAAATAGATAATATTAAATTAAACACTGGCATAGGAGATTCATTTTTTAATTACCAGCCACCTTCTTATGCAAATACAATAGAAAATTTTATTACAACTTATGGTGAATAATACAGGGGAGAAAAAATGGACTCATTAGGAGAATTTTTAAAAGAGGCAAGACTTAAATCAAATATTTCAATTGAACAGGTAGTAGAGGATACTCATATAGTAAAAAAATTTATTGAAGCAATTGAGAGGGATGAATTCTCGGCTTTTCCGGGAGAAGCTTACTTAAAGGGATTTTTAAGAACATACAGTCAATATCTTGGACTTGATAGTGATGATGTAATAAAAAAATATGAAAAAATAAAAATGATGGAGACCCCTACTCCAATAGAACAATTAATCCCAAAACCTCAAACAGATTTTAAGCCATTAATTATTTTACTGGTTATCGTAATATTTCTTTCATTAATTGGCATGGGTGGTTATTTTATAGTTAAAAATATATCTTCTAAAAAAAATATAGTAAGTGAGAACAATATAAAAAAAGAGACACAAAAAAATAAATTAACTTCACAAACTAAAGATAATATATTTTCTATTAACAGTGATGAAGAGAAAAAAATAGAAAAATTAAAAAAGGGTGATATCATAGAGATTGGAAATGAAAAATATAGGATTGTTGTAAAAGAACTATATCCAATAGTTACATTAACTTATGGAAATAATAAAGAGTTGATTCTTATTCAGAGTTATCAACATAAAGTTGATTTAAATGAAGATGGAGATACTGATGTGTTAATTACATTAAATAACTGGGATAATAATTTTGCAAATATCTCCTTTAAACTGAATCAAAAAACAAATTTATCTTTTGACTCAAAAGAAATTGGTGAAAATCCTGAAGTGGTTTTTACTACTCCCTCTCTTGAAGGAATTAATATTAATCTTAGTATAAAAAAAGATACCTATTTAAGACACAAGATTGATGATTTGGAAGAGATAGAGAAATATTATGCAACAGGTGCTTTTATTAATTTAAAAATCAAAAACAAAGCAATTGTATGGCTTACAAATGGAAGTGCAGCATCTTTATTGATAAATAATAAAGAGATTCCATTAGGTCAATCAGGAGCAGTCGAAGTAAAATTAATTTCCTGGCAAAAAAATAGCAACAGTGAATATGAAATTATTTTAAGTAGCCTTAAATAATTCTTTTATGAAAATATACATAGAGACCCTTGGCTGTAGTAAAAATCAGGTAGATTCTGAAAAGATTTCTTATATTTTAAAAGAAAATAATTATGAAATTGTCGACTCTCCAGATGATGCATCTTGCATAATTGTCAATACCTGCGCCTTTATTAAAAAAGCAAGAGAAGAGGCAATAAATACGATCTTTGAATTGTTAAAATATAAAGAAAAAAAATGCAAAAAATTTATAGTGTGTGGCTGTCTTGCTCAAAAATATTACAAAGAGATTAAAGAAGAGATTAAAGAGGTAGATGCAATATTTGGAATTGGGGATATATCAAAAATAGTAGAAGTTATTAAAGAAAATAGAGATCTATGTATACCAGATTTTAAAGAGGATAATTTTACAAAAAGAGAGATAACTGGTTTCCCCGGCACAGCATATTTAAGAATAAGTGATGGCTGTAATAATTACTGCTCATATTGTTCAATACCTTCAATAAGAGGAAATCTTCGATCAAGAAGTAAATATTCAATCTTAAAAGAACTGGAATTTCTTAAAAGCAAAGATATAAAAGAGATAATTTTAATAGCCCAGGATACCACAAACTATGGACTTGATCTTACTAATAAAAGAGAGTTAAAAAATCTTATTTTAGATATAGAAAAAAACCTTGAAAAAGAGGACTGGCTTAGAATTCTTTATATGCATCCCGATCATATTGATGATGAACTACTCTACTCGCTTTCAGAATCAAGAAATTTTATTCCATATTTTGATATACCATTTCAATCTGGAAGTGATAGAATTCTAAAATTGATGAATAGAAAAGGCAATAGTGAGAATTATCTTAAACTTCTTGAGAAAATAAGAAAAAAATTCAAGAATCCAGTAATAAGATCGACATTTATTACTGGTTTCCCGTCAGAAACAGAAGAAGATCATCAAAAAAGTCTTGAATTTATAAAGATGGCAAATCTTGATTGGGTTGGTGGATTTGAATATTCTGAAGAGGAAGGGACAAAGGCAATTGAAATAAAAAATTTTATAAAAGAAAGAACTAAAAAAAAGAGATTAAAACTATTATTAGACATTGCTGAAGAGATCTCTTATAAAAATCTACAAAGATTTTTAAATAAAAAGGAGAGAGTAATAATTGAAGAAAAGATAGAAAATGAGTCTCTATATCTTGGAAGATTTTATGGTCAGGCACCAGAAGTTGATGGTTTAACAGTCATTGAGTCTGAAGAGATAGAACTCAAACCCGGTAATTTTTATGAAGTAACTTTAAAAAAATTAAATGGTAAGGATTTTTTTGCTTTTTTATAGAAAATGATAAACTATAATTTTAATATAGATATAAATCCAGATCTAAAAGAAAAATTATTAAAACTCAAAGATATAATAAAAGATAATAAATCAGCAGTGATAGCATTTTCTGGAGGGGTTGATTCTACATTTCTTGCAACAGTCTCTTTTCAGGTACTAAAAGAGAAATGTATTGCAGTGACAAACTTTTCTTCTCTTATGCCAGAAAGAGAATTTTATGAGGCAAAGAAGCTTGCAAAATTAATAGGTATAAAGTTTGATTCTATTCAAATAGAAGAAGTGAACAATCCTCTTTTTACAAAAAATCCAGTAAATAGATGTTATTTTTGTAAAAAAAATCTATATGAAAAACTATTACAGTACGCAAAAGAAAATAATTATAATTCTGTCTTTGATGGTTCAAATATATCTGATGATATGGATTATAGGCCAGGACAATTAGCCTTAAAAGAACTAAAAATAGTCTCTCCTTTGAAAATGGCAAATCTTACAAAAGAAGATATAAGAATATTGAGTGGATTTTATAATCTTCCTACAAAAGATAAACCTTCATTGGCATGCCTTGCATCAAGAATTCCTTATAATGATGAGATAACAAAAGATAAGATTAAAATAGTAGAAAAATCTGAGGATTTTTTATATTCACTTGGATTTAAAAATACAAGGGTTAGGCTACATAATAATATAGCAAGAATAGAGATTGATAAAAACCAATTTTTTGATATTATAGAAAATAAAGATAGGATTATTGACTATTTTAAAAAACTTGGCATTGTTTATATTACACTTGATTTAGAGGGATATAGAACTGGTAGTATGAATATCTTTTGACAAATATTTAAATTTTTAGTATTTAGTCAATATGAATATAGTCCAGAGATTTTTGATAGATAAAAGAGCCATTTCAAATTTAATTTACTATTTTCTTTTAATAATAAGTGGTATATTATGGGGTCTGGGACAATGGCCACAATTTTTTTTCATAAGATTTTTTGGACTCATACCATTTTTATATATAGTATTTTATAGAAAACATTACATCTTAGAAACAATCATATTCGGTACAATCGCTTACTCTATAAATTTTTACTGGCTCTTTTTTACATTTAAAGAGTCTGGGAAAATGTCGATTTTCTTATCAGTATTAATAATCTTAATACTCTGTATTTATTACTCCTTGCAATATCCAATTATTGCTTTTATATATAAAAAATTTTATAACTTTAACAAAAAAATTTTATTTTATTCTTTGCCAGTGATATTTGTTACAATAGATGCAACATTTTTTAAACTATTTAAACATAGTATAGCAGATAGTCAGATATCATTCACATATTTTGTTCAATTAATCGACATTACTGGAATGAGTGGACTTATTCTTATAATCATGCTTATCAATCTTGGCATATTCAATATTCTTGAAAGATTATTAAAATCAAAGCCAATTAAATGGCAACACTTTTTATTCGTTATACCATTTTTTATTGCTATAATATATGGCGGTGTAAGAATAGATCAATTAAAAAATGATATGAAAAAAGCAAATTATGTTCTTGGAGCAATGATTCAGGGAAATATTACTGGCAAGCAAAAACTTGATGAAAACTACTGGAATACAAACATAGAGAGGTATAATAGACTTACAAAAGAATCAACTTTAGGAGATACCCCAGATGTAATTATATGGCCAGAATCCATTTTTAATAGATCTTATAATGGCAATCCAGAATTTATTCAAAAAGTAATATTTGAAAACTATCCACCTTTAATACTTGGAATTGTCGTATGGTTACCGGATAATAAAATAACAAATTCAGCTCTTTTAATAGAAAAGAAAAGAGTTGTTTCTCAATATGATAAACAGATCTTACTAATGTTTGGAGAATATGTTCCTTTTGAAAAAAATTTTCCATTTTTAAGATATCTTACCCCATTAAGAAGTAATACAAGTCCAGGAAAAACATCGTCTATATTTAATATTAAAGAGATAAAAGCAGCCTTAACAATCTGTTTTGAGGATCTATTTCCAGATCTTGTAAGAAAAAAGGTCAATGAAGGGGCAAATATAATGATCAATCTTACAAATGATAGCTGGTATGGAAATACAATTGGACCAATTCATCATTCAATCATAGCAAGATTAAGAGCAATTGAGAATAGAAGAGCTTTTTTTAGATGTACTGCAACCGGTTTTACCACGGCAAGTGATATCACTGGTAAAGTTGTTGCTTCTGGCAATATGTTTACAGAAGAGATAGTAAAGGCAAAACTCCCATTATATACAAAACGGACAATTTATAGTTATATCGGAGAACTTCTTACAAATATCTGTATATTTACTGTTATTATGATAACATTGACAATTCTTGGCATATATTTTAGAAAGAAAAAATACAGATATTTATAGACCTCACTTCTATTATCTGTATTTGTCAAGTATTTATTGGGAAGTTATGTCTATAAAATGATCTTTACTATTACTAAAAAAGAAAAGCCTGTTTTCATAAAATAACGATTATCTTATAAAGAAGTAGGACATATGTCGTAGTTTTGAAAAAAAGACTATATAAAATAACGATTATTTTATATAAATAATATATACGACATATGTCGTAGTCCCATGATAACATTTAAATAAAATAACAATAATTTATTATAACATAACTTCCACCTATAATTTTAATATTTTTTCTTATAACCACTTTATTCTTAAATTGGCAAATTTATTATTAGACATATGTAAAAATATAGTATCTTCCTTCATAAAGATATATAATATGGTGGAAATTATGCTATTATTTACATTTTGAAAATCCATTCTTTGACTTATCCTTGTCCATTATAATGTTATAATGGACAACGTATGTTCAACCTTTATGAGCCACACATCCCGAAGTTACCAAAGTTAAAGATTTTTTAGATGAAATGCTTGAAAAAAATTTAAAAAATCAGACACAATTTACTTGACAATACCACATTTGCTTAACCTGCATTGCGAAGCAATGTCAGGTTGAAGCAGTTATTGGGCGATTCTTCATCATAAACTCCATAAACCTGCTCTTAAAAAGCTCTTCTCGTCTGTAGTAATCTTCTTCTGATGAAATATCCTGTTTAAACAACTCATGCATACTGTCCTCATAGTTTTGAGGAATCTTAGGTAATGAGTAACTGTAGTACAACCGCCTATCCTCAGATGGAGCATACTTTCCATTAATGTAGTACAAACATTGAATCATTAATCGTATAGACGTATTTAGGTTTTCATGCATTTGGCAAAATGCATCTCGTCTATACCACCTGTCTTTCTTGTAGTCTGAAAGCAAATAGCCTATATATCCTAAGCAATTATCCAACTGTTTTCTTTGGTCAATAGTAGCGTATCTCTTAATAGTCTCCAATTCCTTAGTATATGTATCACCATGATCCCACAATACGCTCGACTCTAGTAATGCATATTTCATTGGCTCTTCGAAAGTTGGGAATACCTTAGCATCAACAAAATCAATTAACAGAATCTGAAAATGATTACTATTGACTGTAATACAATGATAAGGAATATCCGGTTCCTCATCTTTTCCAAAAAGCGACTCTGCAGATACCGTGCTTCCTGGTTTTCTCATCACGATCAGATCTATCATTCCACCAAATTTTCCAGGGAAGAAATCTCCTCGGGATACACTTCCTGAAAGTAAAACGGTCTGTATCTCTGTCATATCTATGGAATCGATAAATTGCTTTGCATCTGCTATCAACTTTTCGATGAGTGCCTCTTGCATTTTACGAATTTCTTCCTGATTTTTCATTTTTCCTCCTGTGCTGAAGGCGTCCGCCCAACATTTGCTTAACCTGCATTGCGTACATTGGCGCAAAACTTACCGAGCGAAGCAAATAGCAAGTTTCGTGACAATAGCAATGTCAGGTTGAAACAGTTGTTAGCCATCGTTATTTATCAGAAAGAAAAGCACTTCAGCCATGAGATTGTTCATCTCTCGGTATTCTTCGGGCAATGCCCCAGTAATGACCGTTTCGGATTGCACATATTTTGATGGCACGAGTTCTGCTCGACAGTGCGAAACAATCTCCTGCACCGATTCTGGTGTCATTTCAAGGTGAAACTGTAAACCAATGACAGATTGGCCAAGTTGAAATGCTTGATTTTCGCATCCTTCACTTCGAGCAATCAGAACTGCTCCAGGCGGCAGATCGAAAGTCTCACCATGCCAGTGAAACGCTCTAAATACCCTCGGAAAACGAAAAAGCGACTCATTGCTACTAGGCACTCCTTGTACAGGAAACCAGCCTATCTCCTTCACATGGTTGCGATACACTTTGGCACCCATAGCACTTGCTATCAGTTGTGCGCCCAGACATATGCCCAAGACGCGTTTTCCCTGCTGGATACATTCGCGAATGAATGCCTTTTCATCAATCATCCATGTCAGTTTGTCCTCATCATTAGCACTCATCGGGCCGCCCATTACGATGAGCAGATCCACCTCATCGGACGAAGGAAGCCTGCTCGATTCAAAAAAGCGTGTACCCGTTATCTCGAATCCTTGTGCCTTGAGCCATGGCTCTATGCTGCCAAGTCCTTCAAACGAAACGTGCTGCAAATAGTGTGCACGCATTTTCTCTCCTCCTGATGGCTAACATCCTCTATATTATACCCCTCTATAGTGGATTTTGCAAGTTTTTGCAATTAAGAATGCAGTAAAATAATGTATATACAGATCCTATACACCATTAAAGCAAAATATTATTAAAAATTGTACTACTTGTGAGTTTTCTATATACAAAATTTCTTTTTATTTCCAACCTTTGTTGTTATACATTATACTACATCAAAAAAAATGTCAAATAAAAATTTAACCAATTTTATCAAATGGACTTAAAATACCCCCAAGTTTATTCATGGCAACATGGGTATATATTTTTTTGATTCTCAGGCTTGAGTGCCGGAGTAAAGGCTGAATAGACCTTATATCAACCCCACTTTCAAGAAGGTGAGCGGCAAAACTATACCTGTCCATTATAATGTTATAATGGACAAAAATTTTAATTGAAAAATACGACAAAAATTCATAATCGCTGAAAATGATTAAAATAATATTACTTCTTATTCTTCCAGCAGGGATGCTTGAAATAATTCCAACAAAAATACTGGAATAACTTTATTTTTCAGCGATTTAAAAAAAGTGTCAAAATTTATTATTATTCCTATGTAAAAATACAGAATATTCCTTAGTGTATTTATTATATAATATGTTGGAAATTGTGCTATATAAAATAATATATACAACATATGTCGTGGTCCCATGATAACATTTAAATAAAATAACAATAATTTATTATAAAATAAAACAAAACAGAGGATATCTGTAATATTTAAAAGCAATCAGGATTATCCAGTACCTAAAAAAGAATTTTTTATCAAATCTCTCATCTTTATAGGGTGTGATTTTATTTTTAGGCAATTTTTTTTTATTTTTTTCATAAATTTTGTAAAGGATTTTCTTAAAAATTTTGTGATTAATATTATAGAAAATAATTTTTATAATAATTTTAGGGAGGATTTTTTATGAACAATATTAGTAAAAT